>Ga0182035_10002121_pt1 | contig 10367 bp, 10 predicted proteins | sample flu12Cox44000170_FD_125969 | JGI IMG/M metagenome (GOLD analysis project Ga0182035, IMG submission 125969) | Lab enrichment of tropical soil microbial communities from Luquillo Experimental Forest, Puerto Rico - flux4day.12C.oxic.44.000.170 | ecosystem: Environmental > Terrestrial > Soil >...
ACAGCATCGTGACGATGGCAAGCGGTATCGCCGTCCATACAATCTCGATGGTCTTATTCCCTTCGCCCTGCTGAGGATCGCATTCGCCTTCGCGCCATCGGGGAAAACCCAGCAGCGCGTACATGACGATGCCGACGACCACCGCGAAAATCACCACCATCACGACAATGACAACGATGGACAGATCGAAAATCGCGCGCGCCTGCGGCGATTGCGGGTTGAACACCTTCACAACATCCGCGAGCAACAATACAGCGCTCGGCAGGCTTGGGTTCATCACATTTCCTCTGAACCGACGCCACATTCACCGCTGGCGTAGTTCGCAGAACACCGATTGTGCCAAACGGCTTCACGAAACGGAAGAGGTATTTTGCACTGCGACGTTGCCCAGCCCTTCGCTGACTTCCAGCAAAGTTCAACAGTCCACCTGCGTTCGACTGACAAAACGCAAAGTCTGACCTAAAGCGGAAAAAACGCCCGTGCGACGATGGTCGCTCGGCGATCTTTCCTACAATTGAATCAAACCGCGGCGCGTTGCCGTCGCCACTGCTTCGGTCCGGCTGACGACGTCGAGTTTGCTGAAAATGCTTTTCACGTGCGTCTTCACTGTGCCTTCGCTGATGAATAACTCGGCGCCGATCTCCTTATTACTTTTACCGGCTGCAATCCGCTGAAGTACTTCGATTTCTCTTGCGCTTAATGCTTCGCCGCTGACGCGATCGGCTAATTTCGCAGCGAGTGCAGGCGGTATACAAGTCTGACCCGCATGGACTCTGCGAATGCTTTCCATCAACGCTTCCCGGGCGGTATCTTTGAGCAGATAACCTTTCGCACCTGCCTTTATGGCGCGGTAGATGTCTTCATCTCCGTCAAACGTGGTAAGCACCAGGATGTGCGCGTTTGGATCTATCTCACGGATTTCCTTGATCGCACCGACTCCGTCGAGCTCGGGCATGCGCAAATCGAGCAGCGTGACATCTGGGCGATGGTCCTTCCAACGATCGACAGCTTCGCGACCGTTGTTTGCTTCAGCGACGACGGTCATGTCGGACTTGCGTTTGACTAAGGAGACCAAACCTTCGCGCACGACGCTGTGGTCGTCAGCGATCAAAATACGAATGCATTCCCTCTTTTTCTCGCTCATTGCCCTTTTTTTCCCATTCTTCCTATCCTTTGCGGTTTTCACGTAATCTCACGGTTGTTGATACGGCGACACAGCGACGATTCGCGTCCCCGCACCAGGTTTGGTTGATACTTCGACTGTGGCTCCAATCTGTTCGGCGCGTTCTTTCATGCCGATCAAGCCGAAGCCGCCGCCATTCACGCCGTCGATAGCGAACCCGTCGCCATTGTCGCTAAGCTCCAGCCGAACCGCCTCGGAACCGAAAGAGAGTTGCGCCCGAAATTTGGTTGCACGCGCGTGCTTAAGTGCATTGGTCAAAGCTTCCTGCCCGATGTGCAGTAAATTCTCTTCAACATCCGGCCCGAGCTCGCGCGGTTCGCCTCGTAGCTGGAACTCAGCGCGGAGCGAAGTACCCGCTGTCGTATTCTTGATTATCGCCTTCAGAGCATCGGCGAATCCTGCTTTCTCGAGCGCCTGTGGTCGCAGCGCGTGCACGGACCGGCGCGCTTCGCCCAAACTTTCGCGAGCGAGTTCGCGTGCGCGACGCACATGCCGGACAGCATTTTCTGGATCCTCTTCTATCAAGGCTTCTTCCGCAGCTTCCATCTGAACCACAACACCGGTGAACCCTTGCGCCAGGGTGTCGTGAATGTCGCGAGCCATTCGCGTGCGTTCTTTGAGAATGGCCGCCTCACGCTGCTGCTCAACCAGTTCCTGGCTGTGAGTCGCCAGCATCACGTGATGTGCGAGCGCTTGCGCAAGCTCGATTTGGTCCGCGTGATATGCGCCTTGCTCGATATGCTGGATGCCGATGAACCCGCGGACTTCTCCCGACACGAACATTGGCACCGTCATGAACCTTTTTGTTCCTTTGCTCGTTAGGTATTTGTGGAACTCTGGGCCGAGGCGCGAGTCGTGCTCGACATCGTCGCATACGGCGGGAGATTTGGTGAAGAGCATTTCCTGAATGAAAGCGTTCTTTCTCCATGCGTGTGCATGCTTGAGAAATGGGTGTTCTCGATCAGGGGCAACCGGTTGATCGTTCTCAGTCATCAGCTGCAAGCGCAGCGAGTCATCCTGCTGGTTCCGCAGCCAGAGCAGCACCCGATGCGCGCCCAGGTGCTGGCCGATTGTTCGCAGCATTTCGCCAATAAACTTCTCTGGCGCGGTTTCAGTGGCCAGCACATCCAGGCTGCGCATCATCACTTCGACATGGCTGCGTGCGAGCTGCCCGGACGTGCGCAGAGCTTGCTCGGCGCGATCACGTTCAATCGCCACCCGCAAAAGATGCTTCGCCAACTCGATCAGTTCCAGGTCTTCCGGGGTCGGGCTTCGCGATTCACGATAATACATACAAAAGGTTCCCAGGACTTTTCCTTGCCACGAGAGAACCGGGTTCGACCAGGAAGCGCGCAGCCCATGCTTGAGTGCCGCAGCACGATGCTCCGGCACGTCCCACAGGGGATCCGTCGCGATGTCCGAGACGATGACTGGCGATCCTCGGTACGCTGCTGTGCCGCACGAACCCGCACACGGTCCAATTGGCATCTTTTCCATCTGCCGAGTCCATTCGTCAGGCAACTTCGGGCCTGCGACCACGTCCAGGTGCACACCATCAGAGTTTAATAACAAGACGGAAGCGAGCGTGTCAGGCCGTTGCTCTTCGATGATTTGGCATAATCCCGCAGCTATTTCTTTGAGCGGAACGCCGGTCGCGACCATCTCAAGGATTCGCTTCTCTGCAGCTAGTAAGGATTCGGCGTGCTTGCGCTGGCTGATATCACGCAGGATCGCTTGGGAATATCCGCCGCGTATGCCGGAGACCGAGACTTCCACCGGAACGATGTTTCCGTTTTTGCGCACAAACTTTCTCTCGAATCGTATCGTGAGCCCCGTCTTCAATTTCTCGAGCCTCTCCCGAAACAGGTGGCGTTCTTCCGATAGATAGGTGTCTGTGACGGGCGTGCCGACCAATTGGTCCTGAGGAATTCCAAGCAGCTCAGCGCCCGCGCGGTTCCCCAAAACACAGATGCCGTTGGCATCGATGACGTAGATCGCGTCAGGCGAGATCTCGATCAGATCGCGATATTTCTCCTCGCTCTTGCGCAGTTTTTCCTCTGCGGATTTCCGCTCGGTGACATCCCGCAAAGTGCACAGCGTGGACAAAAATTCGCCACTATCTGATAGACGTGGAACCGATACACCATCCAAATGGACAATGGCGCCATCTTTTGTTCTCCAGCGGAGTTGGTATTCCCTTGCTCTGCCTTCCACCAGATCGGCAAGCAGTTGACGGGCGGCCTGCTGCTCTTCGGGAAGGAGGAGCAGTTCAAAAATGCTTGCGCCGCGCAATTCCAATTCTGAATAGCCGCTCAGTTGAACGCCGCGCTGGTTGATGCAGAGGATGTTCCCGTTGCGATCCAGCGAAAGGATCACGTCACGCGATAACTTAAAAAGGTGTATTGCCGCGCTTTCGTCATCCGCGGCTGCCGGACAACACTCGGCTCGATTGCCGACACCGAAATTTTTCGCGTGCTCGCGACCTGATGTCGGAGTTGCCGATTGTCGATCCGGGATTGGGTGTGCGCGCGTGCGCATGGCAAAAATCTAATGCTCCTACGCCAGCGCGCCAGTTTTGTTTCCTCCCTCGAAAGAGGTGTCATCGGCTCTCACTTGGGAAGCATCCAAAAATCCTCCGACCGCTTCGTGGTCGCGCACCGCCAACTTGCCTAGCTTCAACGAAACAAAAGAACCTGAAATGAAAACCAAAAACCACCGAACTGACTCGCGTGCTCGCGACGTAATGTCGGAGTTTCAAAGTAAGTCCAAGCGCAGTCCGTGGAAGATTTTTCGGCCTTCCTCACGGCGTCACGACCCGATGCTCGTGCTGAACATGACCATGTTTAACTTCACGGATGGATGGAACCGGGTTTTGTCGAGAGATCAATATGCACGGTTCTCTGTCTGAAAATTCAACGGAGGTAAAGGATCCGACGCTGGCCGGCCAACCAGCGATGAACGCCGCGCGACAATTAGTTGTTGTGAAGGCGCCGCTTGAGCGAGTGTATGAGCAGTGGTCGCGCATTGAAGATCTGCCCAAATTCATCACGCCCTTGCGGCAGGTGCAAAAAATTGACGCCACGCACTTTTCTTACACCTGGCGTCCGGATGGCGAAGATCAGCAAGGAATCTTTCACATTGTTCTGCAGATTCCCTGCCGGCGAATCGCATGGCGCACCACGGCCAACGGTTTCATGTCGGGCGTGGTCTCCTTCGAACCGCGTTCTTCACAGGAAACCGAAGTGACATTAAAAGTACGTTCGGTTTTTAATCCCCCAACTCTGTCGCAACGAGTGGAGGAGTATCTGCGCAATTTTAAACGACTGGTTGAGAGTAAGGGAGGTACGCTGTGAGATATTTTCCCAGCCGAGAAACCCTCGTAGCCACTTACTGGGCGAAACTGACAAGCTCACTTCGGGCGGCATACAAGAGGCGCGGCGGCCGGTCTGCTCACCACCTGCCCCCTCGTCGAAGCCGGATGAGACGCGCTGTGCTGGTGTTGCGCCAGGGTGAGCACCGCGCATCGCGCACACGTTCGCGCGGCTACGCGTAGCCGGCAGCCAGGTACGACTTATAACAATCTCAGCACGAACGACCACGGGGCGGGTTCACCGTCTTGATCCTTTAGAGTATGTGAAAAAATCATCGTTATGAAACAAAAGGTTCTCTTCATCTGTGTTCACAACAGCGCCCGCAGCCAAATGGCGGAAGCCTTTCTCAACGAAATCTGCGGCGATGATTTCGAAGCGCACAGTGCCGGGCTGGAGCTGGGAAAACTCAATCCGCTGGTAGTCGAAGCGATGCGCGAGATCGGAATTGATATTTCGCGGAAGCAAGCTCAATCCGTATCCGAGGCTGTCGAATCCGGCGAAGGGTTCTCCTACGTGATCACAGTATGCGACGAAAGCAGCGCCGAACGCTGCCCGGTCTTTCCCGGCCAGGCGAAGCGATTGCATTGGAGTTTTCCGGATCCATCCGCGCTCACCGGCTCGCATGATGAACGCCTCGCGGGCACACGCAGAATTCGCGACCAAATTCGCGCCCGCATCCAGATGTGGTGCGACGAAATGTGCGCCGTGGAAAGCAAATAAAGGTTGAACAGCAGATAGGAAGGTAACTGAGGATTACCACATCGCCGGGTTGAGATCCGTTCGCATCCGCGCCTGCCAGGCTGGAGCAGTGCGGAGGCGGGTAATCCGCTGTCGAGCCCTACTGTTGATAGCGTTCCAGGTATTTGATCCCTGAGCTGGTATTGAAGATCACCACGCGTTCGCCGGGCGTGATTTTTCCCGCACGCTGAAGCGATTTTAGAGCGGCGAAACAGGCTGCGCCTTCCGGACAAACGAAGAGGCCTTCTTTCGATCCGACTTCGCGCGTGACGCGGATCATTTCTTCATCATCAACAGCGATCGCGCCACCCTTGGATTGACGAAGTATGTTCAGCATCAAAAAATCGCCGATCGCTTTTGGAACGCGCAGGCCGGAGGCGATCGTCTGTGCATCCGGAAATTCTGCGGCAGTTTTTTTTCCCGCTTCGAACGCGCGCACGATAGGCGCGCAGCCAGAGGCTTGCACCGCGAACATGCGCGGGCGCTTTTTACCGATCCATCCGAGCGCGTCCATCTCGTCGAACGCCTTCCACATTCCGATGAGGCCCGTGCCGCCGCCGGCAGGATAAAGAATCACGTCGGGCAGCTGCCAATTGCATTGCTCCGCCAGTTCGTAGCCCAACGTCTTTTTTCCTTCCACGCGATACGGTTCCTTGAGCGTGGACATATCGAACCAGCCTTCCTTTTCTTTTCGCCGGGTGAGTTCAGCGCCGCAATCGGTGATCAATCCGTCGATTAACGTAACGTTAGCGCCCAGCTCGCGGCACTCGATGATGTTCGCGTGCGGCGTGTCGCGCGGCATGAAGATGTGCGCTTCGAGACCCGCCCGGGCAGCGTAGGCGGCGAGCGCACCTCCAGCGTTTCCAGCGCTTGGGGCCGCAAGTTTGGTCGCGCCGAGATATTTCGCCATTGATACGGCCACGCTCATCCCACGGGCTTTGAAACTCTGCGCCGGGTTTAGCGATTCGTCTTTGATCCAGAGATCGATGTCGTCAGCGAATTTTGGCGCGCGCAGCAGTGGTGTTCCCCCTTCGCCTAGAGAAACTGGCTGAACGCCGCCGGGCAACGGCAACATTTCGCGATAACGCCACAATGATTTCTCTCGGGTGGCCAGCGTTTCGCGCGTCAGCGTTCGAGTCGCCGCGGCGAGATCGACAATCGCAAGAAGCGGTTTGTGGCAGGAACGACAGAGGTTCTGCAAGCGCGGCCATTCATGCTTAAGGCCGCACGCGCTGCATTCCAAGTGTTTCAGAAACATTGCCGTAGTGTCCGCTGTCCTCAGCGGAATATTAGCCTCCCCAATAGTGGTGCGCTCAGTACACCGCACTCTACAGCACGACTTGCGGCTCGTGATAAATTAAAATGATGGATCTACTAACGCTGATAGAAATTCGCCGTGCGGCGTCCCGCACAGGCGGGAGCGCGGTGGCGGCGCGTGTGCATGTGCAGGTGGAAAGCTCGTCGCCCAGGCTGACGCGCGAACAACAACCATATTGCGAGCTGGTGCTCGCGGACGCCTGCGACCGCATGACGCTGCGCGTGTGGAGCGATCATCCCGCGTACAAAACCTGCAGCGCACTGACGCCTGAGGGTTTCATCGAGCTCTCAGGCGAGTTTCACTCCCATCAACAATACGGACTCGAAGCGCGCAAGTGGACAGTGCGTCCACTCACGGGCCAGGAAAAAAGCGAATTGCTCCAGGGCCCCGCAGATTTGCGCGCGAAGCAGAACGCAGACTGGGAATTTATTGAGAAGACCGTCCACACAATTACAGATCCTCGCCTGCGTGGGTTATGCGAAGCATTCTTGAAAGAATAGGGGGAGCGGTTCCGGCGAACCGCCGCCGCGCGCAACTATCATCATGCGCGACGCGGCGGGTTGGTTGAGCACACCGCGCAAATGATGCGCGTGGCGAAAGAGATCGCGCGGCTTTATCCGCAGTTGAATCTCGATCTTCTGATCGCCGGCATTCTCTTCCACGATTCTGGAAAACTTTGGGAGAACGCGCTCTCCGAGAATGGGTTCGTCATGAATTATGACGAGCGCGGCGAACTAGTCGGACACATTTCCATCGGTCTCGAACTGGTGAATGCACTATGGCGGCGGCTCAGCGCAGAAAACGCGGAGACGTGGAAAAACCTGGTGCCCGCTTCTGAAGATGTCCGCCTGCATCTTTTGCATTTAATCGGTGCGCATCATGGCGAGATGGAATTTGGTTCACCAGTCGCGCCGAAAACGCCGGAAGCCATGGCGCTGCATTACATCGATAATCTCGATGCACGCCTCGAAATGTTCGCCGCCGGTTACGCAACTGCCAAGCCGCTGGCCGCCCGCATTTTCGATCGTGTGCGGCCGCTGCCAGGAAATTTGGTGAAATCGCTTGAGAAATTTTCACCACCGACGCCGCCAAAAGAACACACATTGCTATAGGGGAGGTCGTTGGCGTCCGATGGGAAGCGAACCGCTTCCCCCTACAGTTTTATAGATCCAATCCGGTGCTTGGCTTCCGCGAGATAAGTCTCGTCGATTTCGAACCCGATAAATTTTTTCACGCCACAGCGCTGCGCCGCCACGGCTGAGTTTCCAATGCCCAGAAACGGATCGAGCATCGTTTCGATCCGCGAAACGCCATGAAGTTTGATGCACCATTCCGCCAGCTGCACGGGGAACGTCGCCGGATGCGGTCGCTCTTTCTCGCGACTCTGAATTGTTTCATACGGGATAAACCAAGTGTTGCCGCGGCAACGCAGATCGCTTCCCCGAGTATGCGACCAGCGCGCAATATTTGTTTTGTCTTGATAAGGAACACCAATCGCGAGCCGGTCCAGTTCAACACGACCGGTCTTGGTGAAATGAAAAATGTATTTGTGACAATCGTTTAGAAACCGTTCCGAGCTGATCGGCTTGAAATGACCGTACGAGCGGGTGCTTGTAGCCACGGGCCTGTGGCCCGTCTGCAGCGCCGCGCCAGTCCGACCGGCCACACGCCGGTGGCTACAGGATTCGTCGATCGTGATCGATTTGATCCAGTGGATCGTGTTCTGCAGAACAAATTTGCGCGAGCCGATCAGCTCGATTGCGATTTCATGCGGCAACATTGGTCGCGAAGGTGCGCAGCCGATGTTCAGAAAAAACGAGCCGTCCGATTTCAGGGAGCGCCTGATCTGTTTCGCCCATTCGCCGCACCAATTTAAATACGATTCTCGATCCTGGGTGTCGGAGAATTTTCCGTAGCGAATGCCGAGATTGTATGGCGGTGATGTGACAACAAGCTCGACACTTTCATCCGCGAGGCGCGACATTCCTTTGATGCAATCCTGTTGGCGAAGATCGAATCGCGTCATCGTCGGAATGTGCGTGATTAGTTGCTTCGTACAAGCGGAAAGTGGCGCGCGCGTTCTGTTTCTGGCAGGGCAGGCTGACAGCCTGTGCTCCCCAGAGATGGACATTCGCGCGTTTGGATAGATTCGTTTATCGTTTAGTCCATGGCGGACAAGCCTTCGAAACTGAAGATCGTCGAGCGCGAATTCACCTCACGCCTGATCGTTGGCACTGGAAAATTCGCGTCGAACGAATTGATGCGCGACGCGCTGATTGCCAGCGGTGCCGAGCTTGTAACCGTGGCACTGCGGCGCGCTGATCTTTCAGGCAAACACGATCCGTTTGCCAACATTCTCGATTTCATCGATCCAAAACGTTTTCTCCTTTTGCCGAACACCAGCGGCGCGCGCAACGCAGAGGAAGCCGTGCGACTGGCGCGGCTGGCGGTGAGCGCAGGCTTGCCGAAATGGATCAAGCTGGAGATCCATCCCGACCCGCGCTACTTGCTTCCCGATCCGGTTGAGACACTGGGAGCCGCGGAAATTTTGGTGAAGGAAGGATTCACTGTTCTTCCCTACATCAATGCCGATCCGGTTTTGGCCAAGCGATTGCAGGACATCGGCACGGCCACGGTGATGCCGCTCGGTTCGCCGATTGGCAGCAATCGCGGGATCGAAGCGCGCCCACAGATCGAGATCATCATCGAACAAGCGACTGTGCCCGTTGTGGTCGATGCCGGGCTGGGCGCGCCGAGTCATGCCGCCGAAGCAATGGAAATGGGCGCCGACGCTGTCTTGGTGAACACAGCGATCGCCATCGCTTCCGATCCCGTTCGCATGGCAAAGGCATTTAAGAAAGCCATCCAAGCCGGACGCGAAGCGCGCGAAATCGGGTTAGCGGAAAAGTTGAGCGTCGCAGCGGCGACCAGTCCGTTGACCGGGTTCTTGAGCGGAAGATAGCCATCTTGGTTGTCTCGGCATGCAGGCTTCCCAGCCTACAAATTTAAAGATTCGGCAGGCAAGATGCCTGTCTGCCAAGACACGCTGGCAGCCTGTCTTCCAAGGGCTACAGCGTCGTCTCGGTAACGAATGGCCGTTCCTCTTCCGGAAGAATCCGCCTGCCACGCCGGACTTCTTTTTGCATCCGTCTCAGGCGACTCGACAACGCGGCCTTTGCCGCCGAACGCATCCGATCGATAAATAAAATTCCATTGAGATGATCGTGCTCGTGCTGAATGGCACGCGCAAGAAATCCGCCCGCTTCGATCTGGATTGTTTCGCCTTCCAAATTTTGCGCGCGCACCATGATCGAGTGCGCCCGTTCAATGTCGCCGGTGATTTCCGGAAAACTCAGGCAACCTTCGATTCCAATTTCTGTTTCACCGTCCAGCTCAATTTCCGGATTGACTAACACCAGCGGCATCGCGCTCTTTGGATCCGCATCTTTGCCATCTAACTTCAGCGTGCTCGGCCGGTCTTCGACTGCCGAAATATCGAGCACAGTCAATTGCAAGGCTTCACCGATCTGCTGCGCCGCCAGGCCCACGCCGTGAGCTGCGTGCATCGTCTCGATCATGTTCGCCACCAGTTCCCGAATCCGATCGTCGATTTCGTCGATCCGTTTGCCCTTTGCCCGCAGAATTGGGTTGCCGTACTGCAAGATTGGCAGAATCATTTTTCTTCCCTGGTAAATGCCGGTAAATTTTTCACGCCGGCCAGCTTCAACGCATCCATCACTTGAATGATGGTGCCGAA
>Ga0182035_10002123_pt1 | contig 10361 bp, 12 predicted proteins | sample flu12Cox44000170_FD_125969 | JGI IMG/M metagenome (GOLD analysis project Ga0182035, IMG submission 125969) | Lab enrichment of tropical soil microbial communities from Luquillo Experimental Forest, Puerto Rico - flux4day.12C.oxic.44.000.170 | ecosystem: Environmental > Terrestrial > Soil >...
CAGCCCGATTCTCTCGAACCCTGGTACGCGCTCATACCGCTCTTCCCGCGCCGAAGCCAGCCGTTTGGGTCTGGTTACCGACGAACAAATGAACGCAGCGCCTGGTGCACGCGGTCGAAGCTCCTGTCGAAGGCATCCGCATTGTCGAAGTGCCGCAGATCCAACGATCCGCGCCTCTTTGAACCGCCATCTGTCACCCTCGGGTCTCTCGCGCCCGTCCAATCTCACCCGAAGGTGTGTGCGATACTCCTAGGACCATGAGTTCTCGTCCAGGCCGAACCGGCGCGTACCTGGCCCTGATTGCCGGGATCCTGTGCATCGCATGGTCCGCGATCTTTGTGCGATGGACGTCGATTCCAGGTCCGGCGTCGGCGTTCTATCGGCTGCTGATTCCCGCCATCGTCTTGCTTCCCACGTGGCTTCTGCCTGTAGAGCGGACCAAGCTCAGCGTGCGAAGCTACGCCATCATTGCCCTTGGAGCGCTCTTTTTCGCCCTGGATCTGGCGTTCTACAACACTTCCATTCTGCAAACCAACGCCGCTAACGCCACCCTATTGGGTAACAACACGCCCATCGTGGTCGGCCTGCTGAGTTGGCTGATCTTCAAGAATCGGCCCAGCCTGTCGTTTTGGGTTGGGCTGGCGTTGGCGGTGTGCGGAGCCCTGGTAATCGTTAGCAGCGATTTGAGCCGCCACGCGCAATTCGGTTCGGGAGACGTGTTGGCGCTGGTTGCGGCGGCGTGTTTTGCCGTCTATCTGATGGCAACGGAACAAGTTCGCGCTCACACCAGCACTCTCGAATTTCTTCGTCTAGCGATTCTCTTCAGCGCATTTTTCATGTTCCTGTTTGCCGTCGCGTTCCGCGTGCCGCTGGCGATACCCGACCAACGCTCCTTTCTCGCCCTGCTTGGGCTCGGGCTGGTTTCGCAATTGGGCGGCTACCTGGCGTTAACCTACGCGCTCGGGCATCTGCCGGCCACGGTTACCTCCGTCAGTCTCTTATCCCAGGGGCCGCTGACTGCCGTCCTGGCGGCGCTTTTGTTGGGAGAACCGCTCACCGGCGCGCAGATTCTGGGCGGCGCACTGGTTTTGGCGGGCGTGGGTCTTGCCAACCGCCTCGGCCATCCGGAAGAAGAGGCCAACCCGGTTTTCTGCGAAAGCGCCGGGAGCCGAGGCTCTGAAACGTCCTCCTAGGCCGGGCGTCTATAGAGGTCAGGAATTCCGCGCGGCGGCGATCCGATGAGCGAAGCACTCCAGACCGGACAGTTCTACGGCAAGGCAGAGAAACGTGTGGAAATGAGCGGAGTTGTCCTGACCGAACTGAGCCATCGCGTGGGGCGAAAGCTTCCTCGCCACACTCACGAGTCGGCCTATTTCGGTCTGCTGCTGCGAGGGAGCTACTCCGAACGGTGCACTCACCGCAATACCGATTACGCTCCTTTCACGACGGGCTTCCATCCGCCGGCCCTGACGCACTCGGACGAAGTCGGCAGCTGCGGCTCGCGCATGTTCTGTATCGAGCTTCGCCATTCCTTTCTGGCGCAAGCTAGACCCTTTCTTACCGCTCCAGAGTTTGTGCCAGATCTCTGCGCTTCCGAAATTACCTGGCTCGGCCTGCGCTTGTTTCGCGATTTTGCGGGCGAAACGCTTTCCTCTTTGCAGGTAGAGGAACTGTGCAGCGACATGCTGGAACGCGTCGGCTGCAGTGCATCGAACGACCAGTCGATCGATTCCGCTTGGCTGAAACGCGCGCTGGACCTGCTGCACGGGTCCTACCGCGAGCCGCTCACGCTCGAAGGCGTCGCGCGGCAAATCGGGATTCATCCGATCCATTTGTCGCGCGTATTTCGCAAACGATACCGTCGTACCATGGCGGAATACATGAACCGGCTACGTGTGCAATTTGTCTGCCGCGCTTTCGAGAGAGGCTGGGCCGATCTTGCCGGTCTGGCAGCCGAAGCCGGCTTCGCCGACCAGAGTCACATGGGCCGAGTCTTCAAACTGCTCACGGGCCAAACCCCGGCGCAGTTCCGCCGCTTCCTCCATTCCGGGATGCGGTCCAGCTCGGCTTCTTGAGGTTTGTTTTCTATTTCGGCTTTGACGCCAACGAAGCATCAAGCGCGCCCGTCGCGCCGGCCAAAAACGACTGCTGGAGCTGCCACGATCAGAATGCCGCGGTCGAGCATTCGCCTGTGCAGTTCTACCCAGCACTCCTGAAGATCGCTAAAGACAAGAGAACCACCAAGGACGGCGTTGAGCTGCCCTGAGCCTTTGGCGGCTTCAGCTTTTCGACGGCGCCGCCTCGGCAGCCAACGCCAGAATCTCCACGTTATTTCCGTCCGGATCCTTCAGGTAGACGGATGAAGTTCCGTCCCGGTGGCTGGTGGGCGTGCCGAAATCCGCGGGTTCGCCGAGCAAAGCGATATGCGGCGGATGCTGTCGCTCCAGTACGAAGGCAAGACGCACATTGGCAAATTTCAGCATGGCCCAGGTCGCGTCTTGATACTCCACTTCGCAGCAAAATCGCTGCCGATACCATTCCACCGCCTTATTGACGTCCTTCACGCGCAGCGCGGCGTGATGCAAAGTGTCCAGTCTTAAGCTTCTTCCCGTCATCCTCTTCCCTTCCCGGCAAGCCAGCTTCCCTCACCAGTTTAGCCCTTCCGGACTCGCGTGGCCTCTCATTCTCGACCGACATTGCCGCGAAACGTATTGACATTAGAATGGTTAAACCGTCGCCGTGTCCGAAACCCTAAGGAGGCCACGATGAACCGGCTCGTTCGCCTTGCCTGCGTCCTGTTGTCCGCGATCCTTTTTGTGCAAACACAGCCGGCACAGGCGCAGGCTGCGCCGTCTCCCGCCGCACAGCAAGCGCGCCCGAAGATTGGCGTCGCACTCGAAGGCGGCGGTGCGCTCGGATTGGCCCACATCGGCGTGCTCGAGTGGTTCGAGGACCACCACATCCCCGTCGATTACGTCGCCGGTACTAGCATGGGCGGCCTGGTGGGCGGCTTGTACGCGTCCGGCAAGAGCCCGCGCGAACTCGAAGAAATCGTCGCCGCGCAGCACTGGGACGTCATCATCGGCGGCCAGACTCCCTACCAGGATCTTTCCTACCGCCGCAAAGAAGATTCTCGCGACTATCCCACCTTCATTCAGCTTGGCCTCAAGAGAGGCCTTTCCCTGCCGGCGGGATTGAATGCCGGTCACCAAATCAGCTTGTTGATTGACCGCGAACTGCTCGTCTACGCGGACCTGAAGTCGTTCGACGACCTGCCGATTCCCTACCGCTGCGTCGCCACTGATCTTGTCAGTGGAAAAGAAGTCGTTTTCAGCGACGGCAGCCTGCCGCAAGCGATGCGCGCCAGCATGTCGATTCCCGGCGTCTTCAGGCCGGTGCGCAAGGGCGACCAGGTCTTGGTCGATGGCGGCCTGGTCGGCAACCTGCCGACCGATGTTGTCCGGAAGATGGGTGCCGACATCGTCATCGCAGTTCATCTTGAGGTAGCTTCGGCCAAAGCGGACGAAATCCAATCCATTTTCAGCGTCCTCGGCCGCTCGATCGACGTGGTCATCCGCGAAAACGAGCTCCGCGGGCTCTCGGGCGCCGACCTGGTGGTCAAAGTCGACCTTCACGACCTTACGTCGATGGACTACGCAAAATCCGAGGTCATCATCGGCAAGGGCCTCGCCGCGACGGAAGAGAAACACAGCGTTTTACAGCCCTTTGCTTTGAGCGATAAGGACTGGCAGAGCTATATCGGCGCGCGCGACGCCCGAAAACGATCCGCTGTCCTGACCCCTCAATTCGTTCGCGTCGAAGGCACGAATCCCAATGCCGCAAGACACCTGGAAGATTTCTTGCGTCCGCTGGTGGGAAAGGCGATCGACGTAAAGATGCTCGACCAGATGCTGACTCGCCTCACCGGCATCGGCAAATTCGATTCCGCCAGCTACACGCAAATCCAGGAAAGCGACCGCACCGGCCTGCTGGTGACGGTGCACGAGAAAACCTACGCGCCACCGACTCTGCAGGTGGCTTCGGAAGTCGACGGTTCTGAACCGGTCGACGTCACGTTCACGCTCGCGACCCGCCTCACGCTCATGGATGTCGCAGGTTACCGCTCGGAATGGCGTACCGACGTTCTTTTCGGCAACACCTACGGCATCTCGAGCGAGCTTTACAAGCCGTTCACCGCGACCAGCAAATGGTTCATCGCGCCGCGCGCTTCACTAAGCAGCACGCAATTCAAGATCTTCCGGCGGGCGGATCCGGTCGTGATCTATCGCCTCGGCCATGCAAGCCTCGGCGCGGATATTGGCTACGGCTTTGACCGCTTCTCGGAAATCCGCTTCGGCTATGAAGTCGGCGACCTCGACGCTCGGGTGCGGCTTGGCCTGGCGGTATTCCCCAACGTCTCTGGGCGCACCGGGAACTTCAAAATGCATTTCCTCACCGATCATGCCGACGATCCCATCGTCCCGCGCCGCGGCTATACCGCCGAAACCACCTTTCGCTGGTTCGATACCAGCCCCGGCGCACTCGAAGGTTTTCCCACCATGGAAGCTCAGGTGCAGTATTTCCAGCCCATCACCCGGCCGGCGTCGATCTTCTTGGCAGCGGAAGGCGGCACGACGTTCGGGACGCGCGACACGGGACCGGTCCCGCAATTTTTCCTCGGCGGGCCGCTGCGCTTGAGTGCCTATGGCAGCAACGAACTGTACGGCAATCAGTACTACCTCTTGCACGCGGGATATCTGCACGATCTGTTCACCCTGCCGCCCTTCCTAGGCAAGAAAATCTACGCGATCGCCAGCTACGAAGTCGGCAAGATGTACGGCTTCCCGCAGCAAAGCGGTTTCCCGAACGATGTCGCAGGCGGTGTGCTTGCACAGACGTTTTTTGGACCGCTGGTTATCGGCGCAAGCTACGGCGACAGCGGCCACCGCAAGTGGTATTTCCAACTCGGCCGTGTGTTCTGACCCGGGTCAAGTTGCAAAGTTTCCAAACAGATTGTTGAGCGACTCGGCCAACGTGGGATGCGCGAACACGCCGTCCTTTAGCGCCGTGTACGGCAGCTTCCCCATCATCGCTATCTGCAGCTGCGACATGATTTCGCCGCCTTCGATTGCGAGGACCGCTGCGCCCAAAATGAGTCCGCTCTTTGCTTCCACCACGGCTTTCATGAACCCGCGGGTCTCGTCCAGTTCAAGAGCGCGTGCCACATAGTTCATCGGCATCTTTGCGACCTGTATCTGCAGGCCCGCCTGGCGCGCTTCTGTTTCGCTCATTCCGACACGACCGAGCTGCGGATCGATAAAAACCGTGTACGGCACGATGCGTCCTCGAATCGTTGCGCTGCCTTTCTCAATCAGATTGGTTCGAATGATCCGGAAATCGTCGTAGGAAATGTGTGTAAACGCCGGGCCGCCCTTGATATCGCCCAGCCCGTAGACGCCCTCGACGTTGGTCTCGAGTTTGTCGGTCGTTTGAAGGAAGCCCTGTGCATCGGTGGAAATCCCCGCCGCCCGCAGGTTCAAGCTATCCGAGTTCGGCACCCGCCCTGTCGCCACCAGCAGGTGGCTCCCCCGAATCTCCTGCTCGCCGCCTTCGCTCGCGACCTGGAGTTTCAGGTCCCCTGCTGGGCCACCCACTCGCCTTGCCTTCGCATTCAGCAGCACCTCAACTCCGTCCTCGCGCAGAATTTCGCGTACCGCTTCGGCCACATCTTGATCTTCCCGGCCGAGCAGCCGCGGACCGGACTGCACGAGGGTGACCTTGCTGCCAAATCGACGAAACATCTGGCCGAATTCCAGCCCGATATACCCACCGCCCAACACGATCAGGTGCTGCGGCACCCGGTCCAGTTCCATAATGCTGGTGCTATTCAAGAACGGTACGCCGCTCAATCCTTCCAGTTCCGGAACCGCCGGCCGGCATCCGGCGTTAATAAAGATCTTCTCGCCCACGAGCGAAACCTCTTCGCCATTCGCTTTCTGCACGCGCAACGAACGCCCCGAGGTGAACTGCGCCTGGCCGAAAATCAGGTCCAGGTTCCCGCTCTTCTCAATCCGTCTCTGGCTCCCGTCGCGAAAGCTGTCGACCATCGCGCGCTTTCTTTCACGTACTTTCGTCAGCTCGATTCCGATAGCCCCGGTTTGAACCCCGTAATCCGGCCCTCGCCTCGCCAGATACGCCACTCGCGCGCTTGCCACCATGGTTTTGGTCGGCGTGCACCCCTCATTCACGCACGTTCCACCCACGTGCTCCCGCTCGAGGAGCGACGTCCGCATCCCGGTTGCGGCCAATGCCTGCGCCAGGGGCACTCCGGCTTGCCCGGCTCCAACTACAATCGCGTCATACCGCGTGCTTTCCATCGAATCCTCGCTCACGGGGAAAAGCCGCAACCAACTGATGGACCTGGGCTCTACGGTGCTCTGCCTCTCTATCCCTTGTCAAGAAATCGTCACCTCATGAACGGGCCGCCACAGGTTATTCACAGCGCCGTAACCACGGTCTCGTATAAATTCCCGCACTCTACAGCGGTCCCCGACAAGAGGAGCCGAAAATGGCCACGGTCGCAGCATCGTCTTCCACCGCACTGCCGTCCGCATCTGCGGTTCATGAAAAGTTCGCAAGAGGTCCGGGCGCGACCGGCATGCTCATTTTCGGCATCGTGGCCATCGGCGCCGTGATCTACATCGGATGGAATCTTGCCCGCGATCTCGCTGAGATGCACACGGGTTCTGCCCTCCCCTACATCCTTCTGGGCCTCGCCCTTCTCGTGGCTCTCGCCTTTGAGTTTGTGAACGGCTTTCACGACACCGCCAACGCCGTCGCCACCGTGATCTAGACCCACTCCCTGGATCCCCACATCGCCGTTGTCTGGAGCGGTTTCTGGAACTTCTTAGGCGTCGTCACCTCCACCGGATCCGTGGCCTTCGGGATCGTGTCCCTGCTCCCGGTCGAGCTCATCCTTCAGGTCGGCAGCAGCGCCAGCTTCGCCATGGTCTTCGCGCTCCTTGTCGCCGCCAACTTGTGAAACCTCGGCACCTGGTATTTCGGCCTTCCGGCGTCAAGCTCGCACACCCTCATCGGCTCGATCATCGGCGTCGGCATCGCCAACCAAGTCATGGCGGCCCGAACCGGAACCAGCGGCGTCGACTGGGTGCAAGCCGCTAACATCGGCAAGTCCCTGCTGCTATCTCCGGTAGTCGGCTTTATCTGCGCGTCGTTGCTCCTGCTGCTGATGAAGGCGGTCGTCAAGCAAAAGAAGCTCTACGAAGCCCCGGAAGGCACCGAGCCGCCTCCTTTCTGGATTCGCGGCCTCCTCATGCTCACCTGCACCGGCGTCAGCTTTTTCCATGGTTCGAACGACGGCCAGAAGGGCATGGGTCTTATCATGCTCATCCTGATCGGCACCGTGCCCACAACCTATGCGCTCAACCACGCCGTCACGCCGCACCAGACGCAGGATTTCATCGCCGTCTCACAACAAGCGGCGCAGACGCTTGATAAGTATGTCGTCCCGGTGGCCGCCATCGGCGATCCCGCGACGACGTCACGGAATACTTCCGCACCAAGGAATTCAAGCCCAACACCATGCTGGCCATGCGTACGCTGGTGAACGGCATCGGCACGGAAATGGCTCTTTTCAAGGACCTGGCCAAGGTCCCCAACGATCAGGTCCGTAACTTCCGTAACGACATGTACCTCGCCAGCGAAGCGCTGCGCATCATGCAAAAGAGCGGAAAGCCGCAACTGGCCGCTGCCGACGTCGCGGTCCTCAAAAATTACAAAAACCACATCCATCGCGCGACGCGCTTCACATACCGCTCTGGGTCAAGGTCGCTGTCGCACTCGCTCTTGGCCTCGGCACCATGGTCGGATGGAAGCGCATCGTCGTCACGGTCGGCGAGAAAATCGGCAAGAACCACCTGACCTATGCGCAGGGTGCCGCCGCCGAAATCACCGCGATGGCTACCATCGGCGCCGCGGACGCCTTCGGCCTCCCTGTCAGTACCACCCACGTTCTATCGTCCGGCGTGGCCGGAACCATGGCTGCCAACCGCTCCGGCCTGCAGTGGGGCACCGTTCGCAACCTGCTCATGGCCTGGGTACTCACGCTTCCCGCGGCCATGATGCTCTCGGGGTTCCTCTTCTGGACCTTCCGCAAGATTTTCTAGGCGGAAGTGCAGGGCCGCTAGGTAAGAATCGCACGCACCCGCTCTACGAGCGCAAGGCCCAATTTCCCGTGCTGGTCCGCATCGAGATGCACGCCGTCCACGCGGCTGCTGCTCGTAATCGTCTGGGCGTCAAAGAAGGAACAGCCGAGCCCGTCGGCCATCTGCCGGTACACGTCTGCCAGTCCCACACACCGCGTTTCCGCTCCCTTGAATTTCGGCGCGATCGGCCCCTTCGGCGAACGAATCAGCGGCGGTGCAATCACCAGAATCGGCGGAACCGGCATCCCCGGCTCAATCGGAGCCTTGCGTATCTCGTTCACCAGAGCCGCTACACCTTGCGCCGCCGCCCACGCATCGTTGTACGGGTGGCAAAACTGAAAATCGTTCGTCCCCAACATCAAAATCACCAGGGCCAGCGGCGAATGAATCTCAATCCGCTCGGCCAAACCCTCGAGCCCGTTACGCCCCGCTTGAACGGATCGCCCCAAACCGTCCGCCGCCCGTTCAGGCAGTCTTCGATCACTCTTACCTGCAAGCCCGCCGCGTTCAGCGCATTCTCGAGCACGCCCGGCCACCGTTCTTCAAATGGCAGCCGCAGCCGGGTGTCGGGAATGATTCCCCACGTCAACGAATCTGCGTAGACCAGTATCGGTTTCATCGGAGTCCGTTAAAGTAGCACAGCCACTCCTGACGGTGGCCCCAATTCAACCGGTTGTTAGTAGGAACGGTGCTGTGCTTCTGCCGGGAAAGCTCATGCGGCTTTCCGGAGTAGAGCCGCAAAAATTCTCTCTTGACACTTCGCTTTTTGTTCGCCTATACTCGCTGACGGTAGAGGAAACGGGAAGAACGGGTGGCTTAGGTCCCATTGCCGTACAGGCTCTCACGGTCCTTCGCCACCCGTTCATAGTTCCCGGGCAAAAGTCACCACAGCCACCCTTAAGCGCCCTTCTCGATACCAACCCCAATCACAGCTCACGCTTGCAAATTTTTCACATACTCGTAACTTACCTTAATCGCTTCAAGCGCTGTCATCTCGCTGAATGGCGGCTCTTGCTCCACAAACTGCGCGCGAATCTTGGCCTTTTTCGCCGCCGCGAAAACCCTTGCGTAGTCAATCGCGCCCCGGCCAAGTTCTGCCGCCTCGAGCGGCCCGTAGTCTTGGTCGCCGCGAATCGCAGTCCGCGGCGTGAAGCCCTTGTGAAAATCCTTGAGATGCAGCAGGTTGTAGCGTTCCAGATACTTCGTCAGATATTCAGCCGGATCCTTCCCTGCCACCACCGCCCAGCCGCAGTCGAGTTCGAGCTTCACCAGCGCGGGATCGGTCCGGCGCAAAAACTCGTCGTAAGCGACCAGGCCGTCATAGGTCCGCCACTCGAAATTGTGGTTGTGATAGGCCAGCTGCAGGCCTGCTTTTTTGATCTGCTCGCCGACTTTGTTGCACATGTCCGCGTTCCATTTCCAATCGTCCAGCGTAAGCCCGCGAATCACCGCCAGAAACAACGCCAACTGGACGCCCTGCGGATCCGTTTTGAACCGCGAGGGGTCCGCCACCCACGGGATCGTCACCACCATGAGCTCCTGCCCGAAAAGATGCGCCAGATCGATCATTTCCGGCAGTTTGCTCATCAGGTCCGGCAGCATGTAATGCCCGGAAGGATTTGCCAGCCCGTTGTCATCGAGCATGTGCTTCAGCTCTTTCGCTGGCGTCTTGCCTAGCGGCGAAAGTTCCACTTGTCGGTAGCCGGTTGCGGCTACAGCCCTGAGCGTCGCCGCCGGATCGGCATCCATCTCTTTGCCGACCGTATACAGCTGCAGTCCGATCGGCAAGCTCAAGGGATTCGCGTGCACAGGCGAAACCTCCAGCAGCGATCCCGCCGGTCCCGCAGCGGGGCCGTCAAGGTCGTTCCCCTACGCGATGTGTTTTTCATGGCTGTTTTCTGTCAATCCCCGGGTATTGTCTCTTCGCCGTAAACGCAGCGTCCGCCTTATATCAACTTTCCTGAGCGGATTCATCGGGAAAATCGTCCGCTGATCCGCAATTCAATTGACTTGCACTACGCCGAATCCTAGACTCATGCCAGCAGAGCTTCCTGCGCTCAGATACGCGCAGCAAACAGGACATGAGCCCTCGCACCCGCATCCTCGTCGAACTGGCTCTCCTATTTCTCCTCTTCA
>Ga0182035_10002140_pt1 | contig 10325 bp, 9 predicted proteins | sample flu12Cox44000170_FD_125969 | JGI IMG/M metagenome (GOLD analysis project Ga0182035, IMG submission 125969) | Lab enrichment of tropical soil microbial communities from Luquillo Experimental Forest, Puerto Rico - flux4day.12C.oxic.44.000.170 | ecosystem: Environmental > Terrestrial > Soil >...
GAGCAGACGAGCAACCCGGCAAGCGCCCAGCCGTAAGGGAAAATCAGATCTACTTTGAGCCAAGCCGCCAGTAGATCGCCGACGATGATTCCAAGAATGATTCCCAGCACTCCGCCGGCCTCGGAAATCAAGACGGCCTCGGTTAGGAATTGCCGTAAGATGTCACGACTGCGGGCGCCGATCGATTTGCGGACGCCGATTTCCTTTGTTCGCTCGGTGACGCTCACCAGCATGATGTTCATGATGCCGATCCCGGCCGCGACCAGCGCGATGAAACTAATGACGAACGCGCCTACTCTCACGTACCCCGCCACATTAATGAACGCGCTCTTGAGCGAGTCGTTACTGTAAATCTCAAAATCGTTCGGCTGCTCCGGGCGCAAGCCGCGCGCGATACGCATGGCGCCGATGCCGCGATCAAACGTGCGATTGTAAGTATCTGTCGTGAACGCTTGCGTCGCGATGTTCACGGTGCGTTTCGCCTCGCCGTAATCCTCGAAGAAGCGCGTAATCGGCATGATAACAAGGTCGTCCTGGCTTTGGCCGAAGGCAGTTCCTTTTTCGGCGAGCACGCCGACGATCGTGTAAGTGTGCCCGCTCACGCGAACGAGTTTGCCGATCGGTGTTTCATGCGGGAACAGCCTTTTCTCGATGATTTTTCCGACGACGATCACACGCCGAGAAAGATCTACATCTTCATCAGTCAAGTTACGGCCGTAACCGAGCGTGTAAGCGTTCGCGGTGAGAAAACTTCGATTCGTCCCAACAATTTCAAGACTCGGCGTTGTCTTTACACCGTTATAAACCGCCTGGCCTTTCACTTCGTAACCAAAACACTTGAGGGCAATCTCGCGCGCCTCGCCTTCCATCAATCGGTAGTAATGCAGCGCTTCCTTGTAGGAAATGTCGTGCCGGTTGCGAAACTTTTCCCGCACGTCACCGCTCGCGCTCACATTGGCCGGATATTTGGCGAACTGAAAAATATTTGAGCCGAGAAAGCTGATGCCGTTCTCAATCGAGTACTGCAATGCGCCGATCGCGGTCATGACTGAAATTACCGAAAACACGCCGATGGTGATCCCCAGCATTGTCAACACTGAGCGCAGTTTGTTCGCGCCGAGGGACGACCACGCCATTTCTATGATTTCACTAAACAACATGACTAAAATCCGAAATCCGAAGCTCGAAATCCGAAACAAATTCCAAATTCGAAATTCAAATTCAGCCCTCCGATTTGCGGACGATTGCGCCAAATATGTTCGTTAACTCCCGGGCTTCCGCTAGAAGATTTGCCCTTGATGGCTCAAGTTCGCCATCGCGATCGAGTAGGCGCAGCCAATAGCCGCTTTCTTCGGCTTCACGGCGGCAAGTCTTGATTTTCATGACAAAATCTTTCTTTCCGATCGACTCGTTAGCCTCGATGTAGTTTGCTCCGATTGATCCCGAGGCACGGATGAACTGCTTAGCGTCCTCAATATTCGCGATCGTCCGCGGCAGCTTCTTCACAAACCCGCGACTCGCCTTGGCAAATTCCAACGTGCGATCCTCAAGGTCGTACGGCTTTGAATCATCTTTTCCCATCAGCGCTGCTCTTTTGGGTTTTTGTCATTCGAATTTGTTTCGGTATTCGATATTCGGATTTCGAATTTCCTATTCATATCGAAGTGCGGCAACTGGATCGAGGCGGGACGCTGTCCAGGCAGGCGCGAATCCCGAGAACAAGCCGGTCAATATTGAAACGATCATGCTGATAAGCACCAGACCGACCGAGAAATGGATTGGAAAGGACGGAAACGCTTTGCCGATTCCGAAGCACATTAGATAAGCAAACACAAGGCCGATAAATCCGCCGAGGAGACAAAGCGTTGTCGATTCGATCAGGAACTGCAGCAGGATCGTTCGCCGCCGCGCGCCGAGCGCTTTGCGCGTTCCGATTTCTTTTGTGCGCTCTTTTACACTAACGAACGTGATATTCATTATGCCGATCGCGCCGACGAAAAGCGACAGTCCGGTAATAAACAGTCCGGCGATCGCAATTGAGTTTTTCACAGGATCGAGCGTGCTTTTGAACGCCTGTTGCTCGTTGATCGAGAAATCGTCGTTTTTCTCTGGAGGCAATCCGCGCACGCGCCGCATCAAACCGGTGAGCTCGTCCTTGGCATCGGCGAGCCTGGTCTTGTCTTTCACTTTCACGCGGACGTCCGAATCGCTTTTGGCCGAAAAATATTTGTTAAACGCAGCCAGCGGCATTGCCACCATCGAGTCCCAACTGAACAAACCGAGAAACGTGCCCTGTCGCGTGTTTACTCCAATGACTTTGAATAATTGCCCGTTGATCAACACGGATTTATCGATCGGGCTTTCGGAAGGAAAAAGCGCATCGGCGACGTCATAGCCGATCACGACAACGTTGGCGCCCCCGCGCGATTCGAGCTCGTTAAAGAATCGCCCGGATGTACAATCGATTGTCGAGGTTACGATGAAGTCCGATGTCGTCCCGAGCACAAAGACGTTGTCCACCTGATTGCCGCCATATTTAATCGATCGCATCAAATTCGATGTTGGCACCGCAATTACGAGGTTCGAGTTCGGGGTTGCCGCGATCATACGGTTCAAAGTCTCCGCGTATTCGGTTTTGATTTTTTTGCGGTCGCGGTAATTCCACCAGTCGTCCACCGGCTTCCATGGCCATTGCGTAACATAGAGAACGTCTTCGCCGAGGACGGCCATGCTTTTATCGAAACCTATCGATATGCCGTTCACGGCAGTACCCATCAACGTAACGGCAATAATGCCGATAATAACTCCCAGTGCGGTCAACGTTGACCGCGTCAGGTTCGAGCGCATTTGCGCGGCCGCTATTTTCCAGCTCTCGCTCAGCTCATAGAGAAAGCGTTTCATGTTGATGTTACTTCGGCAATCGGCAGGTCGAGCTCGGGAATAAATCCGGCGTGATCCATCTCGATGAGTCCGTCGCGCAAATGAACGGTGCGTCGCGCGTGTGCGGCGATATCCCGTTCGTGCGTCACAAGAATAATTGTGTTGCCACGCTGATATAAATCCTCAAACAATTCCATGATTTCATCGCCGGTTTTCGAATCGAGATTGCCGGTCGGCTCGTCGGCCAGAATAATCGACGGCCCGTTGACGAGCGCGCGCGCGATGGCGACGCGCTGACGTTGACCGCCAGAAAGCTCGTTGGGTTTGTGATGAATGCGATCGCCCAGACCGACGTCTGTCAGCACCTGCACCGCGCGTTCCACACGACGCTCGGGTTCGATTCCGGCGTAAATGAGCGGCAGCTCGACATTCCGCAACGATGTCGATCTCGGGAGAAGGTTGAACGTTTGAAACACGAAACCGATCTCGCGATTGCGAACGGCAGCGAGCTCGTCGTCGTCCATTTCGGCAACGGCCTTGCCGTTAAACTCGTAGCGGCCCGAAGTCGGCGTATCGAGGCAACCGAGCATGTTCATCAGCGTCGATTTACCGCTGCCGCTTGGTCCCATGATGGCGATGTATTCGTTGCGGTGAATCTTGAGGGTGACGCCGCGCAGCGCATGAACGATTTCCTCGCCCATCACGTAGTCTTTGGTGATGTCCTCAATGTCGATTACGACCGGCCCGAGCGGTCTAATTGAATTTCGAGTGTCCATCGCAACTCCGACAGTCGCTCGCGGAAACTACTTTGTGGCTTCCTTGTCGTAAGTAACTTTGGCGCCGTCCTTCAGTTTGCGGCTGATGGCGCTGTAACTTCCCGAGATCACTTCGTCGCCGGGCTGAATGCCACTTTTGATTTCGGTGTAAGTGTCGTCGGAAATTCCAGTCGTCACTTTTACAACCTGCGCCTTGCCTCCCTTTTTGAGGAACACCACCTTGAATACTTTTTCGCGCTCTTCTTTTTGTGCCGCTTTCTCGGCGCGCTCATTGACAAACTCCGCATTGTTATCGCCCTTGTCACGCTGCGCGAGTTTCTGCTTTTTCTTTTCGATTTCTTCCGGACTCAAATTGCTCTCACCAGTGCGAATGGTCACGGCCTGCATCGGCACGGCAACGACATCTTTTACCTCGTTCGTGCGGATGTCCGCCGTGCAACTGAGCGCGGGTTTTAACGTCACGTCGGTGTCTTCGATCCGAATTTTTACTTCAAAGTTGGTGACCTCTTCCTGCGTACCCGCGCCTGTGGTCTTTCCAGTGTTAGCGATCTGATAGACCGTGCCGTGAAATTTACGATCGCCGTAGGCATCGATTTTCACTTCGGCCTTGTCACCAACCTTCACATTGACGACATCGTTCTCGTTGACATCGACGCGCGCTTCCATGTGACTGAGGTCAGCAACGCGCATCACTTCCGTGCCGGCAAATTGTCCTGTGGCCACAAGGCGTTCGCCTTGTTTGCTGTTGAGAACGGTGACCGTGCCATCGATGGGCGAATAGATGGTCGTCTTCGACAGTTGATCGCGGGCCTGACTCGAGCCTGCTTGCGCCCGCTCGATTTCATGCAGCGAGCTTTCAAAAGTATTTTTGGCGACGTCGTATGCTGCTTCAGCGGCGTTGTATTCCTGCTCTGAAATTAGCTTTTTAGCGAACAAGTCTTCCGCTCGCTTGAAGTCGTGCTCTGTTTTCATCATTGTCGCTTTTTGTTGAAGATTCGTAGCCTTAGCAGAGCTGATCGCTGCTTCCTGTTGTTCCACCAGCGCTTTGTACGAATCCGGCCGGATCCGTACGAGCAGATCGCCTTTCTTCACCGCTTTTCCATCTTCCACCGGCAGGTCGATGATTTCGCCTGCGACCTCCGGGGAAATCTTTACCTCTGTTTCCGGCTGAACCTTTCCTGTCGCCGAAACTGTTTGCACAATGGTTTTTCGGATCGCCTTTTCTGTCGTGACCGGAATCGGCTTCTCGCGCTTGCTCCAGATCATCGACGCGACGATGAAAAGGACGATCAGCCCGATCGAACCGTAAACGATTTGCTTTTTGCGCCGGGCACGACGCTGTTTCGCGGTCAGCGGCGCAGGAACTGGTGTACTCACGGTTTGGTGCATGGTACGAGCGATTCTAGGGGTGAAAGCCTCAGGGTTAGTTGGTTCTTGGACTCTTGCAAACGAAATCCCGATCACGATGACGTTGGGATGCAGCTAGACAGGACTTTGGATTCAGCTAATTGCCACTTCGTTCGATGATACTGATCTCGTCGGCCGATCCCACGCATTAATGCCGTGGCGGGCCCTAATTTGCTCAACTGCCCAGAGCGCGTGCTCTGCGATCAAAGGCTCCGGGTCCGCTGCCGCGCGTTCGAGCGTCGGAAGATCCGACGCGTCGCCCGCATTGCCCAACGCGACGCATACATTGCGAAGAAAGCCTCGGCGCTTAATTCGTTTGATCGGCGAATTCTTGAAAAGCTGGCGGAACTCCGCATCGGTGAGCTCCAAGTATTCCCGTAATGACATGTCGGTCGTCGATTTGCGCGCTGAGAAAGTTGCTTCCTGCGAAACTTGAGCGAACCGGTTCCAAGGACAAACATCCAGGCAATCATCGCATCCGAAGATCCGATCTCCAATTAGCCGTCGAAGTTCCAGAGGGATGGAACCTTTCAGCTCGATCGTGACGTAAGAAATACAGCGACGCGCATCGAGTCGATGCGGAGCGGTAATTGCTCCAGTCGGGCACGCTTTGATGCAGCGCTCACAGGTTCCGCAACGATCTTGCACCGGTTGATCGGGCGGCAATTCAAGCGTCGTCAAAATCTCCGCGAGAAAGAACCAGGTCCCGAGCCGCTCATCAATAAGCATCGTGTTTTTGCCGTGCCAGCCAGTGCCGGCCTCGGCTGCGTGGTCGCGTTCCAAAATCGGACCAGTATCCACGTAACATTTTTGCTGTCCGCCAAAGCCGCACAGAAACTGGTCGATCTTGTCGAGCTTGGCCTCGATCACATCGTGATAGTCATCGCCCCACGCGTACCGCGCGATTCTCCCTGCAGCCCCGACTCGCCGGGACGAACGCCGACTTTCATTTCCTTGAAAATAATTGAGCGCCAGAACAACAATCGACCTTGCGCCGGGCAAAACCTTCTGTGGATCACAACGCTTCTCTTCGCCGCGTTGCATGTAATTCATTTCGCCGTGCGCACCGTCGCGCAACCATTGGCGGAATTCAGTCGCGTGCGCTGGGGTATCGCAAGCAGCTATGCGACAGGACTCGAACCCAATCTGTTGCACAAAGGAAACGAGGTGGGCCTTTAATTCCATTTTCGAAATCTGAATCGTCATTTTGTAGGCGGGTTCGATGATCCCGCTCCCTGGTTGCGGCGGAGCTTTCTGAATTTGCTCAAAATTGCCACGGCAACTTCCTCATCCGTTAGCACAGATGTATCGATGCGAATCTGTGCAACTTTGGCGTACAGTCGCAGCCGCAGCTGTAGCAATCGCGCGAACGTCTCTCGTGGATTCTCGCCTTGCAGCAAAGGCCGGGTCCTCGCTCGCGAGGCGCGTTCGAAGAGGGTTTCTTCGTTGGCGTCCAGCCATACAATGACACCAAACCGTTTCAAAAAATCGACATTCTTTTCGCGTAACACGATTCCGCCGCCCGTGACGATGATCGTCGGTTTTGCCGGGGCGAGTTCACAGAGCGCTTGAGTTTCAGCTTCGCGAAACCCTTGCTCGCCGTGTTTGGAAAAGATTTCGGCGATCGAGAGTCCGAACTTCGAGACAACGATGTCATCGGTATCGATTAAGGCGAGCTTCGTTCGTCGCTGCAGGCAATGCCCGACGCACGATTTGCCAGCGCCCATCATTCCGATGAGCACGATCGATTTGCCAGCGCCATACACGGAACAATATGTCATTAATGCTTGGCTTTAGCTAGGCGCGTTAGGCTTGGCAGTTTCGCAGAATGGGGGCCGCGGGAGCCGAGCGACATTAGGCGGGAGCCCAAAGGGTGAGTTTGCTGGCGCAAACGAATCAAACGCCCTACAATCCGCTAATGCCGAAATCCAAACCTCTCGTTGCCATCATCATGGGCAGCAAATCGGACTGGGAGACAATGCGGCACGCCGCGGAGATGCTCGATGGACTCGGCGTGCCAAAGGAAGCGCGTGTGTTGTCAGCCCATCGCACCCCGGATGCGACGACAGATTTTGCGCGCAAGGCCGCCGATCGCGGCTTGCGAGTCATTATTGCCGGAGCGGGCGGCGCGGCGCATTTGGCTGGAGTCATTGCTGCTCACACGTGGCTGCCGGTTCTCGGTGTCCCGATTCAATCGAAGCTACAGGGACTCGACTCGCTCTTATCAACGGCTCAGATGCCGGGCGGGGTTCCCGTCGGCACATTGGCGATTGGTGAAGCCGGTGCAAAAAACGCGGCTCTCCTCGCGGCGGCGATTCTGGCGCTTTCGAGCGAACGGATTCGCAAGAATCTCGAAGCGTTTCGCAGGAAACAAAGCGAGAGCGTGCTGGCTGCGAAGTTACCGTTGTAGGGGCGTGTATGTCAGACGCCCCGCGGTTTCACAGAAGCCCCCTACAATTTAATCCGACGTGAAAACAGTGATTTCGACCGACTGCGCTGCGGCGGTTGAACTGTTACGCAAAGGCGAAGTCGTGGCATTGCCGACAGAAACCGTTTACGGACTCGCTGCTGACGCGCTGAATCCGATCGCTGTCGCGAAAATCTTTGAAGCAAAAGAGCGTCCACGCTTCGATCCCCTCATCGTCCACCTCCCCAGTCGCCATTGGCTGGAAAAGATTGCCGATGTTCCGACGCAAGATCGGCAACTGATCTTAAAGCTAGCCGATAAGTTTTGGCCCGGGCCGTTCACAATGGTTCTGCGGAAACGCGAAATTGTTCCTGAAATTGTAACGGCAGATCTCTATACCGTCGCGGTGCGAATTAGCGCGCACCCAGTGTTCGCCGAAATTATGCGTGAATTGGATCACCCGCTGGCTGCGCCGAGCGCGAATCGATTCGGTCGTGTCAGCTCAACGACCGCGCAACATGTGCTGGATGAACTCGACGGACGAATCCCACTGATCATCGACGGGGGCCCAACGGAGCATGGAGTTGAATCGACCATTGTCGCGGTGCGCGGTGGCGAGATCGGCATCCTACGCCGTGGACCGATTACGGACGAGCAACTGTCCGCATTTGCCAGGATTAATATCCTCACGCAGGCAGGAAAAGTTTCTGCGCCGGGACAATTGGCTTCGCATTATGCTCCGAAAACTCCGCTTCGTCTGATTGACGATGCCGAAACATTCTTGCCGGAAAAGGATCAGCGTGTGGGATTACTTGCCTGGGGTGAGCGGCGGACTGGAGACCGCCGCTCCTTGAATTTTGCTGCCATTCGCCGACTCAGCGAAAAACAGGACCTGCGCCAGGCCGCAGCAAATTTGTTTCGCTATCTGCGCGAACTCGATGCCCTTGGTCTCGATTTTATCGTTGCGGAACGAGTTCCCTCTCGCGGACTCGGTGCAGCGATTCTTGATCGGCTCCAGCGTGCGTCGCACGATCAAGCTGTCGCTTCAGACATGCCTTAATAAATCCTCTGAAGAGCGGATGCGGCTTGTTTGGTTTGCTTTTGAATTCAGGGTGATACTGGCAGCCAACAAAATACGGATGATCGCGCAGCTCGACCAATTCCGCCAGCGTGCCATCGGGTGATGTTCCTGAAATCACAAAGCCTTTTGCGTACATTCGGTCGCGATACTTCATGTTGAACTCGTATCGGTGGCGGTGTCGCTCCGTCACCTCGGTGTCGCCGTAGATTTTTTCAGCCAGCGTGCCTTTAACAATTTGTGTTGGCCACGTGCCCAGCCGCATACTTGCACCTTTGTTACGAACGCCACGCTGCTCCTCCAACAGCGAGATGACCGGCTCCGGAGTCTTCTTGTCAAACTCAGTGCTATTCGCGCCTTTGATTCCACAGACGTTTCTGGCGAATTCGATTGTGGCTACCTGCATGCCAAGACAAAGACCGAGATACGGAATCTTGTGTTCGCGCGCATAACGCGCGCCGTTGATTTTTCCTTCAATACCACGAACTCCAAATCCGCCGGGGACTAATATACCGGCGATATCTTTGAGTTGGGCGTCGATACCGTGCTCCAACGATTCAGCATCGATAAGTTTCAGGTCGATTCCGCAGTCTTCGCTGGCAGCGGCGTGAGTCAGCGATTCGTAGATACTCTTATAGGCGTCACGGACATCCATATATTTGCCAACTACGGCGATCTTGACATGCTTACTTGGACTAACGACGCGTTCGACAAATTTCCGCCAGTCTGCCAGATCGGGTTCAGGAGTTTCGAGATGCAACAGATCGCACACCAATTTATCGAGTCCCTCGGCATGCAGCGTCAATGGCACTTCGTAAATCGTGTGCTCGACGTCGCGCTCCTCGACAACTGCCTTTTCTGAAACGCTGCAAAACATCGACAACTTGCAACGCACGTCGCGGTCGAGCGGTCTTTCGGTGCGGCAAATCAACACCTGCGGCTGCAAGCCGATCTCGCGGAGCTTTGCCACGCTTTGCTGCGTAGGTTTTGTTTTCAATTCGTGCGCGGCCTTGATATACGGAACAAGCGTGACGTGCATGTTCACCACGTTTTCCGGGCCGACTTCGAGAATGAATTGCCGGATCGCTTCGAGAAATGGTAGGCCTTCAATATCCCCTGTCGTTCCTCCGATCTCCGTGATAACGACGTCATATTTGCTTTCATCGGAAAGTTCGCGAATGCGATCTTTGATCACATCGGTGACGTGAGGAATGACCTGCACAGTTTTACCGAGATAATCACCGCGACGCTCCTTTAAAATCACGGTCTCGTAAACCTGCCCGCTCGTGAGATTATTGCTCCGCGTGAGAACGCAGTTGGTGAAGCGCTCGTAATGGCCAAGATCGAGATCGGTCTCCGCGCCGTCGTTGAGCACATAAACTTCTCCGTGCTGAAACGGGTTCATCGTTCCGGGATCAACATTCAGATACGGATCAAATTTTTGGAGAACGACCCGCAGATGACGGGCTTCGAGCAACGTGCCAAGCGAGGCCGCAGTCAAGCCTTTGCCTAACGAACTGACGACGCCACCGGTGACGAAAATGTATTTCATCGAGGCCGCGTCCTTCATTGTGCGCGAGCGAGCTTTTGTTGCAGCGCTTCTGCGTCAGCCGGCGTATCCACACCGGGGGAACCATGTTTAGTAAGGAGCACATGAACATTTACACCATTTTCCAAAGCGCGCAATTGCTCCAACGACTCGGCGCGCTCCAGCGGGCCCCGTTTCCACTTCACAAACTGCAAGAGTGCGTCGCGCCGGAACCCGTAGATACCCTGA
>Ga0182035_10002150_pt1 | contig 10316 bp, 8 predicted proteins | sample flu12Cox44000170_FD_125969 | JGI IMG/M metagenome (GOLD analysis project Ga0182035, IMG submission 125969) | Lab enrichment of tropical soil microbial communities from Luquillo Experimental Forest, Puerto Rico - flux4day.12C.oxic.44.000.170 | ecosystem: Environmental > Terrestrial > Soil >...
AACGCGCCGATTGCGCCCCCGGAAATGAACAAGAGACAGGCGTAAAACGCGTTTTCATATTTGTCGATGCTCCCGGCGAACCAAATGGCGGCCAGTGTGACAATGGTGGCAAGCAGTACCATGATCAGACTCAAGCCGTCGATACCCGTCGTAAAACTCAGTCGCCACTCGGGGGATATGGTAAACGACGAGACGTGTTGAAAATCGGGTTGACCGTAGCCAAAAGATGCAAAGAGAAACAGTGCTGTCGCAAATGTTAAAACCGATGCGGCTAGCGCTGTCTTGCGCGCAGGCGCGCCGATCATGATCAAGATGGCCGCGACGATGGGGCAGAAGATAACGAAGAGAACCATCGGCAAGGAGTTAGAAAGTTGCCCGCGAATTACGCGAATTGAAAGCGCCGACCTGTCGCCGCACTCCAAAGAGCTTCGCGTGAATCCGCGTAATTTGCGGGCGTAAAAGTTTCATCTGTATTACCGAAAAACGGCGAAGTAGATGATTGCAACGACGCCTAAACCAAACAGGAACACGTAGGCCTGCAGATTTCCCACCTGAATCAGCCGCAAGAGAGCGCCGATGCCCCAGGTTCCGCGACTGCTCCCGCCGACCGCGGCTGCATCGATGATCCATCGATCAACAAAAGCTGATATGCGCGCGAGGAGTTCTTGCGTCCAGCGAATCAGCCAGCTATAGAGCTCGTCGAAATAAAACTTGTGGCGCAACAACTCGACGTCGATTGGGTCGCTCGCGCGATTGCGGTAAAGAGCAATAGCGAGTGCGGCTCCGAAAATCAGGGCAAGAATCGCAAACACAGGAACGAAGGAGGCGACTTCCTTTTCGATCGGGAGCGGAAGAAAATTTCGCGCAAAAAATGCAAATCCGCCAAGTGTCGCCAGGAGCGCAAGCACAATCAGCGGCACCGTCATTACCGGTGGCGACTCGCGGCCTTCACGCGCAATCTCGCTGCGGGGTTTTCCTACGAAGACGATCACAAGCATACGTACGACGTAGAATGCCGTGAGGAATGCTGTGAACAGCGCGATCGCAAAAATTGCGGGGTTATGTTTGTAGGCGAGCGCAAGGATTGCGTCCTTGCTGAAAAACCCGCTGAACGGCGGGCAGCCGATCAATGCCAGCGCGCCCACAGCGAAAGTTGCGAACGTGATTGGAAGTTTTCGCGAAAGCCCTCCCATTTTCCAAATGTTCTGTTCGTGATGAAGCGCCACGATGACCGAGCCCCCCCCGAGAAAGAGCAGCGCCTTGAAAAAAGCATGCGTGAAAAGGTGGAACATAGCTGCATCATTTGATGCGAGGCCGACAGCCATCATCATGTAACCGAGTTGCGAGATCGTGGAGTAGGCGAGAATCCGCTTGATGTCGTCCTGCTGAGTTGCGATCAAGCCAGCCATCGCCGCCGTAATGGTGCCAACCCATGCAACCACCAGAAGCGCGGTTTGTGACGCTTGAACGATGAAGGCGACACGCACCAGCATATAGACACCGGCGGCGACCATCGTGGCCGCGTGAATCAAAGCAGAGATAGGCGTTGGGCCTTCCATCGCGTCCGGCAACCATACGTGCAGCGGAAACTGCGCCGATTTCCCAACTGCCCCGCAGAAAATCAGCAGCGCTGCCGCCGTCAGAAATGTCGAATGGCTCGTCAAAGTGGAAATTCTTGGCGCGATCTCGGAAAAAATGACCGAACCGGTTGCCATCCAAATTGTCAGGATTCCGATCATGAATCCGAAATCGCCAATGCGCGTGGTGATGAATGCCTTTTTCGCTGCATCCGCCGCTGCGTTGCGATAGAACCAGTGCCCAATCAGAACGTAGGAGGTAAATCCCACCAGTTCCCAAAACATAAAAAGCATGACGAAATTGTTCGCGAGAACGATTCCGAGCATGGCGAACATGAAGAGCGACAGCGCCGCGAAGTAGCGGGACTTGCCTTCGTCATCGCGCATGTAGCCCAGCGAATAGATGTGGATGAGCGCGCCGATTCCCGACACAAGGACAGCCATCATCCTACTCAAATGGTCCAGCGTTAGAGCGAGCGGGACATTGAGTGTTCCGCCGATATTGATCCAGGTGAACTGGTTCGCCGCAGTAGTCTCGCGTGCAAAGACCAAACAACTGCAAACGAAACTCACGAGCACGGCGGCAATCGAGATCGCGCTGCTTAGTTGTTTCCACCGACGTGTAAACAGTGTGATCACCACAGCGCTCAACAGCGGAGCGAGGAGGATTAGCCACGGAACAATCGAATTCATTAGATCAGGAGGACTTAAAACTTCAGCCTGCTAATGTCTTTCACGTCGGTTGTCTCCCTGGCCCGGAACAGCGCGACGAGAATGGCGAGGCCCACGGCGACTTCAGCGGCCGCCACGGTGATGACGAAAAAGACAAACACCTGCGCGTTGTAGTTGGGCAAGCCGCTTGGATCGACTCTGAACCGCGAAAACGCGACGAGCGACAGGTTCGCCGCATTCAGCATCAGCTCCAGCGACATGAGGATCACGATCAGATTGCGGCGCAACATCACTCCGGCAAACCCGATCGAAAAAAGAATGCCGCTTACGATGAGATAATCGCCAAGTGTAATCATTTTACCGAAGCTCGCGCTTGCTCAAGAGCACCACGCCAATGGTGGCCACCAGCACCAGGACACCGACGATTTGAAACGGCAGATTATAATTGCTAAAAAGTAGCGCGCCGATGTTTCGAACATCATCGATTGGCGATCGTGACAGCAATGGAAAAGCTTTCGCAGCGGGTTGAAATCGATCGATTACCAAAAAAATCTGGACCAACAACGCGATCGCGACGGCAATGCCGCCTGCTGACGCCAACCAGTTAATCCGCCGCCCCACCTCCGCCCGCAAATTGAGCAGCATGATGATGAAAAGAAACAGAACCATCACTGCGCCCGCGTAAACGAGCACTTGAATGATCCCAACAAAAAAGGCGTCCAGTGACATGAAGAGCGCGGACAGCCCAAGGAACGAGACCACCAAGCTGAGCGCGCTCGCAACGGGATTGCGATTGATCACCACGGCGGCGCCGAAAATCAGCGTCAGCAATGCAAAAGGCCAAAACAGGAAGGGCGACATTATTAATTGCGGATCGTGGATTGAAACTTGCTCGCCGCTCGCTCTCGCTGGCCGCTGCCCATCGCGGCTTTGCCTTCTGTCTCGGCGATCCCTCGCCTCGGCTGCGGATTGCGGATTAAGAAGGGATACAATCTGACCTCTGATCTCCGACTTCTGATCTCTGCCTTTATTTTTTCTCGTTCCATTTCAGTACCACTCCATGCATTACGCCTCCGATCTCGAGCAGTTTCTCCTTGTGATGCACCATGTCCGCGCGCGTAAAGCCAGTGATGGCGTAGTCCTTACGCAGAAAGATCGCTTGTTCGGGGCAAACCTCCTCGCACATTCCGCAGAAAATGCAGCGGATCATGTCGATATCGAATTGGTCCGGGTATTTCTCGACTTTGGCGAAGCGATTCATTGAGGGAATTTCGCCAGGAATGATCTTGATTGCGCGCGGCGGACAAATGAATTCGCAGAGCTGACACGCGACGCAACGCACTCGGCCATCCTCGTCTCGCACGAGCGCTGGCGCGCCGCGATAATGGTCAGGCAGGTTCGCGTCCCATTTCTGTTCGGGATATTGCATGGTGACCTTGGTGCGGCCGAGCAGCATGTTCTTGAAATGCTTAAGCGTGATCGTCAGGCCGGCGACAATGGCGGGCAGATACAATCGCTCGCGCCAGTTCAATTTCGGCCGTGGAACGGTTATGGTCATAACTGAAATGACGAATGACGAATAACGAATGACGAACTAATGACGAAGTTCGAATGACGAATCGCTTCTGGGCTGAGGCGCGCGTCTTCGACATCCGTCATTGGGAATTCCTTTGTCATTCGTCATTAACTCTGGTGGAATGCCGTAATCGCCGCGGCGATAAAGATGTTAACCAGCGCGATTTCGAAAAAGAAGACCCAACTGACTCGCATGAGTTGGTCATAACGAAAACGGGGCAACGTCCAGCGGACCCACATGAAAAAGAAAATCAAGGCGGCGACTTTTGCGAAGAAGACTGCGATGTTGATCAGGCCGAAGATCCATCCGTGGGAGCCATCGGGGATGCCTGGGAAATGCCAGCCACCGAAAAATAACGTAACGACGACAGCCGAGCCTGTGATCATTGCGGCATATTCGCCGAGAAAATACAAGGCGAACTTCATCGAGCTGTATTCGGTGTTATAGCCACCCGCCAACTCCTGCTCGGCTTCGGGAAGATCGAACGGCAGCCGGTTTGTTTCTGCAAAAACTGCGATCATGAACACGAAGAAGGAAATGAGCATGGGAACAGCGAGCAACCATTTCCAAGGGTTTATCCAATCGCCGACAAACGGCGCGATAAACCAACCGTGCTCAATTTGATAATGCACCACGCTGGTCAGCCGCAGATTTCCGGCGATCATAAAGACAGGAACGACAGCGAGCCCGAGGGAAAGCTCGTAGGAAAGCATTTGAGCGCTGGAACGAATGCCGCCGAGGAATGGATATTTTGAATTCGACGCCCAACCGCCAATGACGATTCCGTAAACGCCGAGCGACGCGATGGCGAACACGAAGAGGATTCCCACATTGACATCGGCAATCACCATTGGGACACCAAAAAGGGTGCTGCCGAATGGCACCACCGCAATGGTGATGATGGCCGGCATTACCGCCAGGCACGGAGCGAGCCAGTAGTAAAATGTGTTCGCCGCCCGCGGCGTGAAATCTTCCTTCAACAGCAACTTGAACATGTCCGCGATCGGCTGGAAGAGACCGGCAGGTCCCACACGATTCGGTCCCAGCCGATCCTGAATAAACGCGCTTACGCGTCGCTCGGCGTAAACCGCATAGGAGACCATGAATAAAATTACCGCAAGAAGAATCGCGATCTTCAGCAGCGAGGTGATGACGAAAAAAGAATCCATGTTGAACTTGCAGGCCTATTGTGTCCTAACAGATGCGGCTTTACGTGCCTCATGGACCTGTAGCCGGACGGCGCGGCGTCTTGCCTGGAGCGCAACCGCTCGCTCGATTGCTTTTTCGTCGCCGGGATGCATCGGCGGCAATTCTTTCATTTGCAAAATGTGCACGCCTAGGTCGCCGATTTTGCTCAAGCTCAGCCCGGTGAATCGCGGAACGGTCTCGCTGATCCGGCGAAAGACATCATCGATGCAGGAAAGGGAGTCGCCTCCGCCAACTGCCTGAAGCAAATCTCGCAAGATTTCCCAATCATCGCGCGCGTTCCCGGGCGGGCGCACGGCGCGATTCAATCGTTGCAATCGGCCTTTACCATTGATCATCGAGCCGCGTTTCTCGGCGAAGCCACATGCGGGAAGAACAACGGTCGCCTTTTCAGTAGCCTCGTGCGACAAAATATTCATGACGATGAATACTGGGAGCTGAGCGAGTTGTTCGACGGGTATGCCCAGATGCATCGCGTTTTCGTTTAACATCACCAGCGCTTTGATTTGTCCGGAGTTCACAGCCTCGGCAATCGCCATAAGTTTAGCCCCAGGCTCAGATGTTGATCCAAGAATCAAGCGCGCGCCGTTTGTATTGGGATTGCGGTCTTCGCTCAGCAGGATGTCATCCCCCGGCTCGCGCCGCGGCACGATATCGATCCAATGCACGCCTAACGACCTCGCCAGCTGCGAGGTCAGCCAAAGCTCTTCGTTGGTCATGCGGCCGGAAGCGACGATGGCAATCTCGTTGTCGCTAAACTGTTTTAATTGCAACGCTGCTTCCGCGATCGCTACTGGCCAATCCGCGGCGACCAGGTTTCCCTCGGATCGAATTTGCGGCTCGAGCAAACGGTTTTCGGATTCGAGATACTTGAAGTTGAGTCGACCGTAATCGCACATCCAGCAGGAGTTAACGTGATCGTTTTCTCGCGGTGTCTGCCGGTAAATGACGTCTTCGCGGGCGCCGATGATGGTGTTACAGCCAGTCGCGCAACTGGTGCAGATGCTCTTCGTTTCTTTCAGGAACCAGACGCGCATCTTAAAACGAAAATCAGTCGAGGTGAGCGCGCCCACGGGGCAGATATCGACAGTGTTGAGAGAGTAATTGTTCTCCAGCCGCTTGCCGGGATGCGCAGTCAGCACGGTGTAACTGCCGCGATCGACAAACCCGAGGACGTCGTCGTGCGCGATCTCCTGACAAAAACGAATGCAGCGCGAGCAAAGAATGCAACGCTCGTCATCAAGTGTGACCCGCGGCCCGAGCACAACGTTCTTTGGTTTCTTGACTTTGTTCTCCAGAAAACGCGATTTGGTGGTGCCGAAATCGACGCTGAACTCCTGCAAGCGACATTCCCCGGCCTGATCGCATATCGGGCAATCGAGCGGATGATTGATAAGCAGGAATTCCATCACACCGCGCTCACATTCCTTTACGAGCGGCGAGTTGGTGCGAACCGCCATGCCTTCGGACACATCCTGCGCGCAGGAAATCTGTGGACGCGATATCCAGTTGATGATCGGTTTGCCATCGGCGCCGAGCTCGGGTTTGCGATCCGGGCCGAGCCTCGGAAAGCCCATTTCGATCAAGCACATTCGGCAATTGCCCGGCGAGCTCAGCTTTTTGTGATAGCAATAACGCGGCACGTAACTGCCCGCCTGCTTGCACGCCTCAATCAGGCGCGTGCCTTTGGGAAACTGACGCCATACGCCATCAATCTGGACGTTCAACATTGGCGTAATCGGGTCGGACATAGCTAAAGAAAGCAGGAACGCAGGAAAATTTTTATAGTTGCAGATCGATGGTTTTGAAGCCGCGCTCTCGACGAACTCGTTTTACGGTCAGAGGCATCGACGAAAAATTTAAGATCAATCCATCGGATAATCCTGCAGCTTTGAGATAGCTGCGGACGATCGCAAAATGTACATTTTCCAACGCTTCAACAGCTTTCAATCTGAGTCCCTCAATCGTTTTCCTGTGTTCCTGCTTTCCTCAGACATAATTAGACCGTTCCTTTTGCTCCGGCTTTTTCCCATCCGGGATCGTGTGCCAGGGGAACAGTGGGAATCGACTCCTCTTCAATCAATTCTTCCGGCGTGTATTCGGGCGGGAGGGGTGGGGGAAGCGGTTTCTGCGCGCGGGCAGCAAATTCTTCTGGAAATTTTTCCACAAAGCTTTGTGTCGGCCACGCGCACGCTTCGCCGAACGCACAGATGGTGCGCCCGGCGATGTTGTCGCCAATGGTCTTGAGCGTGTGCGGATCTTCCACAACGCCGCCGCCGCGCAACATGCGGTCGGTGATTTTCTGCATCCAAAGCGAGCCTTCCCGGCAGGGTGTGCATTGGCCGCAGCTTTCGTGCGCGTAAAACGCGTTGATGTTGTTGAGGACCCAAACCATGTCGCGCGAATCATCCAGCACGATCACGCCGCCGGAACCAGCCATCGAACCGGCTGCAGCGAGCGAATCAAAATCCATCGGAATATCGTTGATCGACATTTCCTGTTCGATTGCCGACCCGTCAGGTTGTTTCACTTTAAGCCTGAATCGCTCGTCGGCGCGCAAGACTTTCGCGGAACTCCCACCCGGAATAACCGCCTTCAATTTTCGGCCCGGTTTCAAGCCGCCAGCCATCTCGTAGATCAATTGGCCCATGGTCACCGCACCCACTTCGATCTCAAAATATCCTGGACGCTGGACGTCGCCGCTCACACACACAATTCGCGTGCCGGTATTGTTAGGCCGGCCGAGGCGCGCATACTCGGTGCCGCCCATGGCGATAATGTTTTTTACGGCACAAAGCGTCTCGACGTTGTTGACGATTGTCGGGCACATGTAAAGGCCGAGCACAGCGGGGAAATACGGCGGCTTGATTCGCGGATAACCGCGCTTGCCTTCCAGTGATTCAATCAAGCCCGTTTCTTCCCCGCAAATGTAAGCACCGCCGCCACGATGAATGTAAACCTCGACGTCAAATCCGGATCCCAGAACGTTTTTGCCGAGAAAATTGTGTTGCCGCGCTTCTTCGATGGCGCGTTCGAGGATTTTCGCGCCCTCCGGGAATTCGCCTCGTATGTAGATGTAAGCGGTGTGCGCATTGAGCGCGTAACATGAAATCAAGATCCCTTCCAGCAACTGATGCGGATCTTCGTAAATGATGTAGCGATCCTTGAACGTGCCTGGCTCTGATTCATCGGCGTTGCAGATCAAATAGACCGGCCGCTTTTCGTCCAGTTTGATGAAGCTCCATTTCAGGCCGCAGGAGAATCCGGCTCCGCCGCGGCCGCGTAGTCCAGAGTTTTTGACTTTGTTCACGATGTCACTGCGCGACATGGTCAGCGCTTGCTTCAACTGCTCGTAACCTCCATCGCGCAAGTAACAATCGATGTCGGTTGTCCAATCCGCGCGTCCGATGTTTTTGTAAATCAACCGGTGTTCGAGAGGGTGAGGGGATGTTTGATGTTTAATATTTGATGTTTGATTTCGGAGGATATCCCTAATCGAATTTGGATCGACTTGCTCGTGCAAATGTTCTCCCATCATGCACACGGGCGCGGTGCCGCAGCTTGCCAGACATTCAACGAACTCGACGCTGTAGTTTCCGTCGCTGCTGACCGCGATTGGATTATGCGTTCCCTCGCAATTCGGCGGACGCCGAATCGCAAGGGTCGCACAGAAATTTTCCATCAGCTCGAAACCGCCAGCCATCGCGCAACTGAGTGTGCGGCAGACGCGAATGTGAGTTTTGCCAGCAACCTTCTGGCGAAACATTGGATAAAACGTGACCAGCTCAAGAATGTTGATCGGTTGCAAGCCCAGCTTCTCAGCGATCCAGAGCATGGCGTCGCCGCTGATGAATCCGAAATGTTCCTGCCACAAATGCAACAGCGGCATGGCTGCGCTTCGCCGGTGATCGCTCGGATAGCGCGCGATCGCTTCATCCATTTTCCGCTCCAGTTCGGCGGGAGCGGAGGCGTTTGCTGCGTCTGCCATCTAGAAACCTAGCGCAACGCAGTGATAGGCGGCAAATCCCGAAGAACGCTGTAGTGTGCGCTGTCGTCAGCGCACTGGTTTGCACGCGAAAAATGTTCGAGAGATTCCGCTGACGATAGCGGACACTACAGCGACTAATCCGAGAGCGTGCTCTTTTTCGATTGCACTTTGTCGCCTTGAAAGACGATTGCGATCGTGTCTTTACCCTGCCGATAAACGTAAACGTCTGCCGTGCGTGAAGTGGGCGGGCCCAAAATCGATTCCACCTGTTTCTTCGACATGCCTTCTGTCACCTCATCTACGTTCGCCTTTGTGATGCGTTTTCCGGAACAGGAAACGGCGACTGCTACGGCGAGGAAGAGAACGACACGGGTAAAAATGACGAATGACAAATGACGAATGCCGAAGGAATGACGAAGCCCGAATAACGAAATGCCGCGGGAAAGCCCTTTGGACTTTTCGTCATTCGTCATTTGGATTTCCTCCGTCATCCGTCATTGTCCTTTTATCTGTCGCATTCGCCCATCACGAAGTCCAGACTACCGAGCACAGCGGGCACGTCGCTCACCATTCGACCGGGTAGAAGCTCTGGCAGGATACTGAGATTTACGAACGATGGCGCGCGAATTTTCAGCCGATACGGCACGCCACCGCCTCTGCTGTTGATGTAAAAGCCAAGCTCGCCCTTCGGATTTTCTGCCGCGAAATAAATCTCTCCCTGCGGCGCGTCGAGTCCTTCCGTGACGACAATGAAATGATGAATTAACTCTTCCATCTTGGTCATCACCCGTGACTTTGGCGGAGTCATGTTTTTCCAATCTGCGACATTGATCGGTCCGGCAGGCAGTTTATCGATTACCTGATGTAAGATGCGCACGCTTTGGCGCATTTCCTCGATCCGCACCAGATAACGATCGTAACAGTCGCCCGCGCTTCCGATCACCACATCGAAGTCGTAATTGTCGTAATCGAGATACGGATGTTTGCGCCGCAAATCGTGTTCGATTCCGCTCCCGCGCAGATTCGGGCCGGAAAGCGCATAAGCAATCGCGCGATCCTTGGAGATGACGCCGATGTCTTTGGTTCGATCGACGAAAATTTTGTTTCGAGTCAGCAATCTGTCGCACTCGTTCAGACTCGGTTCGAAATCGTCGAGGAATTTTTTCAACTGCGGGATAAAGCGCTCAGGCAAATCGCGGATTTGCCCGCCTACGCGCGTATAGGAAGTGGTAAAGCGCGCGCCGGTAAGCAGCTCGAAAAGGTTATAGAGTTTTTCGCGCTCAGTGAACGTGTAGAG
>Ga0182035_10002155_pt1 | contig 10304 bp, 9 predicted proteins | sample flu12Cox44000170_FD_125969 | JGI IMG/M metagenome (GOLD analysis project Ga0182035, IMG submission 125969) | Lab enrichment of tropical soil microbial communities from Luquillo Experimental Forest, Puerto Rico - flux4day.12C.oxic.44.000.170 | ecosystem: Environmental > Terrestrial > Soil >...
GCAAGGTGCCGGCGCGCCCGGCAAGTTTTTGGAGCGTCGGCGCGCCGCCGAGCCGGACGTGGTCCTTGTCCGTGGTGATGAGGACGAGCTTTTCGGCGTCGGCGCGGGCGACGAGCGCCTGCGCGTCGGCCGCTGTGTAGCGGTGGTGGTCGGCAAAGCTGACGCGGCCGGCGACCGTGACGCCGGCCGCTGTCAACGTGGCGAAGAACTTTTCCGGATCGCCGATGCCGCCGAAGGCCAGTACTTTGCGGCTAGTCAGCGCGGCGAGGCTGTTGCGGTCGGGCTCGAGCCGGCCGTGGAATACCGGAACATCGCGGCGCCGCGCGGCATCGATGGCCGCCGCCGCGCCGCCGGCGGGCCCGACTACGACCAGCGCCTGGGCGCGGGCGATCTGGGCGTTAAGCGGCGCCCGCAACGGGCCGGCCGGAATGACCCGGCCGTTGCCGACGCCGCGCCGGCCGTCGATCATGAGAATGGTAAGGTTTTTGGCGAGCGACGGATTCTGAAAGCCGTCGTCCATGACGATGACGCTGGCGCCGCCCAGGCGCGCCGCCTTGGCGCCGGCGACGCGGTCGCGGGCGACGATGGTCGGCGCAAGCCGCGCGAGCAGGAGCGCCTCGTCGCCGACATCGCTCGCATGATGGAACGCCGGATCGACGCGCACCGGGCCTGAAAGCCGCCCACCATAGCCGCGGGTCAAGAAGAATGGCCGCTCGTGCGCAGCGAGCAAGAGATGCGCGACCGCTAGCGCCGCCGGCGTCTTTCCGGCGCCGCCGACGGTCGGATTGCCGAGGCAGATCACCGGCACGCCGGCGCCGCCGCCTTTGGCCTTAAGGCGCATCCAGGCGACGGCCCCATAGAGGGCGCCGAGCGGGGCGAGCAGTGCGCCGCCGCGTTTGCGCCACCAGAAATCCGGCGCGCCGATCACGATGCTTTTTGCTCGAGACGAAGCTGCATCAAGTAAGGATCGAGCGCCGCGAGCGTCCGATCAAGGGCGCCGCCGAGCTCGCGCACGGTCTTGCCGGCCGCCGCGGCCGCGGCATTGCGGGTCGCCGGATTGCGCAGCCAATCGCCGAGCTGGTCGGTAAGCGCGTCCTTGTCGGGGACGAGCTTAGCGCCGCCGGCGGCGTCGAGCGCACGGTAGATCTCGGCGAAATTCCAGATATGCGGGCCGTGTACCACGGCGGCGCCGAAGCGGATCGCCTCGATCGGATTTTGGCCGCCGTGACGGATGAGTGAGCCGCCCATGAACACGATACCGGTCAGGCGATAGACGAGGCCGAGCTCGCCGAGGGTGTCGGCAATGTAGACGTCGGTATTCTGCTTCGGCTCCTCGCCGCGCGAGCGCAAGCCCACCGCGAGGCCCAATCCCTTGGCTATATCGGCGATCGCCGCGCCGCGCGCCGGATGGCGCGGCGCGATGATGGTGATGAGCGCCGGATTCTTGGCGGCAAGGCGGCGGTGCGCGGCGATCACCGCGGCCTCCTCGCCGTCATGGGTGGAAGCGGCCGCGATTGCCGGGCGGATGCCGATGGCGAGCTTGAACTGGCGGAGTTTCGCTTCGTCGACCGGCGGCGCCGGCACGTCGAGCTTGAGATTACCGGTCATGGTGACGCGCGGCGCGCCGAGCTCGCCATAGCGCTGCGCGTCGGCGGCCGATTGGGTAAGGCACAGATCGAAGCGCGACAGCAGCGCCGCGATCACGGCCGGCACGCGCCGCCAACGCTGGTACGAGCGTTCCGACAGCCGGCCGTTGACCAGAATCATCGGCACGCGCCGCCGCGCGCTTTCCACGATCAGGTTCGGCCACAGGTCGGATTCCACGAACAGCGCCAGATCCGGCCGCCAGTGGTCGAGGAAGCGGCCGACAAAGCGCGGCGCGTCGAGCGGGATGAATTGATGCATCGTGCCCGCCGGCAGGCGGTGCTCGGCGAGCGCCGCCGACGTCACCGTGCCCGAGGTGACCAGGACCGCGAAGTTTTGCCCGCACAGCCGCTCGATCAGCGGCACCACGGCGAGCATTTCGCCGACGCTTGCGCCATGGACCCAGATGAGCGGACCGTCGGGCCGCGGCCGGCTCGCTTCGCCGCGGCGCTCGGCAAGGCGCTGCGGGTGCTCCTTGCCGCGCTGCAGCCGCCGTGCCAACAGATGCGGCGCGGCCGGCGCCACGGCGAACGACGCGAACTGATAAAGTCGCAGTGCAAGCGGCAGACGATCGGGCACGCGCGTTCTCCCCGCACCATCCTGACCGACTTATCCGCCGTCGACAATCTCGTAGGCGCGGCGTGTGGCGGCGTTAAGGCGCTCCTCCAGGAGCTCCCGCGCCGCTTCGAGCGCCGCGTCGTCGGCGTCGGGCGGAACCCGCACCGGCTCCGGCACCACGCCGGCGCAGCGCCCGAACGGCAGATTGATGGTCGAGCGGTCCCAATTGTCGAGCACGATGCGGCGCTGGGTGGCAATCGCGATGGAATGGATCGGCCGGCCGGAGGCTTGCGCGAGCTTGATGATGCCGAGGCCGGCAACGCGCGACACTTTCGGCACGTCGGCCGACAGCGCCACCGAATAGCCGTCCTTGAGCGCATTCAGCATGGCCTGGAACGCGGCGACGCCGCCCTTGTGCACGAAGCCGCCGGCGTGATTGCCAGAGCCGCGGATGGTGCCGACGCCGAGTCGTTCGGCGGCGATGGCGTTGATCTCGCCGTCGCGATGCATGGAGACCAGCATCTTCACCTTGTGCTCGCGCTTGCGCGCATTGGTCGCGAGCAGATGCTGGCCGTGCCAGAACGCGATGATCGCCGGCATGTCGGCCTCGACGCGCTCATAGGCGTCGGCCGGCTCGACGGTGAGCCGCACGCTCCGGTCGACGAAGCGGATGTATTCGGCGGCGGTGACGCCGATCGCTACTTTTGCCCAACGCTGCCGGCCGATACGCCGCCAAAGATTCATGCCGCGTCTCAAGTCTGCGGCGCGGCGGTTGTCGGATCGAGCAGCCGGTGTATGCGGACGATGAAAAGTTCGTCGCCGAATACCAGATGCAGCAGCTGCTTTGCCGTGTCCGCCATGACGATCGATCCGCGCGCTCGGGCCGCGATTTAAGGTGACGCCAAATCTAGGGTGACGCTAGCCGTTCGTCCCTGATCATTGCGATCAACGCCGCGTGCCTGTCGTGGCCGGCGGCGACGAGCATCCCATGCCGCGGCACGGGACGATTATAGGTCACGGCGGTGCCTCCGAACGACGTCACCGCGCCGCCCGCTTCGTGCACTAAAAGATCGGCTGCCGCAAGGTCCCAGTCGTGGCTCGAGCCGCCGGCAAAGGCGGCGTCGAAGGCGCCTTCGGCGACGCGCGCCAAGCGCAGCGCCAGCGAATGCGAGCGCGGCATGGTCTGGAACGGCGGCGCCACGGCCTGCAGGCGTTCGAGAAATTTGCGCGGGCCGCCGACGCGCATATCGGCGAGGCGGGCGCCCGGCGCGGTGGCGATCGCGGCACCGTTGCGGTGCGCGCCCTGGCCCGCGACCGCCATGAAGAAATGGTCGTGCATCGGCGCATAGAGACAGGCTGCAACCGGCCGGCCGTCGGCGACCAGCGCGGCCGACACCGCCCAGTCGGGCAGCCCCGCCATATAGGCCCGCGTGCCGTCGATCGGATCGACGATCCAGACGTGGGACGCGGCAAGCCGCGACGGATCGTCGACGCTTTCCTCCGACAGCCAGGCGATATCCCCATTGCCGGCCGTGAGCCGCTCGCGCAGCAGATTGTCGACCGCGATGTCGGCCTCCGACACCGGCGAGGCCGCCTCGCCCTTGGTCCAGTTGTTGAGCGCTGTGCCGAACATCGAGCGCGCCAAGGCGCCGGCTTCGCGCACGCCTTGTTCGAGGCGTGCGGCTTGCGCTTTCAGGTCGACGCTCTCATTGGCCGGCAACGGTCAATCCTTCCACGCGCACGGTCGGAGCATCGGTGCCGTAGCGGAATTTCAGATCGTTGGCGGGCGTGAGACTCTTGAAGATCTCGGAGAGGTGCCCGGCGATGGTGACCTCGCTCACCGCGAAGGTCGGCTGGCCGCGCTCGATCCAGAATCCGGAGGCGCCGCGGCTATAGTCGCCGGTTACGAGATTGACGCCGACACCTATCAGGCTCGTGACATAGAAGCCGTCCTCAATCTCGCCGATCAGTTGCGCCGGGCTTCGCGTGCCGGCGACCAGATAAAGATTGCTTGGGCCGGGAGAAGGCGGCGACGACACGCCGCGATTGGCGTGGCCGGTACTTTTCAGATTGAGCTCGCGGCCGGTTGCGCTGTCGAGCAGCCAGGTTTTCAGCACGCCGTCCTCGACCAGCTTGCGCGTTGCCGTGGCGACGCCTTCGGCGTCGAACGGCCGCGAGCGCAAGCCGCGCCGGCGCAGCGGATCGTCGACGATGGTGATGCCGGGCGCGAAAATCTGCTGCCCGAGTTTTTCGCGTAGGAAGCTCGTCTTCCGCGCGACCGACGCACCATTCGCCGCGCTGGCGAGATGGCCAAGGAGCGTGCCCGCGACACGGGCGTCGAACACCACCGGCACCCGGCGCGTCGCGACCTTGCGCGGGTTGAGCCGTTTGACCGCGCGCTCGCCGGCGGTCCGGCCGATCGCGGCAGCGGCCTCGAGGTCAGCGGCGTGCAGAGCGGATGAGTAGTCGTAATCGGTCTCCATCGCGGTGCCGGAGCCGGCGATCGCCTCCATGGCGATGGAATGGCGCGAGGCGAGGCTTTCGCCATGGAAGCCGTGGCTCGTGACCAGCACCATGCCGCCGATGCCAGCCGAGGCCGTGGCGCCGCCGGATTTGCTGACGCCGGGCACGGCGAGGCCGGCCGCCTCGGCGGCGCGGGCGCGCTCCTCCAGCACGCCGACGTCGGGCATCGTAGAATCTATGAGATCCAGCGGTGGAAAATCGCGCGCCAGCATGGCCGGATCGGCGAGGCCGGCGAAGCGGTCGTCGGGTGCGACGCGCGCCATGGCGACTGCCCGCTCGGCGAGGGCGGCCGCGCCGTCGCCCTTGAGGTCGTTGGTCGACACCACCGCTTGCTTCTTGCCGACGAAGGCACGAAGCCCGATGTCGTCGCTTTCGGAGCGCTGCGATTCCTCGACCGCGCCGTCGCGCACGTCGACCGACAGCGAGACCCCGCGCACGGCGAGCGCATCGGCGGCATCGGCGCCGGCGCGCTTAGCGGCGGCAACGAGGCGCTCGGCAAGGTCGGCAAGCGCGGTCTGGTCGAGGAGTGATGACATGAGGATTAGCAAATCATTTATGCGCGCCGGGAGGCGATGACAAGCCGTTTCCCGGTGCTTCCAGGGCGCAACGCAGCACGTAACGAAGTGAAGTGATGCGCTGCAGATCTGGGATCGCCGCAGACTCCGGCGTCTGTTTTCTTGCAGAACACCTGAGCCTGCGAAACAGGCAATTTGCACGGCCACGGCAACGGCTCGTCAATCATGCGCCGCCTCACACGAGCTCTTAACCAGTCTCCTTAAGGCCATTGCGACCGCACTCTGGCAGGGTCGCGGCAACCGGGCGGCAACAGCCCGGGGGGAGCTTGAGTTTCGAGGCGTCAAATGGAAGCCGGCAGGTCCGCTGCCGGGGCGAGCCCCTTGGCGGCACCCCATCGCGACAAAAACGCGATGGGGCAGCCGCCGCGGCTCGACCCGTTCTCCTTGCCCGTGCGTTTCACCGCGGCCGATGAGGCCGCCGACGAGCGGCTGCGCGTCGTCGATCTGCATCGCGAGCGCGTGGTGCTGCGCCGTTCCGTTGCCGGCATCCGCATGGCGCTCAACATGCCAGTTGCCGATTTCCGCGGCGTCGCCATCCGGCTCACGGGTGCGGTAGGCCAAGCGCCCGACGCCATCGCCGTCGTGCTCGAACATCGCGATCCGGCGCTGTCGCTGCCGCTGTTTAGTTCGGCCGACGGCGACGAGATCGTCGCCGAGTGGCAGAGCTGGGGCAAAGTGTTGGGGCTGCCGCTTCTCGTCGCCGATAAGGACGGCGCGTTGCGCGAACCGTTTGCCCGCATCGGCGCGCTGCGCGTCGAAGCGCCGACCGGGCGCCGCCGGCGCAGGAGCGCCATCGCCCGCCGCCGGCCGTCGCGCCTGATGCGCCGCCGCGCTGGTAAATTGTCCGCGACGCCGACCGTGCATCGCGGCGAACGCGAGATCATCGCGCGGAATTAATTTTCCTCTTCCGCGACAGCAGGGAAGGGCGACCGCGCGTAGCGCGATGGAGGGGGCGCTTGCGGTGGCGCCGGTAGGCACCAATAAGTACTCCGTCTGAATCATTTCCTCATGAAATCTCCGTAATGCGCCGAACCGCGATGGACCGGGCGCCGACGGAGAGAAAAGAGCTGAATTCTCATGCAACGCGCCCTGATGGTTGCGGCCATGATGCTGGGATCGGTGTCGGCGGCAGCGGCCTCGTCGCACTACGAGACGACCTATCACGACAACATCGGGCTGAGCGGGCAACTGCGCAGCCAGGACGCCGCGCTCGACGCGTGCCAGTTCAAACCGGCCTGTCGCGCGCCGCTGCCGATACGGGGGCGTTCAAGGCCTGCATAGGACCCCACGGCTATCGGTGGCTCTCAACTAAGCTCGTGCGGGATCCGTCGGGCCCGCCGCGCGACAGCAGCTTCATCGATCCAGATACCGGCTTGAGCTGCCGCAACACCGGCATCGCCTCGATCTGCGTGCCGCCGCGGGGCACCGTGCGCTACAACAACGAGGAAGGACTGAACGGCACGCGGGCCGGGCTGGCTGAATCTGCTCGAACTTCTAGCGCAGCTACAAGTACCGGCGGCTCTGCCAAAACTTCTTCGCCGCGGGATGCAGCGGCACCATCTGGGGCGTGTCGAGGGCTTCGCGGGCCATGCGCTCGACCGGGAGCGCGCCAGGTTCTTCCCAGGGGATATTGGCTTTGCGGGCGTCGAGGCTTGCGCAGATGTGCGTGACCAGAGCATCGTCGGCGTCAGCGTGGACGAACACCGTCCAGCCGCTGAAGTCCAACGTCAGCACGTCCGCGGCGAGCTTCGGATAGGTGATGCGCGGCAGCACGGCGCGGCGGTAGCCCATGGCTTCGAGCTTTTGCACGGTCGCTTCGGCGAGCGGGAGGATTTCGATGCCGGCGTCGAGCGCCTGCAAAACCCAGCAATGCGCCGCTTCGTCGAAGAGGGCGTCGACGCGTCCTTCGATCAGCGCCTTGAAGGTGTCAGTATAAGGCCACGGTACGCTGCCGCGCTTGTCGATCGCGCCGCCCCAGGCGGCGATGTGGTGGCGGGAGAAGCCGGCGGCGGCGGCGACGTCGTCGAACATATGATGAAGGCTATGGTCCGCCGTACCGCGCATCAGCACGCGCAGCTTCGCCTTGCGCGTCGGGATCTCTTCGAAGCGGGTGAGCTTCGTCTCCGGCCGCACCGCGAACACGAACTGATCCCACGACGGAATGACAGCAACGGCCGCGACCGGCATCGGCTCCTTGAACAGGCCCTGACCGCGGCGCGCCACGGCGAGCACCGCGGCGGGATTAATCATGGCGAGGTCAGCCTCCCGGTGTGCCACGGCGAAAATGCCGGCGGCCGAACTCGATGCGGAAAAGCGCACGCGCTTGCCGGTGCGCGAATGGCGAAAGCGCACCTCGGGCAGGATGTAATCCGGCACGGCGTCGGCCGCGGCGCCGCCCATCATCTCCGAGGCGATCTCCAGCACGAGGCGCGAGCGCGTGACGTTGGGGTTGGTGACGGGGGTGGTGGTCAGCGTTGCCATGGTTTTTCCGCTTGTCCTTCCCGGATCATAACTCAGCCTCATGGTGAGGAGCGGCGCGGAGCGCCGCGTCTCGAAACATGTTCGCGCTCGGAGCAGCATCCTTCGAGACGCGCCCTTCGGGCGCTCCTCAGGTTGGGGAGGCGGGGGAATTTACGGCTTCACCGGGAGAAACTGCGTGGTGAACAGCACGTCGTCGGCGGGCTTCTCCTTCAGCGTACCCATGTCGATATAGGATTGCTTCAGCGCGGCGACGGCGTTCGGATCGAAGCGGCCGTCGGCGATGAACATGCCGATTTCGAAATCGTAGTCCTGCTCGACCACTCGCGCGCTCTGCGCCAGCACGCGCTGGGCGAGCGCCGAGGTCTCGGCCTTGTGGGTCTGGATGAAGGCGATGCCGGCGAAGAAGCCTTTCAGGAAATGCTCGACCAGGCTCGGCGCCGTGGCGACCAGCGCCTTCTGCGCGAAGACGACGTGGGTGATGAAATGCGGCGCGTAGCGGTCCATGGACGCGAGCATGCGGCCTTGCTTTTTCTCTTCGAGGCCGAAGCCCGCCTCGGTCGAGAGCACCGCGGCGTCGACTTGGTGGGCTTTCAACGCGGCGATCGAGGTCTCGACCGCGCCGAGCGGCACGGCGCGGATGCCGTCTTGGCCCCAGCCTTCTTGGATCGCCATCTGTTTGGCGAGCCAGTCGGAGAGCGAGCCGACCGAGGAGACTGCAATCGTCTTGCCTTTCAGGTCGGCGATTTTCTTGATCGGCGAATCCTCCAGCACGATCGCTGAAATGTTGCGCGGCGGGCCGGCGAAAGCGGCGACGCCGATCGCCGGCGAGCCCTTGGCGATGAACGCCATGCCGGGCCCGCTGCCGAGCCCGAAGTCGATCGAGCCGGCGGCGAGCGCCTGCTGCACCTTGGCGTCACCGCCGAGATTGGCGCTTTCGACGTCGAGGTTTTGCTTGGCGAAGAAGTCCTGCGCGATGGCGATGTCGACGGGCAGGAACGTCCAGGCGGTGCCCTGCGCCTTGCCGACGCGGATTTGGTCGGCGGCTTGTGCGGGACTGGCGAGGGTGAGTGTAGCGGCAAAGAATATCATAGCCGAATACCGCGCCGCGCGACTGGGTCTGTTCATCGCGTCCTCTGCCGGCATCGGCTTGCCCCGTAGCAAAAGGGCGCGGTGTGAGCCGCGCCCTTTGCCGTAACGATCGCCTACCGCCTCAATCGAGCGGCTCGACCCTGACGATGCGATGGTCGTGGTTGGAGCCGACCCAGAACGTCACCGGGCTCGTCGAATTGTCGACGAACACGGTGCGCATGTTGGTGTCGGACGGCATCAGATATTGCTCGGTCTCGCCCGACTTCGGATCCATGCGCACCACCCGGTCGGTCGACATGGTGGAGGCCCAGATCTCGCCGTTCTTGTCGAAGTTGGCGCGGTACGGGTAGGTGTACTGCGGCAGCGCGTATTCGGTGAACTGCTCGGTCTTCGGATCGAACAGCGCCGCCTTGCTGGTGCGATACTCGGTAACGAGCACGCGATCCTGGCTGTCGATCTCCATGCGGCGGGCGCGGGCATGCGCCGTCGGCGTGGCGTACCAGGTGACATCGCCGGTCTTGGCGTCGATCTTGCCGAGATGACCTTCGGTGAACTCGGCCATCCACAGATTATTCTTGGAGTCGGCCATCACCTGATAGATGCCGGCGCGCTGCACGGTCGGCAGCTTGTCGAGCGGGCGGAACTTCTCCCAGTCGCCAGTCTTCAGGTCGACGCGGAAGATCTCCTGGGTGCCGACCGACTTGGTCCACACCTTGTTGTCGACCTCGTGGTGCAGGCCGGTGAAGTTGAGCTGCACCTTCTCGTCGTTCCACTTAGCGTCGAGCGGATAGTATTTGATCTCGCCGGTCTTCGGGTCGAGGCAGCCTAGCGAGCCCTGGTACATGGTGTCGAACCAGATCTGGCCGGCGTGGTCGAACTCGATCGAGAGCAGGCCCTCGGGCGCGGTTGGCTTGAACTTCTTGATCGAGTATTCCGTGTGCTGCAACGTCTTCGGATCGAACTTGCCGATGAACATTTCGCCGAAGTTCGTATACCAGACGCCGCCGTCCTTATCGACCAGGATGTCGTGCGGCTCGGTGGTTTCGCGACCCATGTCGTATTCGGTGACGATGGCATGCGTGGACCGGCCGGTCGGACGTGGCAGGGTATTGAGCGGATACTGCCAGTGGTCGGTGGCGCTCAAGTTGATGGTGGCGAGATACTCCGCCACCTTGCGGTATTGCTCCGGCGTGCCGGCGCGCGAGCGGTCGAGCATCGGCTGCGGCTTGACCGGCTGGCTGACCGCGCCATAGCCCATCATACGGCTGATGACCTGGGTCCACTCGTCGGCGTCGTGGGTCGATTTGGCGACGCGCTCGAGCGTGTGGCAGCTGGTGCAGTTCAGCAGCGCCGCCTTCTGCTCTTCGGTGCCTGGGAAGCTCATCATCCATTCGGCATTGGTGAGCTGGTCCGGCAAATTCTTAGTCGGTTCGA
>Ga0182035_10002156_pt1 | contig 10301 bp, 11 predicted proteins | sample flu12Cox44000170_FD_125969 | JGI IMG/M metagenome (GOLD analysis project Ga0182035, IMG submission 125969) | Lab enrichment of tropical soil microbial communities from Luquillo Experimental Forest, Puerto Rico - flux4day.12C.oxic.44.000.170 | ecosystem: Environmental > Terrestrial > Soil >...
AGGACATCAATGATTGGTTCACCCTAATGGGGATGTTCGACACGAGGGTCGAAGAGCTGAAATCGCCTAAAGAGAAGTTCCACGCGCACCCGCAGATTTCTGGCAAGAATGGCGGCCAGAGCCTGAATCTGCACAAGTTCGCGCGCGATGGTGTCGTGCTGTTGGGACACGTGCGCGCGGCTCGTGACGGGCACGTCATACTCGCGCCTGACCTGAAGGGGACGCTCGCAAAAGTCGACCAGTTCGAGATCGATGCGCTCAAGAAGATCGACGACTACATCGCTCGCACGGGCCTGACCGCTCCTGCCGAAAGTGTCCCTAAGCTACACGACGGGTACGCACAGGAGGTGCGTACCGACCTCGATCTGCAAGGCTCGGGCATAAGTACGATCATCTGGGCGACCGGATACAACTTTGATTTCAGCCTGGTGAAACTGCCGGTCGTTGACGCGGATGGATACCCGATTCAGAAGCGTGGAGTCACAGCGTACCCCGGGTTGTATTTCCTGGGACTGCCGTGGTTGCACAGCCGAAGGTCCGGAATTCTGTTCGGCGTTGGAGACGATGCTGCTTATATCGCATCTCACATTACCGCACGTGACTCGGAGCTTGCCTTGGCCTGTGCGGCATTGTGAAACCCCGTTAGTGCGATCAAGCGAGGCGGTTGCAGAAGCAATTTGCGTCTCGTGGTCACATAATCTGCCCTACGCGGCGGCGGATCTTGGAAGGAACAGTTGGAACAATAACTTTAAGCGAGGGCTTAACTGCAGTTCGTCGCTCTGTTCGTCCAGACATCGGCGAGGATCGCTCGCCGTCCTTAGCTGGTAACGCAAATACGATAGCCGCATCAGCCACACCGCGTGCTTGAGATCTGCTTCGCCTCGGACTTGAAACGTGATCCAGCCGGAATTCGGAACCCAGGGATCTTCCTCAGCGAGACCTTCCGTCAGAAGGGCATCGCGAACCGAACGTGGAAACGGGATGTCAACGGTTCCGCCGGTGTGGATGTGGCCTATTTCCGCTGCGTTGAAGCGAAACTCACTGCCTCCAAACCGGTGAGAGTGAGTTGATACTCCCGCCCACGAAGACAACTCCTGTTCGAGTTTCTCGAGATGTTTCATTTCCGAACCTTGTTTGATGCCCATTCGATGCCTGGGCGTGAGGGCTCGAATCGGGCTTAAATTAATAGCGACGGCGAATCCTCGCCCTGCCCGACCACAGGAGATGATCCAATGCGATTCGAAGAATTCTCGTTTGGCTCCATACGTATCGATGGAGTGAGCTACGATCACGACATCGTGATCGACCGCGGTGAGGTGCGGAAGCGAAAGAAGAAGGCCTCTAAGAAGTTCCGTGAGGCTTTCGGGCACACTCCGTTGTCGCTCAAGGAATCGATACCATGGAAGTGTCGTCGCCTCATAGTCGGCACCGGCACAGGCGCATTGCCGGTGATGAAGGAAGTACAGACAGAGGCCAAGCGTCGCAAGGTTGAACTGGTGATTGTGCCGACAGCCGAAGCGATCGAAAAGCTCAAGCAACGGACTGACGGAACGAACGCCATCCTGCACGTGACCTGTTGAGCAGGTCGCGGTGATGCGGCGAAACTTCATATTGCGACAGATTGGCCGGCATTTAAGGCTTCGGTTTTGCAATCCAATACCGAGGCCCCGGACCAGATCGGGCGGCCCGGTCGCCAGGATTCGCGAGTTGACATCGATCCAGCGAGAGACACCCACACCCTATGCATTGTGTAAGTCCGGCCTTTAGGCGTTCAAGTTCGTCAATTCGCTCGTTAATGCGCTTAGTCCAAGTTCCGGACAGCTTGGCCCAATCCGAGCGTTCCGGAACATGGTGGCCCCGCAACTTGGACAACTCCGTCGCAATCTCTTCCAAGGACAGCCCGACCTTCTGGGCGAACACAATGAATGCGACACGGCGGAGAACAGCACGTGGATAGCGCCGATGCCCTATCCCTGACCGCTCAGACCTAATAAGGCCTTTCTCCTCATAGAAGCGAAGCGCCGACGAAGCCACTCCGCTTCGGCGCGAGATTTCCGAGATCGGAAGCAACTTGCCCATTTAGTCCCTAGTGCTTCCTCCTAAAAACTTTTTTGAATCTCAAGTTCACTTTAACTTGCATCTTGAGATGTGTCAATTCAACGACGGCGAGTTCAGAGGAGTTTCATGGCAATTGAATCAATGGAAACGAACAAGGAACGGGAACTAACCGCTTGGAAGGGCGTCCGAGTAGCGGTGACGGGAGGAACTTCAGGGCTCGGGTTGGCTCTGGTTCGCATGCTGCTCGACCTTCAAGCACGAGTGGCCTTCATAGCCCGCAACCGAGACAGGGTGGAACGCCTAGTGCGCGAAAGAGCAGACGCTCGCGGGATCACAGGAGATGTGTCGGAAAAGGGCGATATCTATTCGATCGCGATCCAAATACTGGGAGAGCTTGGGGGACTGGATGTACTCATCAACAACGCATCGAGCCTTGGTCCGGTTCCTCTCGCACCTCTCGCAGACACGAACTGCGAAGATTTTGAGCTCGCGCTTCAAACCAATGTACTGGGACCGTTTCGATTAACAAAAGCGTTGCTGGGAGCCTTGGCAGCATCCGCCCGCGAGGGAGGCCGTCCACTGGTTGTGAACGTATCCAGCGACGCCGCTATCAACGCTTATCCCAACTGGGGCGCTTATGGAGCGACTAAGGCGGCGCTCCATCACCTGAGCGGAATCTGGAATGCAGAACTGGCGTCGCAAGGAATCCAGGTCATTTCCTGGGATCCGGGTGATATGGACACTCCATTACATGCAGTTGCCGTGCCGGACGCCGAACCAACTATGCTCAAGCGCCCGGAGGACGCAGCCAGAGAGCTGATCGCGAAGATCGCAGACCATGTTTTGCCCGTAACAGAGGCCAGTCAATGATCCCTGCCAGTGTTCCGACCCAGCGACCTCCAGACGCAAGACTCCTAGTAGTCCATTCAGGAGGCCGAATCAAAGATGTGCTCAGAGCCAGCTTCCCGACGCTACTCCGCTCGGGTGACATCGTTGTCGCAAACGACGCAGCAACGTTGCCGGCTAGTATTTCTGGAGTTCATCAACGCACGGGCCGATCCATCGAGGTGAGGTTGGCCGGCAGCGAGTCGGTATTCCACGAAGATGTACGGCGGTTCTCAGCTGTCGTCTTCGGCGATGGGAACTACCGCACGCCTACTGAGCTTCGGCCCAGCCCACCCGAACTTCGTCCTGGCGATACGCTTCAACTGGGACCTCTGACTGCAACGGTCCTTCGATTACTCGACCACCCGCGATTTGTAATGATTCGTTTTGAAGGTCCTAGCGCGAGCATTTGGGAAGGTCTGGCTCACCACGGTCGCCCCATTCAGTATTCCCATATTTCAACTCCTCTCGCGGTTTGGGACACGTGGACACCAATCGCCGGTCTGCCGGTTGCATTTGAGCCACCGTCGGCAGGCTTCGCCCTGGACTGGTGCACACTGGACGCCATTCATCGGCGCGGCGTCCGCTTTGCGACCATTACCCATGCTGCTGGAATCTCGTCGACGGGAGACGTGGAACTAGATGCACGTCTTCCGTTCGACGAGCCCTATCGAATAACCGAATCCGCTGCGCGATCGATCCGCCGCGCCCGGGCAACCGGCGGACGCCTGATTGCCATCGGCACAACGGTAGTGAGGGCCTTGGAACATGCAGTCTCCATTCATGGATCGCTGCGGGAAACGACCGACGTGGCGACCAATAGAATTGGCACCGACACGGAGTTGTGCGTAGTCGATGCAATCCTATCCGGCACGCATGAACCGGGGACCAGCCACCACCAACTCGTAAGCGCGTTTGTGGATCAACGAACGTTGGCCAAAATGGACCAAATCTTGCAGCAGCATGCTTATCGAACCCACGAGTTTGGGGATTCTGTCTTCGTTGAGAAATCAAGGGGTCGCGCAGCGGAAAAGGAGCCCGTTGGATTTGTGACGGGATATCGTCATGATGACGTGTTAACGAAAGCCATTTCGGTGTAAGCTGGCGCAGTCTGACTGGGCAAAGCTGTTAATGAGTCTTGTTCGCAATTTCCCATCGTTCGCTGTGGCATTTCTGGTATCGGGTGCGCTCGCTCCTGGCTTGTCACTGAGGGCATTTTCATGCGACTAGGCGACACGATCGACGACCACTGCTCACGGTGCAAGAGGACCACGGATCACGCCATCGTGGCGGTGGCGGGCGACGACGTGGTGAAGGTGGTTTGCCGTACCTGCAATGCGGAACACAAGTACCGCCACAACAAGACCGGCAAAAAGGAAATGACGGCAGAACAGGCGTTTCAAAAGGTTTTGGCTAGTGTGACAGGGCAGATGGGCGAGCCATCAGCCGAAGATGCTAAGAAGAAAAAGAAATAAAAGCAGTTGAATTCGAGACCTCTGGATCGCTTCATCCTTACCCCTTCTATATTGCACCGATGCGTGGTGTGCCTGAGCTAGCAGATTCTCCTGCCGTCGCGGTAACGCATGTCGTTTAACTTTCAGGACGCACCAACAACTTTAGGCTGTCAAGTGACGCCCGAGTCTCGCCACCGCTGATGTCAGGGCGAACGCTGAGCTCAAGCCCGGTGGCTGAGGGAAGGTCTACCTTGTATTCTTCGCATTCGTCCTCAGTGACCGGTGGACTGAAGTTCCACTGCTGCCGGACGACATCTTTCCAGTCGGACGTTCCCTGCGGCAGCCATCGCAGCACAAACTCCTGAGTCCTGGCGAACTCTTTTTCTCTGAAAACCAACCGAATGACCCGAATTGTCTGCGGGTGATCAAAAAGCAGGCGAATGGTCTGAATGCCAGGCTCACTGGCCCGCCATCCACCTCGCACATCTTTCAGCAAGGCCCCCTCGACGGGGTAACCTTCAGCCTCTGAACTGACTTCGACCCGAGCTGCTTGCTCCAGGTCCAGCCAGTCACGCGCGGGCACGGCGCTGCTGTTGCCAATTGGCGAAACCGTGTTTTTCGCATGTTGTCTCACACAAGCTGCTTCAACGATCCACCGCTGTCATTAAGCCTGCTTCTACAGCGTTCTGCTGTTAGATGCGATTTCGGCCGATGTGGCTTTTTATGTGAGCATTGAGTCGAGCAAGATTGAATTGTTGATCCTGCCAACAGCCGAAGCGATCGAAAAGCTCAACCGACAGCCCGATGGAACGAACGCGATGCTGCACGTGACCTCTTAAACAGGAAGCAGCGCCTTGGTGAAAACCCTTTCTCCGTCGCGTAGAATCTCTAGCGGGGTGTAAATGCATGGAAAGCAAGGAGTATGTAAACCCGTTCATAGACGTTCATAGGAAAGCTGAAGCTCTCAAGAGACAGGCCCGCGAAGAGCGGGACAGAGACGAGGAGCTTCGCGAGGAAAAATTGAAGGCGGCCGCTCGCGCCCTCGATGCAAGCGCCAAGTAGTTCGCTCAGTTTGATATCGCTTTGGAGCGGGGCCCCTTGTGTTCGGTCCGTCCCGGCTTTCGACTTATGGCGCTACGAGACTTGGCTTACCCCTGCCGAGCCAACCGAACCATTTCGACCAAGACTTCTCTTGACTCCGCTGGGGTGACAACTTCCCGCAGGAATGCGATCCGGGTTCCACGCACTCCATCCTTGGTTTTCAGGCGCAGGTGGAAGCCCAGACGATCGACCGAAGTCATCTCGGCATCCTGTGCCTCAACGTCAGCAAACCGCTTCGCGAGCAGAATGAGCGCATCCTTATGGTCGGCATTTATGTGATGCATGATGTCGATCTTGTGGTCAATCAGAGGATCTGGACGGGCTTGGGAATACTCCGAGGCCGCAACCCATCCCATAACGCCAAAGCCTCCGACGAAGTAGATGTCCACGACATTCATCCGATAAAACATGAAGTCATCAAAATCGATCCAGTGCTTGCTGTCTGAGTAACTCGCCAGGTAGAGCGAACGCGCTTCCGCTAAATCGGACTCCGGGATGCGGACAACATTGCCGATCAACGTGACTCTGGCCGCGCCAAGTGGGTTGCCGCCGGCGTCGGGCTCCGTTACGAAGAGGCTTGCGCGCGGGTCCGCTTGCAGATTTTGGGTATGCATGGCCATCGTACTGATAAGAAAGATAGGGCGGCCCTCTTTGTCCAACGCATAAGGCATCAGCGAGCCGAAGGGGAACCCGGGTTGTTTACGCGAATGGGTGGAGAGTGTGGCGATGCGACACGAGTGCATCAGCGTGCGTGCTCGCTCGGCAAACGACGGCTCGGGAACAACGGACTGGCCACCCATCGAGCCACTGGCGTGTTTCCCTGGGACGGAGGACATGTGACTACGGGTTCGCCTTCTTTTTTGCGGCCCAACGCGCCTTCATTAGTGCCGACAATCTCTTTCTTGCGGCAGCACTCATTGCAGGACGAGCCTTAGACTTTTTGGAAGTCTTTCCCTTCCACTTCGCCCAACGCTGCTTCATAGCTTCCGAAATCCTCTTACGGGCCGCTACGCTCATGTGGGGGCGGGCATGACCAGCGGCACCGACACCTTCAAGAGCAGCGATAGCTCGGTCAATGCGGGTGCGCTGTTCCTTGAGAGCATCCACTACGTTTGTTAAGTCCATCTCATCCTTCCCTCAGGGGGATTCGCAGTGAGTTTAACAAACATAATCCGCGATGGTCCTACAAGTCCCAAGCATTACACTACGACCGAAAGAGACCCATCCGCATGCGTATAGACGCGAGGTTCTAGGCATCCGCGAGGTGTCAGCGCTGTGAATTGAGTCCTTGGCGAGCGCTCAACGCTTGAGCGCGGCACGGGACCGCAGGAATCTGATTCGATATCGCGTCCTTACTGCAACCTGGTTTGTTCGGGCTACACTGGGATGTGAGAAAACTCATTGTTGTCGCCATCGCGCTCGTGGCACTGCTGCTCGTCTTCTTTGTCGCACGGTCAGCGACCCCCGTTGTGGACCTAGCGCCTGCTGTCACCTCCCTAGGACAAGCCACTCCCATCACTGTTCACGTTCGCGATCCGCGTGGCATTCGCAGGCTGCAAGCGTTCGTCGAGCAGAATGGTGCCCGGTACCCAGTCTTCGAGATTGCGCAGCCGTCAAAGTTACCCGAGAGTGCGTGGAGCTTCACGGCTGGCGTCAAGACTAGCCCGCAACTACGGGAGGGCAAAGCGAGGTTGATTGTCGAAGCCACTTCGAACGATCTGCTTCGAAAGATTGGTCGTGCTGAACGCGACGTGACTGTGGTTACACAACCGCCGAGCCTCAGCGTTGATTCCGAGCAGCACTACCTGTATCTCGGCATGGCAGACCTGGCCACGTTCAGTGTCTCGGGGAGCTGGACAGAAGCGGGAGTGCGCGTTGGAGATCAGAAGTTTCGCGCATGGCCGATGCCCGGCGGCAAGCCGGGTCTGTTTTCACTCTATGCCTTCGCCTGGAACATGCCCACCGATACCGTGCCGCTGGTCTATGCCACGAACGGTGGAGGAAATGACGTAACCAGCCCTCTGGTAGTCGTTTTTCCGAAGAAAGAGCAGCCGAAATACACGGTCCATGATCTCCAGGTGAGCGACGCCTTCCTGCAGAAGGTAATTAACGAACTCGACCCGAACGGAACCGGTGAACCGATTACCCGCTTCGTGAAGGTCAACAGCGAGATGCGACGCGCCAACAACAAGACGCTATCCGACCTGCGGCTCAAGACCGCCGATAGGTTTCTATGGTCGCGGCCGTTCATCCGCCAGCCTCACTCGCAAGCTGAGGCGAACTTTGCCGATATGCGCAATTACATCTATCAAGGCCAGAAGATCGATCAGCAGGTTCATCTGGGATACGACCTGGCGGTTACGCAGCACGTCGGCGTGGAAGCGTCAAACGACGGCACGGTCGTTTATGCGGCTCCTCTGGGGATTTACGGCAACTGTATCGTCGTCGACCACGGCTACGGACTACAGACGATCTATGGCCATCTCAGCCGAATTGATGTGCATGAAGGCGATACGGTGAAGCAAGGCCAGGTGATGGGCCTTAGCGGCCAAACCGGGATGGCTGGGGGCGACCACATTCATTTCGCGATGCAGCTCGACGGCGTTCAGATCGATCCAAAGGAATGGTGGGACACACACTGGATTAAGGATCACATCGCGAGGCGTGTGGAACTTCCCGGGTTCAACTCGTCGAGCAGAGCGAATCCGTCGCCTACTCACGGATCCATGGCGAAAAAGGTTCGTGGCTCTGTCAAGACTTCCCGTGATTTACTCGCTTCGTTGACTGGTGGAGGGTAATAGCCTCAAGGATTATTTCGTATGCGACCTTCGCGCATTCGCATTTTGATCACACTCTTGCTGCTGTTGGTGTTCGTCGGCTGGGCGATCCCAGCGGCCGCTAATTTCGCCATTGAGTACAACTGGTGGAAGGAAATCGGACAAGTCCCAACCTGGTTCGGCATCCTGTGGTACCGCACTATCCCGGTGACTCTGGGTACGCTCGTGGCCTTCCTGTCGTTGTACCTGGCTCACGCCCGCGGACTGCACTTCGCCGGCGTTCGTCCACGGGATGTCGGCCTGTATTCCCGTCTGATTGCAGTCGGGCTGGCTCTGGTAGCTCTGATATTCGCGTCAGCCTCGATTGACTACTGGACAGTCATGCGGTTTTTCGGGTCGCGAGGGCTTGGCGCATCACATGATGCCTGGAAGGATCCTGTTTTCTCTCATCCCCTGCCGTTTTACCTGTTCGACCTGCCCTTCTACTCAGATCTGCTCGGCTTTGTATTCGCGTTAGCCATTCTTTCCGCATTGGTTTTCTGGGCAACAGCTCGTGGGTGGCAGTTGATCGACCACTTCCGATTCAGTCAGCTGCGGGGCGAGCTGCGGATGAACACAATTGATCTTGGCCGCCTGCTACTGCCCGGCGCCGCACGCGCCGGATTCGTTCGTGTAATCGCCGTGATTTTGCTGCTTGGATTTGCCGCCTGGGTTTTTCTCGGCAACTACGAGCTTCTGTATTCGTCTCACCCCTTCATGACGGGCGCCGATTACGTGGATGAAAGAATTACGCTCCCCCTGCGCTGGCTGCTGATCCTCGCCTCTTTAGCGGCGGTGCCGCTTGTTTGGAAGGCGAGATTCAGAAAGGCGATCTTCCTCGTCGTAGGGTTTTTCATCCTGCAATTGGCTGTGCCGGCCATCGTGCATGCCGTCTATGTGCGGCCCAATGAGATTTCCATTGAGCGGCCGTACATCGAGCGGCACATTAATGCGACGGTTGCGGCGTTCGGCCTGAATCGGAACGCAAGTGAACACCCTTTCACCGTTTCTGGCCAGGCGGCAGTTGACCCAGTGCAGGACGCTACCCTGCTCCAGAATGTTCGTCTCTGGGACATGCAGGCGTTTAATGCAACCATCACGCAGATTCAGGCCCTGCGCCCGTACTACGCCTTCCCCGAAACCGACGTTGACCGCTACTTCATCAATGGCCGTATTAAACAGGTGCTTTTGTCCCCGCGCGAACTCGACGTCACACAGTTATCGGCTGAAGCGAGCCAGAGCTGGATCAATCCGCATTTCATCTACACGCACGGTATTGGCGCAGTCGTAGCAGAGGTCAACAAGATCACACCCGACGGACTCCCAGTCCTGCTCATTGAGAACGCTCCTCCTGAGATCAAATCACCCGGCTTCCAACTGACCCGTCCGGAGATTTACTTCGGCGAGAAGACGCAAGATCCGGTCTTTGTCCACACGGCCCGCGAAGAGTTCGAGTATCCCTCGGGCGACCAGAACAAGTACACGACATACCAGGGCACGGGCGGGTTCCCGGTCGGTTCTCCGCTGCTCAAAGCTGCCGCGGCAATCTCGCAGGGCGAGGCCAGCATTATTTTCACGGGGTACCTCACCGGCCAGAGCCGGATGATGATCTATCGCAACGTGCAAGCCAGATTGAAACACCTGGCCGGGTTCCTGCACTGGGACCAGGACCCTTACCTCGTCATCACCGATGATGGCCGACTGGTATGGATGGTGGATGGCTATACAACTTCTCTCTCTCATCCTTATTCGCAAGCATTTCCTGTGGCCGGACTCGACGAAGGTGCAAACTACATTCGCAACTCGGTAAAAGCCACAGTAGATGCCTACACCGGGAAAATGACGTTGTTCGTATTCGATCCGAGCGACCCTATCATCCAGGCATACGAGAGACTGTTCCCAACGCTGTTCCGACCTGCATCAGAAATGCCGGCTGACCTGCGCCGTCATGCCCGCTATCCCGAGGCGATATTTCGCACGCAAGCAG
>Ga0182035_10002173_pt1 | contig 10267 bp, 8 predicted proteins | sample flu12Cox44000170_FD_125969 | JGI IMG/M metagenome (GOLD analysis project Ga0182035, IMG submission 125969) | Lab enrichment of tropical soil microbial communities from Luquillo Experimental Forest, Puerto Rico - flux4day.12C.oxic.44.000.170 | ecosystem: Environmental > Terrestrial > Soil >...
CGATCGCGTCGAATTGCGCGGCTTCGGCGCCTTTTCGGTCAAGCAGCGTCCGGCGCGCACCGGCCGTAATCCCCGCACCGGCGCGCATGTCGCCGTCGACAAGAAATGCGTACCGTTCTTTAAAACCGGCAAGGAAATGCGCGAGCGCCTCAACCGGCCGGGCGAAGGTTGACGCAAACTGCCCGATCCGCCGGGGGCCTTGTCCGCAAAATCATCGCGGCCGTCATCCTTGTGCCGCTCGCCGTTATCATTATCGCGTTTGCGGTCGCCAACCGGCAGATCGTCACGGTATCGCTCGACCCGTTCAGCGCCGAACATCCGGCGGCTTCGCTGACGCTGCCCCTTTTCGCGCTGGTGATCGTCCTGCTCATTCTTGGTGTCTTGATCGGCGGGATCGCGGCGTGGCTGCGGCAGTCGAAGTGGCGGCGGACGGCCCGCCGGCTGGAGCGCGAGATCGCGGACTTGCACATCGAAATCGAGGCGCTCAAGCGAACCGCCGACGTCTCCACTGCCAGCGTTAACGCCCCGGCCGCTGCGCCCGAGCGCCTGCAATTGCGGCCGCCAATGCGCTAGGCCATTCGCCCGGATGGGCAACGGGTGCGCCGGGCTTGCAAGACAAAGCCGCCGTCGCGATGTAGAACGGGCAACGTTCGGGGCCATAACGTGGCTCCGTTAAGCCCGTGCTGCGTAAGGCAGAATGCGAGGAAGATGTCGCTCATCGTCAAAATTTGCGGGCTGTCGACGCCACAGACGCTGGACGCCGCGCTTGATGCCGGCGCCGACATGGTCGGATTCGTGTTCTTTTCGCCGTCGCCGCGGCATCTGCAATTCGATGCCGCACGCGCTCTCGGCCAGCGGGCGCGCGGCCGTGCGCAGAAAGTAGCCCTGACGGTGGATGCCGACGAGGCGTTTCTGCAGTCGATTGTCGAGACTCTGCGTCCGGACATATTGCAATTGCACGGCTCGGAATCCGTGGCGCAAATTGCGGCGATCCGGCGCAGGTTCGCCTTGCCGGTCATGAAGGCTGTACCGATTGCCGTCAAGGACGATCTTGAGCGCATCGGCAGCTACGCTGCGGTGGCCGATCGGTTGCTGTTTGATGCGCGCGCGCCGCGCGACGCCACCCGCCCAGGCGGCCTCGGCAACACTTTCGATTGGCATCTGCTCAAGAACGTGCAGCCCGGCGTGCCGTTCATGCTTTCCGGCGGGCTTGATGCCGGCAATGTCGGCGACGCGCTGCGGATCACCCGTGCAATGGGCATCGACGTTTCTTCCGGCGTCGAGCGTGCTCCCGGGGTGAAAGACGTCGATAAGATCATTGCCTTTGTGCGTGCGGCGCGAAGCGCGGCTGCGCAACACGTTCACCCGGCGGCGTAGGAAATCGGTCCAATGACAGTGCAGCAACTCAATTCCTTCCGCACTGGTCCCGACGAGCACGGCCATTTCGGCATCTATGGCGGACGCTTCGTCGCCGAGACGCTGATGCCGCTCGTGCTTGAGCTGGAAAAAGCCTACGCCGCGGCCAAGTCCGATCGCGCCTTCAAGCAGGAGATGGACGGTTATCTGACCCATTACGTGGGCCGGCCGTCGCCGCTCTATTTCGCCGAGCGCCTCACGCACCATTGCGGCGGTGCCAAGATCTATCTCAAGCGCGAGGAGCTCAATCACACCGGCGCCCACAAGGTGAATAACGTGCTCGGCCAGATCCTGCTGGCCCGGCGCATGGGCAAAAGCCGAATCATTGCCGAGACCGGCGCCGGCATGCACGGAGTCGCCACCGCGACGCTCTGCGCGCGCTTCGGGCTCGAATGCATCGTCTATATGGGCGCGGTCGACGTCGAGCGGCAAAAACCGAATGTGTTCCGCATGAGCATGCTGGGCGCGAAAGTGGTGCCGGTGCAATCCGGCGCCAAGACGCTTAAGGACGCCATGAACGAGGCGCTGCGCGACTGGGTGACCAACGTCGTATCGACATTTTATTGCATCGGCACCATTGCCGGCCCGCATCCTTATCCGATGATGGTGCGCGACTTTCAGTCAATCATCGGCTACGAGACGCGCGAGCAAATGCAAGCAGCGGAGGGACGCCTGCCGGATTCGCTGGTCGCCTGCATCGGCGGCGGCTCGAACGCGATGGGGCTGTTTCATCCGTTCCTCGACAACAAGGACATCGAAATTTACGGCGTCGAAGCGGCCGGCCATGGGCTCGACACAGGCATGCACGCGGCCTCGATTGCCGGCGGCCGCCCGGGCGTGCTGCACGGCAATCGCACTTATCTGTTGATGAACGATGACGGGCAGATCAACGAGGCGCATTCGATTTCGGCCGGCCTCGATTATCCCGGCATTGGTCCGGAGCATTCCTGGCTGCACGACGTCGGCCGCGTCATCTTCTTGTCGGCGACCGATGACGAGGCGCTCAACGCATTCCAGCTTTTGTCCAAGCTCGAAGGGATCATCCCGGCGCTCGAACCGGCGCACGCGATTGCCAAAGTGCTGGAGCTCGCGCCGAAGATGGCCAAGGATCACCTCATGGTGGTCAATTTGTCGGGACGCGGCGACAAGGACCTCGATACGGTCTCGCATCATCTCGGAAGCAAAGCGCGATGAATGGCCGGATCGAGACTGGCCGCATCGATCGGCGCTTTGCGGCGTTGAACAAACAAGACAGCGCCGCGCTCGTCACTTTCACCATGGCCGGCGATCCGGATTACGCGACTTCACTCGGCATTCTCAAAGCACTGCCGAAAGCGGGCGCCGACGTGATCGAACTCGGCATGCCGTTCACCGATCCAATGGCCGACGGGCCGGCGATTCAAGCCGCCGGATTGCGCGCCCTTAAGGCCGGACAAACCCTGAAAAAAACGCTCGCCGCGGTGCGCGACTTCCGCGCTGGCGACGATGCGACGCCGATCGTGCTGATGGGCTATTACAACCCGATCTATATTTACGGTGTCGAACGCTTTCTCGCCGACGCCAAGGCCGCCGGCGTCGATGGCTTGATCGTCGTCGATTTGCCGCCCGAGGAAGATTCCGAACTTTGCCTGCCGGCGATGAAGGCCGGGCTTAATTTCATCCGGCTCGCCACGCCGACCACGGACGAAAGACGCCTGCCTACGGTGCTGACCAATACGTCCGGCTTTGTCTATTACGTCTCGATCACCGGCATCACTGGCGCGGCGGCGCCGGACGCCGGCAAAGTCGCTGCCGCAGTGGCGCGGATCAAGCGGCATACGAAATTGCCAGTCTGCGTCGGTTTCGGCGTGCGGACCGCCGCGCATGCGCGCGCCATTGCCGAGGGCGCCGACGGGGTAGTCGTCGGCTCGGCGCTGGTGGAAGCCGTGCGCCAAAGTCTTGAGCCCGACGGGAAGCCGACATCTAAAAGTGTCGCGGCCGTGACCGATCTTACCCGCGCGCTCGCCGAGGGTGTGCGCGGGGCGCGCGTTGGGGTGAAGGCGTAGCGACGCGAACAGCGAAAAGCCACTTTCTGTTCCTTATTCGCCAGTCGCTATTCGCTGCCCCAACTGGTTGAATTCCACTCCTCCAGGCCACACATAAGGCGATCATACTGGGAGGGGTTGTCATGGCCCGTGATGTGCCCCGCGATTGGATGTGGTCGGAAGCGTGCGAGATGCTGGCGCGCGCCGAACGCATGCATCGCGAGCTGTTTCGGCCGTCAACCCCGCAAGCACAATCGCCAGCATGGGAGCCGCCAGTCGATATTCTGGAAACCGAATCTGAAATCCTGGTGCTGGTCGCACTCCCAGGCGTCGACCCGGATGACGCGCAGGCTCTGATTGAGGACGGCACTCTCGTCATCGCCGGCACGCGCGTTGTGCCGGAGCAGTTGCGCACCGCAACGATCCATCGGCTCGAACTTCCGCAAGGACGCTTTTACCGGCGCTTGCGCTTGCCGGCCGGCCGTTATGCCGGCGTACGCCGCGCGGCTGCCGCCGGTTGTTTGATCGTGACGCTGCAAAAAGCGGGCTCCAATCGTGGCTGAACAACACATGAGCGCAAAAGAGAGCGCATCCGTCGGCGGCGCTTCGCTGCCGCCGTTGCCGCCTGACGCGCTGATCATTGTGCCAGTGCGCAACACCGTGCTGTTTCCCGGCCTGGTGTTGCCGATCACGCTCGGCCGCCCGAAATCGATCGCGGCGGCGCAACAGGCCGTGCGCGATCAGCGCCAGGTCGGCATTCTGTTGCAGCGTGCCGCTGAGGTCGAGGATCCGAGCGCGATCGACATGCACCGCATGGGCACGCTCGCCAACGTCGTGCGTTACATCACCACGCCTGACGGCTCTCATCACCTTGTCTGCCAGGGCGAGCAGCGATTCCAGATTCTCGAATATCTCTCTGGCTGGCCGTTTCTGGTTGCCCGCGTGCTGCGGATTCCGGAGCAGGAGGTTCGCACGCCCGAAATCGAAGCACGCTTCGTCAATCTGAAAGCGCAGGCGGTGGAAGCCGTTGAACTCTTGCCGCAAGCGCCGGCCGAACTCGTTGCCGCGATTCAGTCGATCGAGGCGGCGCCGGCGCTTGCCGACCTCTCCGCCGCCTACATGGACATTAAGCCGGAAGAGAAACAGGAAATCCTCGAAACGGTCGACATTGCCGCGCGGATGGACAAGGTCTCGCGCCTGCTCGCGCATCGCATCGAGATTTTGCGGTTGTCGCAGGAAATCAGCCGGCAAACCAAGGCGAAGCTCGATGAACGCCAGCGCGAAGTGCTGTTGCGCGAACAGATGGCCGCGATTCAGCGCCAGCTCGGCGAAGGCGAGGAAGGCAAGGCCGTCGAAATGGCCGAGCTCGACAAGGCAATCAGAAATGCCGGCATGCCGAAGGACGTCGAGGACCAAGCGCGCAAGGAATTGCGCCGACTGCAGCGCATGCCGGAAGCCGCTGGCGAATACGGCATGGTGCGCACCTATCTCGATTGGCTGATCGAGCTCCCTTGGAAATTGCCCAACGAAAAGCCGATCGATATCGCCGAGGCCCGCCGCATCCTCGATGAGGACCATTACGATCTGGCAAAGATCAAGCGGCGGATCATCGAATTTCTCGCCGTGCGCAAGCTCAGCCCGCAAGGCAAGGCGCCGATCCTGTGCTTCGTCGGCCCGCCCGGCGTCGGCAAGACCTCGCTCGGCCAATCGATCGCGCGCGCCATGGACCGCAAATTCACACGCGTCAGCCTTGGCGGCGTGCACGACGAGGCCGAAATCCGCGGCCACCGCCGCACCTATATCGGCGCGTTGCCGGGCAATATCATTCAAGCGATTCGCAAGGCCGGTTCGCGCAATTGCGTGATGATGCTCGACGAGATCGACAAGCTCGGCGTCGGCATTCAGGGCGATCCGGGGGCGGCGCTGCTCGAAGTGCTCGATCCTGAGCAGAACAACACCTTCCGCGACAATTATCTCGGCGTGCCGTTCGACTTAAGCCGCGTGGTCTTTATCACCACGGCCAATATGCTCGACACCATTCCGGGCCCATTGCGCGACCGCATGGAGATCATCACGCTGGCCGGCTACACCGCCGACGAGAAGATGGAAATTGCGCACCGCTATCTGGTCCGACGGCAGACGGAGGCGAACGGGCTCAAACCCGGTCAGGCCGAAATCGGCGACGAGGCGCTGCGCGAGATCATCGACAAATATACGCGCGAAGCCGGCGTGCGCAGCCTGGAACGCCAGATCGGCCAGGTGTTGCGCCACGCCGCGGTGCGCATCGCCGAAGGCCAGAGCGGGCCGATCCGCATCAGCCGCGGCGACCTCGCCGCGATCCTCGGCGCGCCGCAGTTCGAGAGCGAAACCGCGATGCGAACGAGCGTGCCGGGCGTCGCCACCGGGCTCGCCTGGACGCCGGTCGGTGGCGATATCCTGTTTATCGAGGCGACGCGCGCGCCGGGCTCCGGCAGGCTCATTCTCACCGGCCAGCTCGGCGAGGTGATGCGCGAGAGCGCACAGGCCGCGCTCTCGATCGTGAAGAATCGCGCGGCCGCGCTCGGCATTGACGCCGGCCGCTTCGAGAAGAGCGACATCCACATCCACGTCCCGGCGGGCGCGATTCCGAAGGACGGGCCGAGCGCCGGCGTCGCCATGTTCATGGCGCTGGTGTCGCTGATGACCGACCGCACCGTGCGCAGTGACACCGCGATGACCGGCGAGATAAGCTTGCGCGGACTTGTTCTGCCGGTTGGCGGGATTAAGGAAAAGGTCGTCGGCGCGCATCGCGCCGGCATCAGGCGCATCATGCTGCCGGCGCGCAACCGCAAGGATTACGACGACATTCCCGAGATCGCGCGCAAGGAAGTCGAGTTCATCTGGCTCGAGCGCGTCGAGGAAGCGGTCGCCGCGGCGCTGGAGCCGCGCAAGGTGGACACGGCGCCCGGCGCGGCGCCGCAGCTTGCGGGAGCGGAGGCGTAATTCATCCGCCCCCCGCGAAGTGAAACGGAGCGGGGGGGAGGAGGATGATTCATTCCACATCCGGGAGACTGAGCGCGCGATCGACCAGCGCGCCGGCGCGCTTGAAATCGAAATTGCGATAGAGGTTCTGCTTCGCGGCAAATGACGGCCCGCCGTAGAATTTTTCATATTGCTGGTGGCGGCTGCCGAATTCCGAGCCGAGAAAATCCCAAAGGAGCCGCATCAACTTGATCCGGCTCTTGGCGTCGGCGGCGCCTGAGCGCATGTAGCGTTCGATGTCGGCGGCAATTTCGGGATTGCCGAAATCGGCATCCGAAGAGGGCAAGGTGATGAACGCGGAGCCTGCCATTTCGCGGATGATTTCCAACATGCGGCCGTTGAACTCGGACTGCATCGCGCTTGCGGCGTAATACGCCGTCGCCGACGGCCACAGCACGCCTTCCCTCACCGTGCCCATGGTCTCGTGTGCGAGCAGCATGGATTCATAGATCGAAATCAGCGCGACCAGTTCGCCCATCATGATCGTTACGGCGGGATTGGCGGCATTGCCGGTCATTTCGTTCATGCGCTGCGCCAGTCCGGCCATGAAGCGCAACTTGGTCACGTAGCGAGTCTGCGCCTGATGGTTGCCGAGCAGGTGCGAAGGCGTCTTGCGCCACTGGTCGCGCGAGAGTTCGACATTGCGGTAGATGAAGACGCGCTCCCAGGGCACGAACACATTGTCGAAGATGACGTAACTGTCGGATTCGTCGAACCGGCTCGACAGCGGATAATCGAAGGCGCTTCCGGCGCGCGAGAACGGCCGGCGCGGGTAGAACTTCAGCCCGTCGCTGTCCACCGGGACGGCGAGGCAATTGGCGTAATTCTCGTCGCCCGGCTGTAACGGCTGGATGCAGCTCAGATGCAGGTAATCCGCGAGCACGCCGCCGGTGGCGAGCTGTTGTGCGCCTTTGATGACGATACCGTCGTCGCGCTCCTTGACCACGCCGGCGTAAAGCGTCGGGTCGCTCTGCTGATGCGCCGGCTTGGACCGGTCGATCTGCGGCGGCACGATCGCGTAAGTGCAGTAAATGTGGTTGTCGCGCATGAATTCGTAGAAAGCGACGAGGTTGTCGGCGAATTGCCGGCCGGCGCCGGCGAAAAACTGCGGCGTCGAGGCATAGCCGACAAAAAAGCCGGCGACGTGATCGGGGGCGCGGCCCATCAGGCCAAAGGTCGCCTCCGCCCAGGTTTCCGAGAACAAGCGGCGCGCCTTCAGATCGGCATGGGTCCGCGGAATCTGCCAGGCGCGTTGCACCGGTGCACCGGTTTTGGGCGAAACGAATGTCATGCGCTCGCGTAAGTCCGGCGCCGCGGCGATGTCGTAAAGGGTCGCGATCGAGCGCGCCGCGCCGCTAAAGGCCGAATGGGTGATGACGTCTTTCACCCGCTCGCCGTCGACGAATACCCGCCGTCCGTCTTTGAGCGAGCGAAGATATTCGGCCCCTGTGCGCATCGGCAGTTCTCCCCGGCTTAGTGCGCTTGGCGTCAGTGCCGCGATCGTATCATGCCTAGGGCATTCGAAGTTGACCGTCATCCTGAGGTGGCCGCGAAGCAGCCCTCGAAGGATGCCGGCCCGAGGGCTGAGGCCGTCGCCCTTCGAGGCTCGCTGTCATGGTGAGGCGCCCGGCGTCGTCCTTCGAGGCTCGCTTCGCTCGCACCTCAGGATGACGCCGGGCAACAAGCGCGGCGCGCGTCGGCTCAGTAGACGTCGGTCTGATAGCGGCCGGTTTTCTTCAACTCGGCGAGGAATGCGCCGGCGTGTTCGAGCGCGCGCGCGCCATGTTCCGCGATTATATCGAGCAGGGCGCGCTCGACGTCCTTGCCCATCGCGATGGCACCGCAGACATAGATATGCGCGCCCTCGGCGATCCAGCTCCACAGATCGCGGCCGGCCTCGCGCATGCGGTCCTGCACATAGATCTTCCGTGCGCCGTCGCGCGACCAAGCCAGCGACAATCGGGTGAGAAAGCCGATCGTGTTCATGCCGGTAAGCTCGTCCTCGTAGAAGAAATCGCAATCGCGCCGCTGATGACCGAAGAACAGCCAGTTCCGGCCCGGCGCCTTCGCCGCCATGCGCTCGTGCAGGAAGGCGCGGAACGGCGCAATACCGGTGCCGGGCCCGATCATGATAATCGGCGCGGAAGGATTACTCGGCGGCGCGAAGCTTTGCGCCTTCTGAATGTAGCCCTTGAGTTTTGCCCCGGGCGCAATGCGCTCGGCGAGGAATGTCGAAGCCACTCCAAGCCGGCGGCGGTCGCCCAAAGTGTAGCGCACCGCATCGACGGTCAGCGCCACACGGCGCGGGTCGACTTTCGGCGAGCAGGCGATCGAGTAGAGCCGCGGCTGCAAAGGGTCGAGCGATTCGATGAATGCTTCCGGATCGGGCCGAATGCCGGGAAATTTTTGCAAAGCCGCCAGCACGTCGAGCGTCGCGGCGTCGGCATCCGGATCGGCGCCGCGCGCGAGTTCCTTCGCCTTCTGCCGGCGCTCGCCGCCGGTGATGTAGGAGATCAGCTCGAACAGCATGTCCGGCGCCACGCCGAGCGAGGAGCCGTCGCTCAAGACTTCGCGCAAGGACCGGTCGGCAATCGGAAAATCCGGCGGCGCGCCGATGGCTGCAATCACCGCGTCGACCAAAGCCGGGTGATTTGAGGGAACGATGCCGAACGAATCGCCGACCGAATAGCTGATCCCAGAACCGGCAAGGTCCAGTTCGATATGCCATGTCTCTTTGCTCGAACCGGCTTTGTTCAATCGGGTGCGGGAGAGGAAGGCGACCTCGGCGGGATGGTTGCGCGAGGGCGCCGGAACCGCGGTCGCGGCGGGCTCCGCGTGCGAGGGGACAAGCGCCGGGACCGGCGCCGGCGCTTTGGCGATTGCCGGCGCACTGACCTGTGCGCTGCCTGCTTGCACGTTGGCGGGTTTCGCCGCCGCAGGGATCGCGCCAAATTCGGCGTAGAGCGTCTTGAGCATCCGCGCGGTTTCCTTGCCGCCCGGCACGCATAGGTTCAGCCGCTCCTCGCTTTTGACGAAGATCGCATTGGCGTAATCCTCGCAGTTGTAGCCGCACTGGCCGCAATCCTGCTGCCCCATCGCCGCCATCATGCGCCGCCGCAACGGCCGGCTTTCCGCAAGCTGCATGCGCTCGGAAAGCGGCATGGCGGGATCGTGCCAGGGCGCTTGTCCATCATCGCCGTCGTTGAGCGGGCCGCGCGATTCCGCCGCGCCGACCGCGGGGATGAGCGCCGCGCTTTCCGCCCCGGTAAGCGGATTGACCCCACTCTCCAATGACAACAGTCCGGCAAGAAAGCCGTTCAGCCAGGTGCGCTGCTCCGGCGAAAATGGCGCTGTGTCTGGTATCAACGTCGGCAGCGGCGGGAGCGTTGTATGCGTCATTCGCTCGCCTGCATCTCGAACAAGGTTTTCAGCGTGTCGATGTCATGTCGGCGCGTGAAATCGGCGAAGCTTTCTTGCGTGCCTGTGCGGTTGGCGAGATAGGCCTTGAGTATCCGTTCGATTGTCGCCGGCGCATCGTCGGCTTTGACGTCGCGATAGATCTCGCGGCCGCATTGCGCTTGCGGACCAAAGCCGCCGCCGACATGGATGTGATAGGCCTCGGCTTGATCCTCGTCGTCGGAGCCTTGGGTCTTGGTGCCAACCTTGGTGCCAAGAAGCCCGATATCGCCGATGTAATGCTGCGCGCAGGAATTCGGGCAACCGGTGAGATGAATGTTGAGCGGGGAATCGAGCGCCACGCGGCTTTCGCACCACTGCGCGATCGCTTCGGCGTGCCGCTTGGTATC
>Ga0182035_10002178_pt1 | contig 10256 bp, 6 predicted proteins | sample flu12Cox44000170_FD_125969 | JGI IMG/M metagenome (GOLD analysis project Ga0182035, IMG submission 125969) | Lab enrichment of tropical soil microbial communities from Luquillo Experimental Forest, Puerto Rico - flux4day.12C.oxic.44.000.170 | ecosystem: Environmental > Terrestrial > Soil >...
CCCGATAAAATTTTTACTCCGGCGTACTCACCCGATCCATTCCTGAGTTTCGCCCGCTGGCTGTCGCGCCGGGCCAGAGCGAACGCCAACACGCGATTGAGCCAACGCCTTCCGACTGCGCGATCCGCCGCGAGAGTCATTGGCCGGTTACGCCAGCATTGATGCCACTGCCGAGGCCGAATAGGGCAACCCCGATGGTGTTACCCTGTTCTCAGTAGCCAGGGCGGCAGCAATGTCGCGTAATGACAAGCGGGGGCGTTGCGCCCTTAATTCCCTTGCACGCTCGACAAGCTCCGGATCACGCTCGGCGTAGCTCTTCCGGCCCTCACACTTGCCGCTAGCCGCACGTTTGCGGTCGCGGGCGGCGCGAAGCTTGGCAACCGTGGTCGCCTTGTCAAATTGCGCAATGGCACCCAAAACCTGCCGGACCAGGACGGCAGTGGGGTAACCACGTCAGCACCCCGGACAGCCGCATGTGCACGAGCAGTGCCCGTTGCCGAAATATTATTGAACGCTAACATCGAAGCGACACCGACAGCCATCACGAGACCGTGTCGTTATAGCAGCACTCGGCAGCCAACATGCAAATTGTGGCGGTTCCAAAGATGCGAACCAAAATGATCAAAGTGGCTAAATGGGCCTCGATCCTCTTTCTGGTGGTTGCGGCGGCGCTCCTGTCAATTCGCGTGTACGACTCGCAGCGCGGTCCGCCGCTTAAGCCGTGGCATACGCATGTGCCGCAGGAATTGTCGGTGGCAGAGCTCGATGCTTCGGACTGGCGTGGCTATCTCGCCCACGAGCAGAAGATTTTCGACGACGTCCGGACCGCGGTGACGCAAAAGCTCGAGCCCAATGAACGCCTGTCGCTAAACAGATATTTCGCCGACAGTCCGATTTACCCGGGCCGCTTTGCCCAAGACTTCAATCGCTCCTACATCCTCGAGCCCGAGGGCGCTCCGGTCGGAGCCGTCGTGTTGCTGCACGGCCTCACCGATTCGCCTTACAGTCAACGCCACATCGCCCGCTACTATCGCGACCACGGGTTCGTTGCCATCGTGATCAGGTTGCCCGGACACGGCACTGTTCCAGCGGGACTGGTGGACGCGGAATGGCAAGATTGGATGGCCGCGACCAGGCTCGCCGTGAGAGAGGCGCGTCGCCGCGTCGCCGCGCCGGCGCCGCTGCATCTGGTCGGTTTCTCCAACGGGGGCGCGCTGGCCGTCAAATACGCGCTCGACTCGCTCGAGGACCCGAAGCTTCCCCGCGCCGATCGCCTCGTGCTGATTTCTCCGATGATCGGGATCACCCGGTTCGCGCGCTTCGCCGGTCTCGCTGGCTTGCCGGCGCTGTTTCCGGCATTCGCCGAAGCCGCCTGGCTCGGCGTCGTGCCTGAGTTCAATCCATTCAAATACAATTCATTTCCGGTTAACGGAGCTGTGCAGTCCCATCACTTGACGCAGGCACTGCAGCACGAGATCGCACTCTACGATCGATCCGGAAAGCTGGCCGGCCTGCCGCCCATGATCACGTTCCAATCGGTGATGGACTATACGGTCAGCACATCGGCGATCATCACAGCGCTGTACGAGTACCTGCCGGCGAACGGCAGCGAGCTCGTGCTGTTCGACGTGAACCGGACCGTGAAGTTCGGCACGCTGCTGCGCCCGTCCGCGGACACCGCCTTGAGCCGGCTGCTACCCCGCACGGCGCGCAACTACCGAACCACCATCGTGACGAATGCCGACACCCCCGATGGCCAGGAAGTCGAACGCCGCACCGAGCCCGGCGAAGTGACGGAGACCGACCGCCCGTTGGGCGTCGCCTATCCGGAGGGTCTGTATTCGCTGTCCCACGTCGCGTTGCCGTTTCCGATGACCGATTCGCTTTACGGCCTGACCCCCGATGCGACAGAAGATTTCGGCCTTCACCTCGGCTCGCTCGCACCGCGTGGCGAACGCGACGTCCTGATCGCGAGCCTCGATTCGCTGCTTCGCGCGTCCTCGAACCCCTTTTTCCCCTACATGATCGAGCGCATCGGCGAGGGCATTGCGCATCGCGAGACACCGGCGAACACCATAGCCGCGCCGCCGACGCACAGCGCCAATACCGACGACGATGCCGCAGACTGGACCGTCCGCGGCACGATCGCCGTCATTTGGAGATTTCTGCGCGGCCAACACGACGATACGGATGAATCGCCGTGAGAGTCGCACGATAGTAGCTAACCCCGCTTCAAGCGCCGCACTGTCATTCACCATCGGAGCGATTGGCACTGAAGTGCCTGGAAGTTCGATGGAGTCACTTGGTGCTTTTTCCCGCCAGAAGCGTCGCGATCCATTGTGTCGAATCGTGCAATTGGCATAGCGCGAGGACTGCAATCATAATCGGAACCCCCATAAAGGCTCCTGAAATGCCCCAAAGAAAACTCCAAAAAAACACTGCCAAAAGCACTACAAACGGCGAAATGGACAACGCCGCTCCAGCGATCCGCGGCTCAAGATAGCTGCCGATGAAAAATTGAATGAAGTTCAGACATGCGAAAACGCCGATGGCCAACTTCAACGAGCCGAACTTTACGAGCGCGAACAACGTCGGGAAAACCGTCGCAACAAGGGGACCAATAAACGGGATATAATTAAGTACGAAAGCGATGATTCCCCATGCCGTTGCTAATTCGATCCCAGCGGTCAACGCGAAGCACCAAACTACAAGGCCGGTTAATACGCTCATTATGCTGCGGACGAGCATGTACCTTCGCATTTTTGCGGCAATGTCCTTCCCGACCAGCAAAAACGTTTCTCGGATTTTCGGATTGCGAAGCTGTTCGATCTTGCCACGCAATGCATCGACTTCGAGCAGCCCCAGAACGGTAAAAGCAAATGCAATTATAATGAAAGAAACGAGGCGATAACCGCTGCCGCCGACTCGCCTAGCGGCGCCACTTAGCAAGCTTGGACTGTAACTGTCCGCCACCAAAGCTTCAATCGATACGCCGTGCACGTAAAGCCATTCAGTGGCTTGAGCGTACAGCACTTGAAAACGATCAGCGTTGGCGACGAGCCATTCAACGATCAGACCGAAGGCCCAAAGAAACAGCAACACAAGACCGCCGATGGTGGCAAGAGTGATAAGGAGTGTGACGACAAGCGCGAGCGGGCTCGGTATTGTTCGTTCCAGCACGCTCTGAAGCGGCCACACGATGGTGATAATGAACACCGCAAACGTCACCGGGGCGATGATCGCGCTGGCGTAGTACAATCCCGCCAGAATGAGGACCGACATCCCAAACGGCAAGAAGCCCTTGACCACGGCATCGGGCATTTTGCGGTCGACCTTTAGCCCCATTCGCGGCAAAACCGACCTGCGCGGCTCGGTATCATTCGTCGCTCCCGGCGTGAGGGAATTCGGCAGACGGCATCGTGGTACGGAAAAGGAGCCAAAGACTGAAAATCAGGACGATGAACTCGCCAGACATCGTCATCATCAAAGCCATCACATTGATGACGTCAGCGGCCGATATCCAGCTCGCCTGTGCGGTCGCGGTGGTCTGAATGACGGGAACACCGGCTTGTGGCGCACGGAGGAAATAGAGAAGCAGCTGCAAAACCTCAAACAGCATCACCAGCATCGACAACACGATGCCAAGTACGCTAGCAGCCACGCCGGTCCAGGCCACACGCTGTACTGCGAATTCAGTCGGGCGCTGTAGTGGATCCGCAATCTTCTCCGCTAGACGAGTGTAGCGATAGGACCATATCGTCGTGAAGGCCAACACCACGAGGCCTATAATCGTCAGATATTCGACAAAGAGAAATCCACCGCGCGTTCCAGCGGTCCTACCCGCGCTAAACATAATGGTATAGAGGACAAGTGCGAGCGGAACGGCCCCAATAGCGATCTGTATCCAAAAGCCGATCCATCCCAAGCGCGCAAAAATCCGGGCGAGGCTGTCGCTGGCCGAGGGTCGCAAGATCTTTCGGATCGTTTGCAGCATTTCGTGCCACTCTCTGCGAAATATTCAACGTGCGTCCAGGATGGAAAGAGCCGGCCGCGCTAATTCGTCAGAATCGCATCATGGCGCGGCGAGAATATAGTCGTACTCGCAGCGGTCGCCGTCGAGTCGCTAAAGAACTATACACAATTTCAAGCCATCGAGCCATCCGATCCGATCGTATTGCTGACCTCTTTGACACCCGGAAGAGGACGGCTGAGTCCTCCTGTGATCTTCATACGCAGTTCCCCGAATCGATTGAATTCGCTATCGCGTCGAATAGACGCGGCGATCATTGCTGAGCAACAATCTTGAGTCGCCCGATGTCGGCGGTGGGTCATTGTCGACCTTTTGAAGACTTGATCTGATGTCTGCTAGTAAATCAAAGCGTCCGTAAAAGGTTCATTGTAGCGCCGCGATACGGACTCATTGCGGAAATTGCAAACAGTCTTAGAAAAAACCGCCGATACCTAAAATTCGTCCGCAAGATTCTAACCGCACCCTGCTGATAGGCGCAATCTATGTGGGGAGAGCCCCATGCAAGACACGATGCTATTGACGGCGCCGCCTGCGGCCATCTTTTATTTTCTGGCCTTTTCAGACCAGTTCAGACGACTGTTGGCTTGAGCGGCGGCTCTATTCTGGCAGCGCGCGCTACGGCTTTCCATTTGCACCGGCGGCGCGGTGCGGTTAAATGCCGATGACGGGTTCCGGTAGCCTGGGGCTTGTCATAGACCTAAAGCAACTCAGCCCTGGCACCCCTGCGCGCCGGGGCTTTTTATTCGTGGCTCGATGCGGTTTAATGCGCTTCGTATCTCGGATTCATCACCGTTGCTACGTTCACTGTCTCGGCCGCATCGGCCGAGGCCGCGTATCCCGGCGGCGATTCGGTTCGCGCCCGAACCTAAGGCATTAAAAACAGGGAGGGACGATGTGACCAGATCAAATCTATTAGGGATGTTTGGCGCCGCGCTTGCCCTCGTTCTCAGCGCGAGAGATTGCATTGCAACGCCATTTAGCCAAGCCGAGGGCGCCACCCTGGGGTCTGCCGCGACGCTAAATCCGATTGAGCATGTGCATGGCACTCACCACGCGTGCCGATTGGGCCCTGTTTCACGTTGGGGCGGAGTTGTTCGCTTGCACCAACATGTCGGACCGGCCCACTTGCCGGTGCGTTGCTGAACGGTCGATTAGAAGCCAGGGTGCGATGTCGGCGTCCTACCGCCGACGGCTAATCCTTTCGACAGTTCGGACGGCAGATTAGTCGCTTTGTGCCGAGAAGCGACGAATTGCTCGTGGCGATGTGACCATGCTACTGCACGAGCAGAGCGCGCAGGCGGGTAAATTCGGCATCGCTGATCGACCCTGCTTTTTTAAGCCGATCAAGCTTGTCGATTTCATCTGCGACGCTGAAGCCGACAATGCTCCGCATCTCATCGCGTGCCCGCTGAGACTACTGTACACTGCACTCGGCCATCCCCTTTCCCTGAAATATCAAAACGGGCAAGCACGGCGAAATACGGGAACACGACAAAGGCGATCGGTCAGATTGCCTTGATCCAGCCTGAGATGTCGTGGCGTCGGAACAAATCGGCAGCGACCGTCATAAGCAGCCAAAACCAAACAATGAAAACGAATATTGCGAGCGCATCTATCAGGAAATTTCGATAGGGGAAGCCTTCCTGAAGGAAAACATCGCGAACCTCCCTGTACTTTCATGAGAGCCAAATCACAAACTTCCTCCAACCCCAAGCGGCGGAACTGATAGACGGCCGGCAGTGCATGGCGAACCGTCAGCGCGGCAAGGTCTTCGCTATGGGCCGCGAAGAGGTTGGCGGGCGAGATAGCAAGCGCGCCGACGGCCAGATCCTTCAGCTTTGAAAAAACGCCTTCGAAGTCGTTGGCGCTTCCTGCCTGCAAAACATGGAGTTGCAAAGCCAGAAGCGGCAGCCGCTTCTTGCGAGGAGCGGACGGCGCTGCTCGCCACCGCGTTTGCTTGCTCGCTTGCCACTGCGCCGGCTTATGCCCGCGCTCGCGTGTTTGTAGCTTCCTACGGCAATGACTCGAATCCCTGTACTTTCGGATCGCCGTGTAAGATGTTCCAGCAGGCCGTTAATGGTGCGGATATTGAGGCTGGTCCGTGAAGTGCCTTCCGACCTGGTCGATGAAGCCGGCGGTGTCTTGACCGTGGGTAACCGCTAGATGGTGACGCTCAACCTGTTTTGAACGTGGGAGCCGCTCCGCTTTCTCCGCTGCGGTTGTCCGCTGCTTGAGATAGTTTTGTTCGCGGCCTCTGTCTATTTGATACGATTGAGACCGACAGACCGAGTTTTGCAACTATCTCTTTGATCTTGTTGGTGACCACGATGCTTCCCATGCTGAGTATCGTGGGTTCGATTCCCATCGTCCGCTCCAAGTTCCGTCGCTAACGGCACTTTATCCCTTGATTGCTCTTGGGCGCGGATTATCCTCTCCAACAAGAGCCGCGACAGGCTCGTTGGGCGACTTAAACCTACGCGCCAGGAGGAGCCCCATGAGTCAACAATCCAGTCAGCAATCAAATCAGCACGGCCACGAACGCTCCGGTTGGAGTTGGTGGTATCTGCTCCTCATCATCCAATTCATCGCGGTGATGTGGCCGCCGTTCTACAACACAATCGAGCCATCCTGGGCCGGGATTCCATTTTTCTACTGGTACCAGATGCTCTGGGTGATCATCGGCGCCGTGCTCACGGCGATCGTTTATTTCGTTACCGAAGCTTGAAGCGCAGACCCCTCGCGCCGCCCGCCGACCGCGGGTTGTCTGAGCCGACCAAAGCCCGGGGAGACACGCCGTGCAGGATGTCAATTGGACCGCTCTGATCGTTTTCGTGGCGCTGTTCGCCTTCATCACCTGGCTCGGTTTTCAGGCCGCCCATTGGCGCAAGGGCGATCTCGATCAGCTGCACGAGTGGGGTCTCGGTGGGCGCCGCTTCGGCACCATCGTCACCTGGTTCCTGATCGGCGGCGATCTCTACACGGCCTACACATTCATCGCCGTGCCGGCGCTCGCCTTCGGCGCCGGCGCGATTGCGTTTTTCGCCGTGCCCTACACCATCATGATCTATCCGATCCTGTTCCTCGCCTTTCCGCGGCTGTGGAACGTCTGCCACAAGCACAATTACATCACGCCGGCCGACTTCGTGCGCGGCCGTTTCGGTAACCGTTGGCTGGCGTTGGCGGTGACGCTCACCGGCATCGTCGCCACCATGCCCTACATCGCATTGCAGCTGGTCGGCATTCAGGTCGTGATCGGCGCCATGGGTATTTCCGGCACGGGCTATTGGGCCGACCTGCCGCTGGTCATCGCCTTCGTTATTCTCGCCGCCTTCACTTACACCAGCGGGCTGCGCGCGCCGGCCTCGATCGCCATCGTCAAGGACATTCTGATTTACATCACCGCCTTCGCCGCGCTGATCGCGGTGCCGATCCAGCTCGGCGGCTTCGGCAACATATTCGCCAAGGTACCGGCGACGAAACTCCTGCTGGCAACGCCGCCGGCCAACTCGACCGGCGCCTATGGCATCTATGCCACGCTCGCGCTTGGTTCGGCGCTGGCACTGTTCCTCTATCCGCACTCGGTCACCGGCATTCTTGCTGCGTCCAGCGGCCACGCCATTCGCCGCAATGCTGCGCTGCTGCCGGCCTATTCCTTCATGCTCGGCCTGTTGGCGCTAGTCGGCTTTTTCGCTATCGCCGCCGGTGTCGGTTCGGCGCCGGAATTCGCCGCCGGCTTCAAGCAATTCGGCAATAATTTCGCGGTACCGGCGCTGTATCTGCACTCGTTCCCATCGTGGTTCGTGGGCGTCGCCTTTGCGGCCATCGGCATCGGCGCGCTGGTGCCGGCGGCAATCATGTCGATCGCGGCAGCTAACCTCTACACTCGCAACATCCATAAGGAATTCATCAACAAGAATCCGACCGACAAGGAAGAGGCGCAGATGGCGAAATGGGTGTCGCTCATCGTCAAGCTCGGCGCGCTCATCTTCATCATCTTCGTGCCGACGCAATACGCCATCTATCTGCAGCTGCTCGGCGGCATCCTGATCGTTCAGACGCTGCCGTCGGTCATGCTCGGCGTCTATACGCGCTGGTTCAACGATTGGGCGCTGTTGGTCGGCTGGCTCGTCGGCACCGTGGTCGGCATCTGGATGTTCAACGCGGCGAATTGGACGCCGAACTACCCGCTCGTCATCGGCGGCTTTACCTTCCCGGGCTATGCCGCGCTCTACACCGTGATCCTCAATCTGGTGATCGTGGTAGTGCTGACGCCGATCTTCAATGCGCTCGGCGGCCAGCACAGCGACGAGACGCTAGCGGCCGACTATCACGCCTAGTCGGCGGCCGCATCTGAAAGCGGACCGTCTCGTTCGTTCGCTTTCTACGGGCGCGGTCATATTGACGCGCCGACCCCTGCAGCTTTCGCGCCTGCTCGCTTTCCGGCTATGGTCGCGAAATTCGTAAGGAGGAATCGGGGAGGGGGTACGCTTGGAACAGTCGGCCGCGGTCGAAATCGCTAAACACACATTGATGTCCGCCGGGATCATCCTCGCCATCGGCACGGCGACCGGCTTGTTGGCGCGCTCGCTGAAAATTCCCGACGTGGCATTGTTCCTCGTGGTCGGCATGGCGATTGGCCCGTCGGCGCTCGGTCTGATCGACATCAAGGCCGACTCGGCGCTTTATCAGATCCTGCTGCTGTTCGGCGCGAGCTACATCCTGTTCGACGGCGGCGCGTCGCTGCGTTTTTACGTCATGAAGCAGGTGTGGATCACGATCGTCATCATCGCCACCGTCGGCGTAGTGATCACCGCGGCGATCACCGCTGCGGCCGCCCATGTTGTGCTCGGCGTGCCGTGGATCGTCGCGGCGTTGTTGGGCGCGGCGCTGGCATCGACCGATCCGGCGACGCTGGTGCCGATTTTCCGGCAGGTCCACGTGCGCGACCGCGTTGCGCAGATGGTAATGAGCGAATCCGCATTCAACGACGCGACCGGCGCCATTGTCACCTTCGGCGTCCTGACGGTGGCGATGGGCAGCGGCGAATTTTCATTGGCCGGGTCCGTCGCCGACTTGCTGAAGGAGGCGATCGTCGGCATCGTCGCCGGCATCGTGCTCGGTTACCTGGCGACCCTGCTCATCGCCCACGAGCGGTGGGGATTTTTCATGGACTACGCGCCGGTGGTGACGATCATGGCGGTGATCGGCGCGTATTTCGCCGCCGACGGCCTGCGCGCGAGCGGGTTCATGGCGGTGTTCGTGTTCGGCATCATGCTCGGCAACAAGGATTCGCTCGGCTTCAAGATGGGCCGAGATGAAGCGCAAAAGCTCGATCAATACGTCGAGACCACGGCCTTCATCATGCGCCTGTTCATCTTCATCCTGCTCGGCGGCCAAGTCGACTTCGGGCTGATGAATCAGTATCTGTTCGGCGGCATTGTCGTCGTACTGATCTTCATGCTGGTGGCGCGCCCGGTGACCGTGTTCACCTGCGCCCTACCGGACCGGCGAGCGCGCTGGAGCCTCAACGAGATGCTGTTCATGTGCTGGACCCGCGAAACCGGCGTCATTCCCGCGGCGCTCGCCGGCATTCTGCTCGGCATCAAGGCGCCGGGCGCGCCCATGATCGCGTCGGTGACGTTCATCGCCATCCTGATGACGATCCTGATCCAGGCGCCGACCACGCGATGGCTGGGCGGCAGGCTCGGGCTGTTGGCCGAGGCGGATCGGCGTTGAAGAGCGGCCGGGCCGCCGAATGCACCATATTTGCTCCGCAGCACGCGCGCCACTGGTTAACAGCCTGCGGCGCTGCGCCCCGGTCAATGCGCTTCCCAGGCTGCGGCTGGGCCCTTAAGATCCCGCCAAGTCCAAAGCCGATGACGTCGTAGCAAATCACGACGCTCATTCTGATAACCCAAAGGGCCGAGAGGGGAGGAATTCCACCATGAAACGTCGTGAGTTCTTGAAAGTTGCCGGCGTGGGCGCCGCGGGTACCGCGATCGCGGCTCCCGCCATCGCCCAGTCCATGCCGGAGCTGAAATGGCGCCTGACCACGAGCTGGCCAAAATCGCTCGACGTGCCGTTCAGCGCCGGCGAAACGATGTCGAAGTTCGTCGCCGAGGCGACCGACAACAAATTCCAGATCTCGAACTTTGCCGCCGGCGAGATCATCCCCGGCCTGCAGAACGTCGATGCGGTGGAGAACGGCACCGTGGAGATGGCCCAC
>Ga0182035_10002179_pt1 | contig 10255 bp, 7 predicted proteins | sample flu12Cox44000170_FD_125969 | JGI IMG/M metagenome (GOLD analysis project Ga0182035, IMG submission 125969) | Lab enrichment of tropical soil microbial communities from Luquillo Experimental Forest, Puerto Rico - flux4day.12C.oxic.44.000.170 | ecosystem: Environmental > Terrestrial > Soil >...
CCGCTTTGTCATAAATAACTCCAGAGAGGTGAAACTCGAGAGCGACTTTCCCGAGACCCGATGTCCCCACCGATATCGGTCTGACCCCTCGACGGGGCGCTAACGGGGAAACCCGCTCTGCTTGAGCGGCGATACCCGTCTCGAGGACCGGCGCGCTCAAGTTCAGACTCCCCCAGCCAGTGTGATATGCTGATCCAGCCGCTCGAGTACGTTGGTCTCGGCGGGCGCCATCCCATTCGCAGTCTGGAGGAGAAACGACATGAGTGAAAAACACCGAGGCGCAGCTGTCGCTGCCTTTCTACTGGCTGTCTGTCCGCTGGCCGCGCAGCCCCAGGGCCAGCCGAAACAACCTCCGCAGCCCATGAGCTTCTTTGTCACCAGCACGGGCGTGGGCAATGGGGCCAATTTGGGCGGCCTGGCCGGAGCCGATGCGCACTGCCAGAAGTTGGCCGAAGGCGCCGGCGCCGGCAACCGGACCTGGCACGCCTATCTCAGCACCCAGGCCTCGGGCAATCAGCCGGCCGTCAATGCGCGTGACCGCATCGGCAACGGCCCCTGGTACAACTCCCGCGGCGCACGCGTCGCGGCAAGTGTTGCCGACCTGCACGGCGACACGATCGAAGCGGCGCGCCTGGGCAATAATGTCTCGAAGGCCTCGGTGTTCACGGAGAAAAACGAGTCCATCAAGGGCTTCGGCGATCAGCCCAACCAGCACGACATTCTCACCGGCTCGTTACCCGATGGCAGGGCGTACAGCGATGGCGCTGACCATACCTGCAAGAACTGGACCAGCGGCAGCGACGGCACTGCGCAGCTCGGCCATTTTGACCGGACCGGCGGTGGCAACACCTCCTGGAACTCGGCGCATCCGTCCCGCGGCTGCAGCCAGGAGAACCTGGTGAGCACGGGCGGCGCGGGCCTGCTCTACTGCTTCGCCATCAACTAAGGCGGCTCGGGAAGCTTCCGAGCGGATGCGCTTATCCGTGGCGCGCGACGTTTTCCAGCAATTTTTGGGAAAGACGTGATAGACACCGCCGTTGTGGCCTAGGGTATAATCGCCCACGCGCCCTTCGGGCTGGGCTGGGTGCTGAGAAACGCCCCATTTGCAGCAACGCGACCAACACTGGTTCAATAAGTAGATGTCTGGAGTCCCCCAATGGCTACTGCCGTAGACCCCTCGCAACTGGACTCTCAAACGGGCAATGAACGGTGGCTCCGCATGTACCGGCGGATGTTTACGATTCGCACGTTTGAAGAGCAGGTCAATGACCTCTACACCCGCGCCCTGATGCCGGGCTTGGCTCATCTGTATATCGGGGAAGAGGCCGTGGCCGTTGGCATCTGCGAGGCTCTCGCGCCGGACGACTACATCACCAGCACGCACCGGGGCCACGGCCATTGTCTGGCCAAAGGCGCTGCGCCCGACCGGATGTTCGCCGAATTGCTGGGCAGAGAAGCCGGCTACTGCAAAGGCAAGGGCGGCTCGATGCACATCGCCGATCCGGCCACCGGCAACCTGGGAGCCAACGCCATTGTGGGCGGAAGCGCGGGCATCGCCACGGGCGCCGCGTTCACGGCCAAGCGCTTGAAGACCGGGCAGGTGTCGGTCTGCTTCTTCGGGGAAGGCGCGCTCGGCCAGGGGTCGCTCTACGAAGTCATGAACATGGCGTCGTTGTGGAAGCTGCCCGTGATCTACGTCTGCGAAAACAACCTCTATAACGAGTACACCCACTATTCCGAGGTCACCGCCGGTGACATCCTGGCCCGCGGCACCGCGTTCGGCCTCGAAGGGGAGAGCGTCGACGGCCAGGACGTCCGCGCCGTCCACGCCGCGGCCCGAAAGCTCGTCGCGCGCGCCCGGGCCGGTGAGGGCCCGGCCATGTTGCTGGCCAACACCTACCGCTATTATGGGCACCACGTCGGTGATGTGAGCCGCGATTACTATCGCTCCAAGCAGGAAGAGCAGCAGTGGAAGGCCGAACGCGACCCGATTCAGATTTTGAGCGACTGGCTGTGCGGGCAGAAAATCGCCGACCGCGCGCGGCTCGACGAAATTCAGACTGAAGTGAAGGCCCAGATCGACCAGGCCGTCGAGTTCGCCACGCGGTCTGGCTACCCCAACGTCGACCAAGTCGAACGGGACGTGTATGCCGGCGAATAATGGACGCGAATTGACGCTGGCGCAGGCTGTCCGCGAAGCGCTGGCCGAAGAGATGCGACGCGACTCGCGCGTCTTCATTCTCGGCGAAGACATCGCCGAGGCTGGGCACCCGTTCAAAGTTCTGACCGGCCTGGTGGAAGAATTCGGCCCCGAGCGCGTGCTCGATACGCCCATTTCGGAGGCCGGCTTTACGGGAGTGGCGGTGGGCGCCGCCATGACCGGTTTGCGGCCCGTGGTCGATATCATGTTCGGCGACTTCGTGACGCTGATCATGGACCAGATGGTGAACCAGGCCGCCAAGGTTCACTACATGTCGGGCGGCAAGTGGAGGGTGCCGATGGTGCTGCGTACCACGCTCGGCGCCACGCGCCGCTCGGCCGCGCAGCACTCCCAGTCGCTGCACGCCTGGTTCTGTCATATCCCGGGCTTGAAAGTGGTGTTGCCTTCGACGCCCTACGATGCCAAGGGGCTGCTTAAAACAGCCATTCGCGACGAAAACCCGGTAGCCTTTTTCGAAGACAAGATGATGTATCGGCTCAAAGGTCCGGTGCCTGAAGAGGAGTACACAATTCCCTTGGGTGCGGCGGACATCAAGCGGGAAGGCACCGACATTACCATCGTCGCTACCAGCAGCATGGTGCAGGTGGCGTTAGGCGCCGCGAAATTGCTGGAGGAGGCGGCGATTAGCGCCGAAGTGGTCGATCCGCGGACGCTGTGGCCGCTGGATGAAAAGACGCTCATCAACTCCGCGCGAAAGACGTCGCGGGTCATTGTGATGGATGAAGGCTATGGCCGGTACGGTGTCGCCGCCGAGATTGCTTCGGTGATCTCGGAAGGCGCATTCTTCGATCTAGAGGCGCCGGTGAAGAGGTTGGGAGCGATGCACGTTCCCATTCCTTTTTCGCCGCCTCTGGAAGACGCGACTGTGCCGACCGAGCAATCGGTATTCGAAGCCGCCCGCGCCATGTGCGGATAGCTCTCAACCCGTCGATAGGAGAAAGATCGTGGCACTGAAGACGTACGGCTCAATGGCAGTGGATTGGGAGCAGCGCATCGACCTCGACCGCCTGCGCCGCGAGCGCCTGGCGCGCGTCAAAGCGATGCTGGCCGCCTCCGAGATCGGCTCGCTGCTGTGCTTCGACATGAACAACGTGCGGTACATCACCGCCACTCACATCGGCACGTGGGCGCAAGACAAGATCAGCCGCTTCACCCTGCTGCCGCAGAATGACGAGCCGATCCTGTGGGACTTCGGCTCGGCCGCAAGGCACCATCAGCTCAACTGCCCGTGGCTGGGCGAGCGCTCACGCGCGGGAATCCCGCTGCTGAGGGGCGCGATGTCGCCCGAGATGGGCCGCGCCGAAAACGTGGCGCGCAAGATCAAAGTCGAGCTCGAGATGCGCAACCTGCTCCAAGAGCCTGTCGGCATCGATGTGGTCGAGCCGCCGATCCTGTTCGCGCTCGAGAAGGAAGGTATCCGCGTCGTTGACGGGCAGCAGCTCATGTCTGACGTGCGCGTGATCAAGACCCAGGACGAAATCGCGCTCCTCACCCACTCGGCGATGATGGTTGACGCGGCCTACGACGAGCTCTACCGCGCCATGAAACCCGGCCTGCGGGAGAACGAAGCCGTCGGCCTGGTCAACAAGGTGCTGTACGACATGGGCTCGGAATACGTCGAGGGCGTCAACGCCATCTCCGGTGAGCGCTGCAATCCGCATCCGCATGTTTTTTCCGACCGCGTGCTGCGCCCCGGCGACCCGGTCTACTACGACATCTTGCATTCTTACATGGGCTACCGCACCTGCTATTACCGCTGCTTCAGCATCGGGTACGCATCGCGCTCGCTCATCGACGCCTACAAGCGCTGCCGGGAGTACCTCGATGCTGCTATCTCGCTGGTTCGTCCCGGTCGGACGACCGGCGAAATCGCGGCCGTATGGCCCAAGGCCCAGGAGTTCGGCTTCCCCGACGAAGAGGCCGCGTTCGCCCTTCAATTCGGCCACGGCATTGGCCTGGCCATCTGGGAGAAGCCGGTGATCAGCCGCCTGGTGTCGCTTGAGCACTCCCACGAAATCAAGCCCGGCATGGTCTTTGCCCTCGAAACCTTCTGGCCGTCCAAGGACGGGTATGCTGCGCGGATTGAAGAGGAGATCGTCGTCACGCCGACCGGCCACGAGGTAATCACGCGATTTCCCGCAGAAAAACTCATGATTGCCGGCGCGCACTATCACACCGTGGAAGGCCCGTTGCCCACCGAGCGCGAGCAGGAAGCGCCACCCAGCCAGCGCATCGTCGAGATGGTGGAAGCGAGCGCCCGGAACGAAGGTGTCGGGGTGACCCGCTAGCGATGGCCGTCAGCGTCGTAATGCCCGCTCTCGAGATGGCACAAGAGACCGGCAAGCTCCTGGCCTGGCTCAAGAAGGAAGGCGACTCCGTCAAAAAAGGCGAGCCGCTAGTGGAAATCGAAACCGATAAAGTGACCGTCGAGGTCGAAGCGCCCGCCGATGGCATCTTGGCGGCCCTGAAAGCCTGGGAAGGGGCTGAGATCCCGGTCGGGCACATCATCGCCTGGATCGTTGCTCCGGGCGAACAGCCGCCGGCCGAGTCCCCTTCGGCCGCTCCCGCAGCGCGCGCGATGACCGAGCAATCCGTCCGGCCGGCGAGTGTGGCGTCCGCTGCGGGCGTCGCCGGACCCGCCGAACCCAGTGCGCGCGTTTCTCCGAAAGCCAAGCGCGTGGCCAAGGAGCTGGGCGTGGACCTCAGTCAGGTCCACGGGACCGGCCCCGACGGTACCATCACGGCCGAAGACGTGGAAGCCGCGGCCAAATCGCAGGCGCCGGCGGAGGCGGCCGAGCCCGCCGCGCTCAGTTCCGTCGCGCGGCTGATGGCCCAGCGCACGACCGAGAGCTGGACTACCACGCCGCACTTTTTCCTGGTGCGCGAAATCGACGCCACCCCGCTCCTTGTCGCCCGCCAACATCACGGTGCGGGAATGAACGTGAAGCTCACCCATACCGATCTGCTGGTCGCGCTGGTGGCGCGGGTTGTGGCGAAGCATCCGAAACTCAACGCCAGTTGGACGGGGCGCGCGATCCACTTTCATTCGGACGTGAACATCAGCCTGGCCGCGGCAGTCAAAGACGGCGTGGTCGGGGTTGTGATTCCGCAAGCGAACACCGCGACCCTGGCCGAGATCGCCGGCCAGCGCAGCGAGTTGAGCGAGCGCGCCCGCGCCGGCCGCCTGCGTCCGCCCGATGTCACCGGCGGCACTTTCACCATCAGCAACCTCGGCATGTACCAGGTGGACGCGTTCAGCGCGATCATCACGCCGCCGCAGGCCGCGGTGCTGGCAGTCGGTGCCATCACCGATCGCGTTGTCGCGGTGAGCGGCCAACCCTCCGTCCGCCCGATGATGACTCTCACGCTCTCGAGCGACCATCGCGTCGTCGATGGCGCGCAGGCGGCTGTCTTCCTTAAGGACTTGGCCGACGCGCTCGGCGAACCCGGCAAGTGGCTGATATAGACTCGCGTCCTATCGCACCAGCAACTTGAACGCGTGCGTCCACTGATTGTTGCGAAAGCCGGGTATGCACCACAGCATGCAGAGCGGCTCGAGCGCCCTCGATGCGAGAATCGAGCCGCAGTCGAAAGGCTCCCATCCGAACTGCCGGATGACGCCGGAAACTTCGGCCTTCGCCGCCCCGTCATTTCCGCACAGAAACATGGTCGGCGGACCCGGTTCGTAGTGGGGATTCACCATATTCGCGCTGCCCACGCTGTTGAACGCTTTCACCACACGGGCTCGTGGCAGCAACGCCTGAATTTTTTCGCCCAGCGATTCATTTGGCCCAGTGAAAAACGGCAGCACGCCATCGACTGGCGGCGCATCCGCCAACGGGTTGGTCGTGTCGAGGAGGGTCTTGCCGGTAAAGTTTGCCGGGCCGGCCATCTCAATCACTTTTTCCACGATGCGGCCGAGTACCACGAGCACCAACAGGTCTCCAAACCGCGCGGCCTCGGCAAAAGTGCCCACCGAAGCGCCCGGGGTCTTCCCAACCCACCCTCGCACTTCCTTGCCGTCCGGGTTGCGCGTACCCATCATGACCGCATGACCGTGCCTTACAAAACCCCCACCGAGGGTTTGACCAACGATCCCGGATCCCAGAATCCCGACGTTCATGAGGTCATCCTAGCAGTCCATCTGACCGAGGCGGTACTACCCGTTCGGCCGGCGCGTATGGAAAAGTTCTATCCTTCGTCGACCAGGCCCATTTGAAAGACAAACGGCCGCGGCTGTATTACCATACGCAGATGATCCTGAGCGACGACCGGATGCGCACCACGCACGTCGGCAGTCTGCCCCGCAACGACGTCCTCTCCGAGTTACTGGTCCGGCGCGAAGAGGGAGCGGCCGTCGACTCAAGGGTTCTGGGCGAGGAGATGGACCGCGCCGTGCGCCACGTGGTCGAGAAGCAGGCCCAAGCCGGCATCGACATTGGCAATGATGGCGAGCAGCAGCGCGTGGGATTCCAGACTTACGTGGCGCATCGGATGTCGGGTTTCGGCGGCGAATCGAAACGGCGGCGCGGGCGCGACTACGAGGAGTTTCCTGCGCTCGTTGAGACCCTGTCCCGCCGCTTCCCCAAGCGCAGCCGGATGCAGAATGCGCCCGAAGCGAGGGGCGAAGTGCGGTATGTGGGTACGGCCATCATCCAGCAAGAGACCGATCGGGTGTTGCGCGCAGCCAAGGCTACCGGCGCTTTTGCCGAGTGCTTCATGACGGCGCCCTCGCCGGGCATCGTTTCGACGACCATGCTCAATGCCTACTACCCGTCGCATGATGCTTACCTGGCTGCGCTTGCGCGTGAAATGCGTAACGAGTACCAGGCTATCCATCAGGCCGGCCTCCTGCTGCAGATCGACGCCCCCGATCTGGCTATGGATCGTGCGATGTTCTACCGCGATCTTTCTGACGCCGACTTCGTCAAGCGCTGCGAGGGGCACGTGGCCGCCATCAACGAGGCCATTGAGGGCATTCCGCGTGACCGCGTGCGGCTGCACTGCTGCTGGGGCAACTGGGACGGGCCGCATATTTACGATGTCCCACTCGAGCTGATTCTTCCGATACTTTACCAGGCGAAGGTCGGGGCGCTGAGTATCGAGCTGGCCAATCCCCGCCACCAGCACGAGTACGATGCGCTGCGCCGGCACAAGCTGCCCAGCCACCTGGCGTTGCTGCCCGGCGTGATCGATACTACCACCAACATCGTCGAGCATCCGGAAGTGGTGGCGCGCCGGTTGCAGGAGGCGGTCGACGCCGTGGGCGACCGCGAGCGCGTGATCGCATCGACGGATTGTGGTTTTGGCACGTTCACCAATCGCGAGTGGGTGATCGAGGCGGTCGTGTGGCTGAAGTTGAAATCTTTGCGCCAGGGCGCGGACCTCGCCTCGGCGCGCTTGTGGGGCCGCAAAGCGGCCGGCTAAAGGAGGGCTTTCATGGACACGAGACTCACACGGCGCACTGTGCTGGGTGTTCTCGGTGTGGGGCCGCTCGGGGTGGCGCGCGCCGCCGTACCACCGGGGCCGATCATTTCGAAGATCAGCACTTTCATGAGCGAGGCGCCTCGGCGCGCGCTTCCGGACGCCGTGGTCGAGAAGACCAAGCACGTCGTCATCGACACGTTGGCGGCGATGATTTCAGGCTCGGAACTGGCGCCCGGAAAATTTGCCATTCAATTCGCACGCTCGAACCAGGGCGACCGCGTCGCTACCGTCGTCGGCTCCAACGTTCTCTGCGGGGCTATTGACGCCGCGCTCGTGAACGGCATGCTGGCGCATTCGGATGAGACCGACGATACGCATCCTCCCTCGCAGTCGCATCCGGGGTGTTCGGTGGTGCCGTCGGCGCTGGCCGCGGGCGAAAAGTTTGGGATCGATGGCACTCGCTTCCTGCGCGCAGTGGCGCTCGGCTATGACATCGGAACGAGGGTGACTATCACGCTCGGCAAGCTCGAATACATGGTCGAAAGCCATCGCAGCACGCACTCACTCTCCGGTGAATTCGGATCCGCCGCCGCGGCCGGGTGCGCTGCCGGTTTGAATGCCCAGCAAATGCGCTGGCTGCTTTCATATACCGCGCAGCAGGCGTCCGGGCTGGCCTCTTGGCAGCGTGATACCGAGCACGTCGAAAAGGCCTTCGACTTCGGCGGCATGCCGGCGCGAACCGGCACTACGGCCGCTTTGCTGGTCCAGGCAGGCGGCACGGGAGTGGACGATATCTTCTCGGGAGCCGACAATTTTCTCGAGGCCTTTGGACCCAAAAACGGCGCCGAGATGCTGGTCGAAAAGCTCGGCGAACGCTACGAGGTGACCCGAACGAATTTCAAGAAGTGGACGGTGGGCGCTCCCATTCAAGCCCCGCTTGACGCGCTGGAGATCTTGCTGAACAAGCATCGCTTCGAGGCGGACCAGGTGCGAGAGGTAGTGGTCCGCGTGGCCACCGACGAGGCCACGATCGTAGACAACCGCGAGATCCCCGATATCTCGCTCCAACACCTGGTGGCCGTGATGCTGGTCGATAAGAATGTGACCTTCCGTTCGGCGCACGACAAGGCGCGGATGGAAGACCCGGCCGTTCTGCGCCAGCGCGTCAAGGTCCGCCTTGTCCGTGACGATGAGCTCGAGCGCCGCATGCCGAGCCGTGAGGCCATTGTGGAAGTGACGCTCGCCAATGGAACGCGTCTCACCGAACATGTCGAGGCGGTGCGTGGCACTGTTGAAAACCCCATGACTCGGGACGAAGTGGCGGCCAAGGCGCGCGAGCTGATAACGCCGGTCCTGGGCGCAGCAGCCTGCGCCAGGCTCATCGAAACCGTCCTGAACCTGGAACAGGTAAACAATGTCCGCGAACTGCGGCCGCTGTTGCAGAAAACCTAAGAGCATGCGGAAATTTGTCCCCCTAAGCGTCTGGACATTGGCTGCCTTGGCGGCGCTTGCGGAGACCCGAACTCCCGTCGAGCCGGCGCTAGCCGAGATCGCGGCGACGCGCCGTTTCACCGAGGCCGTCGTTTCTCCGGACGGGACGCGTGTGGCATATGTGGAACTCGCGCACGCAGGGTCCCAATCGGCAATTTACGTGGCAGGAGGCGCGGCGATCCACGTCAGCGCCGGAAGCGGCAAGGCCTCGTTCGATGAACATGGCGTGGCCTGGTCGCCCGATGGGACCCAGATCGCCTTTCTTTCCGACCGTGAAAAACGGGGCCAGTTGCAGCTCTATGTCGCTCCGGCGCAGGGCGGAACGGCGCGGCAGCTCACGCACGCGAAAGGGTTTCTAAGGGCTCCACGCTGGTCGCCGGATGGAAGTCAGCTCGCCGTGTTGTTCACCGAAAATCTCCCGCATAGCGCCGGACCTCTGGACCCGGTCGTGCCCGTCTCGGGCGTCGTGAATTCGAAGTTTTACGAACAGCGGCTCGCGCTCGTGGATGTCGCGGTGGGTCGGACGCGCCTGCTGTCGCCGGCGGACTTGTACATCTACGAGTACGACTGGTCGCCGGACGGGAAAAGTCTTGCGGCCACAGCAGTGCACGGAGACGGCGATGACAACTGGTGGATCGCGCAGTTGTACATCATTTCAGCCGCTACCGGTGCGACACAATCGATCTACAGACCGGGGGTCGAACAGCAGTTGGCCGAGCCACGCTGGGCGGCGGATGGGAAGTCGATCGTATTCATCGGCGGCCTGATGAGCGACGAAGGTGCGACTGGAGGCGATCTGTTCCAGGTGAGCGTTGAGGGCGGCCCGGCTCGCAACCTGACGCCCGGAATCTCCTCATCGGTGAGCGGTGTCACGCGGCCGCGAGCCTCGCGACGGCTCTTCTTTACGGAACACTTCGACGGCGGCAGCGCGATCTCGCGGTGGGACCCGGACACCGGGGAGGTGAAGCGCCTGTGGCAGGGCGACGAAAGCATCAACCCGCAGATCGAAGACGGCGGTCCATCGATGTCAGCGGACGGGAAAACCATGGCTGTAATTCGCACTTCGTTCTCAGCTCCGCCCGAAGTCTGGGCGGGCCCGATCGGCCGATGGCGGCA
>Ga0182035_10002183_pt1 | contig 10240 bp, 13 predicted proteins | sample flu12Cox44000170_FD_125969 | JGI IMG/M metagenome (GOLD analysis project Ga0182035, IMG submission 125969) | Lab enrichment of tropical soil microbial communities from Luquillo Experimental Forest, Puerto Rico - flux4day.12C.oxic.44.000.170 | ecosystem: Environmental > Terrestrial > Soil >...
ACTCCCGCAAGCCAGGCGCGGCGCGAACCGACAGGAGTCATGAAGAGACTAGGCCCTGTCCGAGATGCTCGGCCACACAGCGCCTCTCAGTTCGCGCACACAAGGGCGCGCAACCTGCTCGATGTACTTCGACCACTACGAGCAGGTTCGCCGAGGTCCAGATGATAACGTTGACCGCTGGCTAGCTGGTGTGCGGCTCGAACCGGGGCCAAAACCCCTCACCTCCGGAGTCGCGCTTCCTGAACCGGACGGTGCGGAGCCTGAAATCTGACCCACCGCTGTCCCAATCCTGCTGTCGGTGTCACACGACATCGCCCGCCTCGCCGGCACGGAACGCGCGTTCAGGTTGATCGCGAACCGTTCCTGTCCGCAACCCAGACCATAGAGAACGGCCGCCGACCAGTGCTATGACCGTCAAGCCGGCGCAGGTGCTCAATCCAAACGAGATCGCGCGCTCCAGCGCGGTAACCGCAGCGGCGGTTGGAAAGTCGACGCCGAAGGCCATCAACCCTGACATGAGGCCGCCCTCGACGGCCCCCAAGCCTCCCACCGTAGGCGCGAGACCTCCGAGCATCGCAAGAATGGACAGTGCAGCTGTTTGGGTCGGAGACAAGGCCACGCCAAACGCCAGCGCTGCACACCTCAGTCGCAAGAAATCCTGGAGCCAGAGTAGTGAGGAGCAGCCCACGCCGGTGCAAAACGCCCGCGCGCTGACGGTGTCGAGCGCCAGTTTGTCACGCCACACTCGCAGACGTCCGTCGGATTTCCGAATTGCGCGGAGCGCAATGGCGAGTCCTATCATGCCCACCGCCAGAGAAGCGGCGAACACGATGCTTCTCGTGCTGGATGCCAGGTGACGGGCAGCGAGTGCGGCCATGACCGCAAGCACTGCGATGGGGGGCACCTCTGAGAGGCGGTCCCACACGGTTGCAATTGTCGCTTGCCGCCAAGTGACGGATCCGCCCGTGCGGCCGATTACGATGCGGCAAGCTTCCCCGCTGAGACGACTCGAAGGCGTGAGATTGGCGGCCGCTATTCCCGCCAGTGTTGCCAATGTGGCCCGCCATAGCCCTACCGCTCCGCCGACCATGCGGACAAAACTCCGCCACCGGGCCCCAACGATCCCCACGCTGGTCACGTACAACGCAACTGCCGCGATGGCGTAGGGGGGCCTTGCGGTTGTGAGTCGTTGGACGCCAGCGAGGATCTCATGCCAGATTCCGGTCACGAGCCTCGAATGTAGCACGCTCCACGCGAACCCATATAGACTGAGTCAGTCATGGGCGCTCCACTGCGGGAATGGGCCATTCGATGTGCGGCCGCGTGTGCCGTTGTAGTCTTCGTTGGGGCGGTGCTGCGGGAGACGTGGCAGCTGCCCGCTAAGACGGCGGCACTCCTCCTGGCGGCGGCGGGTGGCTTCTGGCTGGCGTTCCGCTTTATACCGGGCTTCGATCCCCTATGTCGCGTCCGATGGCGCCTGCCTCGTGGGCTGCGAGGCGAGAGACGCTGCGCGGTCACCTTCGATGACGGTCCCAGTCAGGCTACCGAGAAGGTATTGGAGATATTGGCGGCAGAGGGTGTTCCGGCCACGTTTTTCGTCCTTGCGGTCAACGCCGAGCGGTATCCGGATGTCATCCGGCGGGTGCAGGCGGAAGGTCACGCGGTGGGTATTCACGGCATGACGCATGCGAAACTCGCGGGCGCGAGTCAGGAGGCGGCCGAACAGCAGGTCGCCGGTGCCATTCGGGCCTTGACTCAACTGGGCGTTACTCCGTCGAAGGTCTATCGCACTCCCCACGGGTTCAAGTCGCGTGGAGTGTTGACCGTGGCACGTCGATACGGCCTTACCCTCTGGGCATGGAGTCGCGGTGTATGGGACACGGACCGGCCCGCACCAGCCGTGCTGGTCCGACGAGCGACTCGCCTCGCCCGCTCGGGAATGGTGCTTCTGCTGCACGACGGCCGCGGCGATGATCCGAGTCCGGACGTCGCTCCGATGCTGGCCGCACTCCCGAACATCCTCAAGGAGCTCAAGCGCCGCGGCTTCTCTTTCGTTCGCGTAGCGGAGCTCCAATCAACCGTATGAAGATTGGGATTCTGTGCGAGAACTATTTTCCTACCCTGGGCGGCGAACAAGAACACATCCTGAACCTTCGTCGGCACCTGGAGTCCCCGCGGGACGGCTCACCCCCCGTTGACGTTCGCATCATTGCACCGCTAGCGGCGCACGGTACGTGGCACGGCCCAGAGGACGATGCTCACGTATTGCGCCCGGCGCGCTCGGTCCGCATTCACGGGTACGGATCGGCCTCGGAGGCGACGCTGACGCCGCGGGCATTCAGGGCGCTCCGGTCGCTGTTTGCGCGCGAGCGGTTCGATCTCCTGCACATTCACGCTCCGTGTGATCTCGGCTTACCCAGTTGGGCGTTGTGCACGTTCAAAGGTCCGATTGTCGGGACCATTCACAGCTACTTCACACATACGCCTGTCCGTCGCCTGGTCGCGCCGTGGTACCGCTATGTCATGCGCCGTATGACACGGGTCATTGCGGTCAGTGAAGCCGCCCGAGACACAATCGCGCGGTACGCGGACTTCGAATGCACGATTATCGGCAACGGCGTCGATTCCGAGACCTTTGCGTCCGGTCGCCCCATTCGCCGTTTCTCGGATGGCATGAAGAACATCCTCAGCGTGGCCCGCTTGGAGGCCCGGAACGGCATCGACATCGTGATTGCCGCGTTTAGCCTGCTGGCCCGGGAGCGGTCCGACCTGCGCCTGCTGCTCGCCGGCGAGGGACCTTCGAGACCTGACTACGAGGCGCAAGTGGCCCGGCTTCCGGAATCCGTTCGTTCTCGCGTAGAGTTTCTCGGCGCGGTCTGGCGCGACCGAGCTGATCTGTTCGCGTCGGCTCATTGCTTCGCGCTCGGTGCACGTAAAGCCAGTTTTTCCATTCTTCTGCTCGAGGCCCTGGCGGCCGGCCTGCCAGTCGCGGCCATTCCAGGCGAAGGCACGGAAAGTGCGGGTTCCCACTGGGCACTGACCAAAATGGCACGGTCGTTCAAGCCCGAGGACTTCGCCGATGCCTTGCGACGCGCTCTCGTGCCCCCTTCCGCGGCCTTCTTGATGCGGGCGCGCGAGACGGCGCAGGCACACGACTGGAGCCAAATCGTGCCACGGATTCGCCAGGTCTACGACACGGCGCTCGGTGCTGGTCATCCGGCCGCTTCCGTGTGTTCGTGACATGAGCCAGGTCCGGTTCACACGAGGAGGCGCGGTCGCGCTTGCCGTCTTGGGCACACGCCTTCCGGTGCTGCTGGTCGGATTGCTTGCGGTCACCTTTGTCGGCACGGTGCCACCCCCGGTGCGCGAAGCCGTGTGGCGGGTCTCACCAGACGAGATCACGAACATGCTGGCGCGCTGGGACACGGCGTTCTACTACTCGATAGCAACGGACGGGTACGCGTGGAATCCCGCGATTTTTCGCCACGAGAACGTGGTGTTCTTTCCGCTCTATCCGCTGCTGATGCGATGGGGCGGCTGGCTGCTCGGCGGGCACCCGTTGGCCGCAGGCCTCGTAATCTCGCTTGCATCGTTTACGGCGGCAATGACGCTCCTGCATCGCCTGGCCGCGCTGGAACTGGGTGAGGACTACGCATGGCCTGCCCTGCTGTTGATTTCGAGCTTCCCGTATGCGTTGTTCTTCTCGGCCGTCTACACCGAGTCCTTGTTTCTGTTTCTGTCGGTGGGTGCCTTCTACGGGATGCGGCGCGGCTATGTGGGACGTGCGGCAGCCCTGGGACTGGCTGCGGGCCTCACGCGGCCGAACGGATTCTGGCTGGCGCTCCCACTTGTACTTCTGGCGGTGGCGCCTGCACAGCACCCGGGCATCGCGACGAGACGGTCGCGTCTGGTCGCGTTTCTGGCCGCGCTCGGGCCGCTGGCCGGCGTCGCACTATATTCGGCGTTCCTCGAGTGGCGCTTCCATGATGCACTCGCTTGGCTCCACGGGCAGGCGGCATGGGGACTGCCGCTGCTCGGGAGGCCGAGCGCGCCCGATCCAGCTCCCCTCGCGAATGTGACGGCGATCAAACCGACGGAGGTCCTCACCTGGATCGGGAACATTGCGGCGTTTCTCATTGCCGCGTCCTCGATCGGTCCGATTTCGCGCCGCTTCGGCCACGCCTACGGGGCCTGGCTCGCGGTCAATCTCTTTCCGCCGGTTGCTTCGCATCTGTTCATCTCGATCGGCCGATTCATCGCCGTGCTGTTTCCCTTCTTCTTCTGGTTGTCGCTTCGCATTCCGCGGTCACGCCTGCTTCATGTGGCCGCTGCGTTCACGGCCTGCCAGCTCTTGCTCGCAGCCTGGTTCTTTCTATGGAGACCCGTGGTTTGACTCGGGTGGCCGGTCAAGGAACAATCGTTTCATGGCACCGTTCCAGCTCGCGCAAATCAACATCGGTCGCATCCGAGCGCCACTCGACGACACACTGATGCGCGGATTCGTCGAGCGACTTGCTGACATCAATCGGCTGGCCGATCGCGCGCCCGGCTTCGTGTGGAGATTGCAGACACCGGCCGGCGACGCCACCTACCTTCGCCCGTACGACGATGATCGGATCATCGTCAACATGTCGGTGTGGGAAAATGTCGAGACGCTCAAGGATTTCGTGTACAAGAGCGCCCATGCAGAAGTCATGAAGCAACGGCTCGACTGGTTTGAGCGGTTTGAGTCTACGTATCTGGCCCTGTGGTGGGCGCCCGCGGGCCATCGGCCCGGGATTGACGAAGCGAAGAAGCGACTGGCACACCTCGAGGCGCATGGACCCACCCAGTTTGCCTTTACCTTCAAGACACTCTTCGAGCCTGACGAAGCGTACGCCCTTATGACGTGGCCGCGAGCCTCTCCTACTGTCCGACGCCCTCTTTGAGAAATGCCACGAGCGGCGGATACGCCTTCTCAGGGGCTTCCATATGCGGGACGTGCCCGACACCCGCAATCAGGTGCAACCGCCCATTGCCGTTCGGGATGCTGTCGGCCACGAACTTCATCCGAGCCTTGAACAACGCCGACGAGCCCGGCAGGCTGTCCTCCGCGCCACCGAACACGAGCGTCGGCGCCTTGATGTGCGCCCAGTCATCGACGACCGGATCGAGGTATGGCAACTGACCGAGGAGCGTCTGCACCATCGCGAGCCGTGGCCAGTCAGCCCCCAGCGTCCACGCGTAGCGAATGCGCGCGTAGCTCTCGAATTGCGGCGACCACGCCGAGGGATTGTGGGCAACATAGCGCATGAGCGCGGCGCGGACCGTCTGGTAGGTCGACGCCAGCGTGCGCTTGTAGCCGTCGTCGACGCTCTCCCAGGCACGGTCGAATCGTGAATCCACGAGACCAATGGGGTTGTAGAGGACAAGGCGCTCGACGACGTCCGGGTACTGAGTCGCGAAGCGCGCCGCCAGCATGCCGCCCATCGAGTGCCCGACGACCATGACGCGGGAAATATTGAGACCCTCCAGCATGAGGCGCGTATTCCGTGCCATGTCGAGGAAGTTGTAGGGGATGATCGGCTTCGACGATCTGCCGTAGCCAATCTGATCGGGCACCACTACTCGGAACCCCTCCTTGCGCAAGGCGTCGATCGGCCCGCCGAAGTAAAAGCCGGCGAAGTTGTTCCCGTGCAGCAGCACCACAGTGTGACCGTTCGGCTGGCCGAGCGGCGGCACGTCCATGTACGCCATTCGGACATCCTGGCCGTACAACGTGAGGGGCAGGTACGACGTCGGAAACGGGTACGCTACGTCCTCGCACGTGATGCTGCCGGGCTTGACGTCGGTCGGCGTGGCGACGGGCGCCGACGCAACCTGCGCGGGCGCTTGTTCCGGGGATACAGGCTCTCCGAGTGACACGGCTGCCGTAACATCCGTCCGCGCCGTCAGCACGATGCAGATAATGGAAGCGAACATAAGTGTTTTCATGATCAGCTTGTCAGTGTAGATCGTCGCCAGCCTGGCCGTACCGTGGGTCCATGAGCCTTGGGCCCATGAGCGATCGGCGCCCGAGCAATCGGCTATGAGGCCTCAACCAGGCGGCCAGGGCAAATCCGTGAACATCATGTGCGGGCGCTACAATCTGCTTATGAGCATGCGATGGGCTTCTGCCGTGGTTCTCGGAAGTCTTTGCCTGCCTGCAATGGGGACGATGTGCCAGGCCGCAAGCGGCCAATCACTTGCAGAGCAGTCGACCTCCGTCGCCCACGTGCGACAAGTGATCCTCAATAGCCGTCATCTCGGCGCGCACGGGTTGGGTTATAACGACGAATCGTTGAGAACGCTTTCTGGAAGCCTCACGCCCGCCGACATCCCGGACCTGATTGAGCTGCTCGCGGACAAGGATCTTCGTGTCGGCGTGCAATTCGCTCTGGCCTCTCAGTGCGAGGCCGCGATCATTCCGGTTCGTGAAGCGGCCATTGAACATAAGCTGGTGTTCCTCGAGGCGGAAGACACGATGCGTTTGATCGAGGAGTTCTCGTCATGTACTGAGGCAACGAAGCAGGTTGCGTCGGCCATGCGCTTCGAGATTCACGCGCTCGGCGAAGACGAGCAGAGACGGTTGGAGCGGCAAACGAAGGAGAGAGCCGCTGACGATGCGCGGATCCAGCGAAACGCTTTGAAGATGATGGACCCTAAGCAGGCGAAGGAACTGACAAAGCAGGAGCGGGAAGAGGTGTATCGCCGCTCCCTCAAAGCGCTGGGATTGAGCGAAGACGGCCCGTTGACGCCCGAACAGAAGGAGCTGATCCAGCGGATGTATCGGACCATGGTACTTGGGGAATCGCATAGATGAAATGAACGAGCCGCGAGCATCAGCGATGACCAAACCACCTCGCGAGTTGATCGAATTCCTCTACCGGCACGACCCCAACGTCCAATCGCTCGCGCTGGGCCTTCGCACGGTAGTCCTCGACGAATTGGCTCCGTGTCACGAGTACATCTTCCAGACAGGTTCAAGGGTCGTGCTTTTGTACGGTCCCACTCACCGTGTCATAAAAGACGGCATCTGCCTCGTCGTGGTCTATACCCGTCACGTGAATCTGGGCTTCATGCACGGTGCAGACCTGACGGACAAGAGGGGCGTGCTGCAAGGCAGCGGCAAGGCCATGCGTCACATCTCGGTAAAAAAGCTGTCCGAGCTGGATCGGCCGGAGATTCGATCGCTTCTGAGGCAGGCACGGACGCGCGCGGGTCTCATACGCCCGCGCCCCTCCCGGGGCAAGAGATCCCCGGGGCCCGTGGGAACGGGCCAGATGAATCCGGCCGCTCAGGGCGTAGTAACAAGAGTGAAGGTGAGGTGACCTCACGCAAATCGCGCCTCGTCCGCTGACGGTCCATAGATCGCCGGTACCGCGATGCCGTTCAGCCGCAGGTAAACCGTGAGCTGGCCGCGATGATGCGAGAGGTGCATGAACGTATCGCGCACGACGATGTGCCTCAGCTCTTCGCTCACGATCTGACCCGAGACCAGCAGACGCCATTTCGTCGTCATCAAATGCGTATCGGTCGCTGCCGTCAGAGCCGTGCGGGCTTGAGCGACGCCTTCGTCGTGTGCTTGAACCAGCTCGGCACTCGTGCCCAGTGGACGCTGATCAACGTTGGACCCGCCCTTTGGGTTCAGATCCAGTTCGTCCTTGTTCAGGATCAAGGGCAGCCACGACGGCATCCTCGCGACGAGCATGGCGAGACGGCCGAAGGGCATCGACTTTTCGTGCGGTTTCCAGTCGTCTCGCCCCCCGGGCACCCGCGCCAGCGCGCCGCGCGTCCGGACGGCCTCCGCGTCGAGTTGAGCCAAGAACAGATCCGCCATCTTCATGGGTGACCTCCCATCGAAATCAACGATCCATGTTTAGATACATCGAGCTGACCTGATCTGTCACGCACGCCGGTACATTCTCTCGATAGCACACTCTGATTCCGGAGCTCAGCTCCGGCTGAGGTTCTGGACGTGTCCGACCAACTCGAAGTTCTCAAAACGATTGCGAAGCACCTTGATGTCCTCGACACGCCCTACATGGTCACTGGATCGCTGGCGGCAAGCTACTATGCGGTCCCACGGTTCACGAGAGATATCGATATCGTGGTCGAGATTGACACTCGCCGAGCAGTGCAACTTGCGCACGATCTCGCCGATGAGTTTTACGTGGATGAGAAAGCGCTGCTGCGCGCCGTTGCGCGGAGCGGGATGGCAAACATCATCCACCAGCGACTTCTCGTCAAGGTGGACTTGATTGTTCGAAAGGACACGCCCTATCGTCGAGAAGAGCTTGTGCGCCGTCGCTCCGTGGTACTGGACGGCGTGACAGTCTGGCTTGTTACTCCCGAGGACCTCATCCTGTCGAAGCTTCTGTGGATGCGAGAGAGTCGTTCGGAAATCCAGCGACGGGACGTGGAATCAGTACTCGCCTCGGTTCAACACCTCGACCGCCAGTACATTGAACGCTGGGCGACCGAATTGAACGTGCTGGGAATGTGGCGGGAGGCGTCAAGTGCCGCTGAATAAAACCGACCGAGCGGTGGAAACAGAGGCGTGGTTCAAGCGATTGATGGGAGAGCGCTCGGGTGCCGATCGCTTGCGCATGGCGTGCGACATGTTCGACCTGGGGATCGCGTTGATCGTCGGCAGCCTTCCGCCCGAGATTGCGAAGGACCGGAGGAAGCGACGGCTGGCGGTGTTGCAGCGGATGTACTGGCCGGAACGAGAAGAGCCTTTCCTGAAGACCGCCGTTGAGCGTCTAGGAACGCACCCGGAATTCCTGGGGGATGAGCGCGGCTGATGTCCTCCCCCAATCACCACAGATATGGTACGAGTCGATATTTCACCCGCGCTGCGTACGCGTCGTACCCCTGCAGCTCGTTTTGCAAGACGCGCTCTTCCAGCACGGCCCGCTGCGCGACCAGGCCGGTGAGGAGGGCGGCGCCGAGCAGCCCGTACCACGAACCAAGCAAGAGCGCCGTGGCGAAGGCGAAGAGGACGAAACCGGCGTACATCGGGTGGCGCACGTATCGGTAGGGTCCTGTGGTCACAACACGCTGCGATCTCTCGGTTTGGACTCGAACCGCGGGAGAGAGATACGTGTTCTCCCTGAACGTGACGAAGAAGACGTAGAAGGAGGCCAGCAGCAGGACCGCTCCGAGAAGTTGCACGCGCCACGACATGTCCGACCAGCGAAAGCGCACGACGTCCAGTCCCATGACGGCGAGCCAGCCAAAGAACGCGACAGCCATGATCCCGAGAAGCACCTTGTCCCACGTCTTTTGATCCGACTTTCCGATGCCGGTCATCCGCTCCTCGAGAAGGCCCGGATCGAAGCGGAGCAGCCACGCGCTGAGCGCGATCATGAAGCAGAAGAACAGAACGAGGAACGCCCACCCGGCGGGCCAGGCAATCGTGCCGGCCGACACGAACAGAATCGCCCCAAAGACCACCGCCATTCCGGCGATCCTGAAGCTCAGACCCATGATCAAACGATCAAACGAACCTGGTCGACCTGGCGCACACGGTCCTGACGCTTCCCCGATCCTGTCACAACCCGAACGCGATGACCGCATCCCCCATTTTGACTCTTCATCTTTCCGTGGCCTCCGGCGCAGATGACGACGAACTGCTTCCCGTTCCATTCGTAGGTCATCGGCGTGGCCTGCGCGCTCGCTGGCAGAACTGCCGCCCACACCTCTTCGCCGGTCTCGACGTTGAACGCGCGCAGGTGTGGATCGAGCGCCGCGGCGGTGAACACCAACCCGCCTGCCGTGACAATCGGTCCCCCGAAGCTGATCGACCCACCCGGCCAGCCGTCGCCCATCGAGCCGAGCGGCGCCGTCCAGCAGCTCCAACAGCAGCCACCAGATTCGAGCGCAGCGAAGATCTTCATTCCGCCCTCATCGCCTCAATCGGGTCGACTGCTGCCGCCCGTCGCGCGGGCAGAAGGGCGGCCAACAAAGTTACACCCGAGAGCACGACCACCGCCGCGCCAAGCGTCGGCGCGTCAAGCGGGCTCACACCGAACAGCGCGGCGTTCAGCACGCGCGCGACCGCGCCGATCAGCACGAGACCGATGGCGACGCCGCTGACGAGCAGGCGACCCGCACCAGCCAAGACCATCGCCACAACCTGCCCCGGCGTAGCCCCGAGGGCTATCCGCACGCCCATCTCGCGCGTCCGCTCGGAGACGAACAGCATCAGCAGGCTGTA
>Ga0182035_10002187_pt1 | contig 10229 bp, 6 predicted proteins | sample flu12Cox44000170_FD_125969 | JGI IMG/M metagenome (GOLD analysis project Ga0182035, IMG submission 125969) | Lab enrichment of tropical soil microbial communities from Luquillo Experimental Forest, Puerto Rico - flux4day.12C.oxic.44.000.170 | ecosystem: Environmental > Terrestrial > Soil >...
CGCGGCTCCTTGAGGGCGGCAGCGATGACGATTATGAGTCTTCAGTCCTCCATCTGGTGGACAAAGGGCCTACCCCGGAAGAGGCCCTGGCCGCGAAGGAACTTCGCGCCGTTGTGACCCAGGCAATCTCACGTCTCCGAAAAAGTTTGCGTACTGTGGTTCTCCTTCGCGAATTGCGGGGGCTGACCAGCGCGGAAACCGCCCAGCGCCTTGGCCTAAGCGCAGCCGCTGTCAAGGGCCGCATCTTCCACGCGAAGCGTTATCTACGGCGGCACTTAGAAAATAAACTGCGGGCTGCGCGAAGCGAATTTCTGGTCGAAAAGATCGATAAAGAAACAGTTGCGGCGCGTTAGAAGGTGGACCGCGCGTCCCGTCGAATCTGGCTCGCGGTGCTGACATGGCCGCGAATACGGCATCTGCAATCCCACCAGTGTAATCGCTTCAGTCTGCGTTCGCTGCCGAATCCACGGGCTTTCGAGCGGTTCGGCAGTCGGCGCCAAGCCCCGACCTGCAGGGGATAGAAAAGGAAAACGTGGTTCCTGGTCATTTCCCGCTAGCATCGCGAAGATAACATAGGCTTAGGCGAGGACCTATGTTGATTCGTTGCAGGCAAGAAGTTCTCGCAACGACTCGTTTCGCCGGGCGGAGAAGTGTCGGGACCATCATGAGACTCCCTGTTCCCGCGTCCAATCCTCCCACAAAATGGCGACGGCTATAGGCTAACGCGAAATACCGCGCGAGCAGACGAACGCCTTTTTCGCTGCTACTTAATTACTTCTGGGCGATGAAGTCCGGAAGGCGTCGGACTCGGATGCCGGTTTCTCGTGTGAAGTCCTGCAAGTCCTGCGCTAGGGCCAGGCATATTGTCGGGCGTGTCCCACTCAACAACTAGGTAGGTGAGGGTGACCGGTGGATGTGACGAGTGACCCGAACAACCCAGGCACGCAGAAATCAGCACGCGTCCGAACATATGGATGATCTTCATTAGACGCGATCCAGGCCAAATTCACGGATATATTAATTTCTTGATATATATTTAAAAAACTGTAAGAACCAACGCAATAGGAATGGGGAATTGCTTATCCTGCGCGGTCCTGCAGATCGTGTTGGCAATACCTCGGTGTCGGCCCTCAACGGTCAGGATCCAAACGCTTGAGCAGGCCTGAAGTCTAAACACGGCGCGTGAGTTCGCCGCTACGAAGGTATCGCCGATACGTTCGTCCAATTGCTTCTTTTCTCGATGGCTGCCCTAATCGTGAATGTCGATGGTAACGCAAATTCAACAGCGGTGCTCCAGTGGACGGCGGATGCCGGCGGTAACCGCGGATCGTTGAAAAGGAGGGCCTATGTCAACAGCTCTGATTTTCATGGCTCAGTGGATAAAGTGGCAGCGCGGACTGCGGTGCCGCAAGGGATTTGGACTTTTTGATTCTGTTCGCTTTGGCCTCTGGCTGGCGCGGGGCTCGGTGGCGCAAGCGCAAAGCAGGGCCTCGGTACGAAATATACAGAGCTGCGCACGCCGCATGAGAAAGGAAGCTACGGCATAATGGATGATCAACGAACCGCACCAGTAATGGCAGGTCGCAAGAGCCCGCAGGGCAGGGTGGCGAAGGCCGCCGCTATCAACGAACGCATGCTGGTCGCAAAAGCGAAGTCGGGATGCTCGAGCGCTTTCGAAGAACTCTACGAGCGTCATCGACCGGGAATCTATCAGACTGCCCTTCACATTCTTCGCAATCAACAAGATGCGGAAGACGCAGTCCAGCGATCGTTTCAAAGCGCTTTCACCAACCTCCGTAGGTTTCGCGGAGATTCGAGCTTTTCGACGTGGTTGACCCGCATAGCCATTAATGAAGCGCTGATGCTGCTCCGTCAGCGGCGCACCAACCTACGGCCCCTCGAAGGCTGCGGCGATGGAGACTGTGAGTCTTCCGCCTTTCATCTCGCGGACAAAGGGCCTACGCCTGAAGAAGCTCTGGCCGAGAAAGAAGTTCGCGGCGCTGTGAAGGAGGCAATTTCACACCTCCGAAAAAGCTTGCGAACCGTTGTTCTCCTCCGCGAGTTGCGCGGGCTGACCAGCATACAAACTGCTCGGCACCTCGGTTTGACCGTAGCCGCTGTCAAAGCTCGCGCCTTCCGTGCAAGGCGCCATCTGCGCCAGCATCTAGAACGCAAATTGCAGGCGCCGCGAAGGCGGAGAACCATTCTTCGGCTGGTGGCAGTGGCCCTAGCAATAGCCGGAGGGATTCCGGCCGCCAGATCGCAAGGAAATCCAGGCCCGGCTAAGGCCGTGCACCTGATCGGTCTCACCGGAGTCAAAGACCATGCGAAAGGATGCGCGTTGAGAATGGTCAGCTCCAATTTATTCACGGCAAAACAAGCTCAGACGTGAGCGTCTCTTACCCGGGACCAGCGATTGCCTTTTCCGCTCGCAGATTAGAACGTGAAACGCGCGGCGAGTTGAACCTGACGACCAGTGCCTACGGTGGTGAATATTCGGCCGACGTTCTTGGCGAGATTGCCTGCTGCATCCTGGAAAACGGCGTCTCCGTTCCCTCCCAGGGTGAGCGGGCTTTGCGTGTTGCTCGGCACAGCAAAATTCGGATGATTGAACAGGTTGTAAGCTTCCGCTCCGATGGTGATCTTCGTGCCTTCCGTCAATTGAAAGCCCTTTTGCAACGCCAGGTCGCATTGTGCGAACGCGGGGCCACGCAGGATGTTACGCCCGGCATCGCCAAACTGGCCGGGGGGCGGCAGCGCGAATGCGGCCGGATTAAACCAGCACGAAGGAGAGCCGACCCTGCTGCCGTCTGGACAAACACCTCTGTAAGGACTGCCGGCAAGGTCGGGCCGCTCGGATGTAAGGAGTGACCGCAAGCCTGCATTGTCAAACGAAAGCACGGGGGTGAACGGGACGTTGCTATGAACGCTGGCCACCGCAGAGATCTGCCAGCCACCGAAGCGGCTTCCGCGGCCGAAGGGCAGCTCATAAACTACGTTCGCGACGAAACTATGCCGGATGTCGAATGCTGATCGGCCTCGGCTTCCCTTGCGATCAAAAATGTTCTGAGACGTGGGAGGGTCATTCACAGTATCTACGGAAAAATTCGCAGAGGCATCGTCTATCGAATGGGAAAACGTGTAAAACGCCTGCCAGGAGGTATTGCGCGTGTAGTGTCGCGAAACCGAGACCTGGAATGAATTGTAGAAAGACTGTGCGTCGGTTAGCACCGCCAATAGAGGGGAAGGCAAGTTGGGATTGTAACGATGGCCCAAGGCTGGTAGGAAGGGGTTCTGTTCTCCTTCGCGAGGTAGGTGGTTGGCTCGCGCACCAAAATATCCCGCGCTAAGAATCGTACCGGGGGCGATTTCCCGTTGTAAGTTGAGATTGTATTGCAGGGCGTAAGGGAACTTCGGATGGTACGTCGTTGCGAGAATGTATATCGGTTGGGTTAGGACTGCGTTCTGCGGGTTGAGAAAACTAGGAAACACAAACGACCCTACGCCGAAAAAAGGGGGCAGAAATCGATCGACACCAAACAAAAGTACAGGCAAGTGATCGCGAAAGATGCCGGTTCCGCCCCGTAGCACGGTCTTGCCGTCACCGAGGATGTTCCAGGCAAAGCCGGCCTGTGGCGACAGAAGATCCATCGGCGTCCCGGCAAATACCTCGCCGACGGTTGGCGCAGAATCCGTCGCTGGATTACGAATAGTCGAAAGACGCCCGTGTGACTCACTCGGATTGGAGTAGAAGTCGTACCGCAGGCCAGCGTTCAAAGTGAGACGGCTCGTTACCCGCAAGAAATCCTGCGCAAACCCGGACACGACGCTCTGCCGGTAACCGCGGTGGGAGTCCGACGTAGACGGATCAGTCCCTACGTATGACAGGGGTAGGCCTTCGAGGAAGAATTCCAAAGCCGGATTGTTGCTCTGGACTGGAAATCCGAAGGGGCTCAGATCCTGGAACGTATACAACCCATTCACCGCAAAATCCAGCGGCCCATTGGACTGGATTCTCCGAAACTCTGCGCCCAATTTCAGAGTGTGACGGCCCATTGTGCGTGAAAGTTGGTCCTGAACCTGGTAAACGGTGGAGAAGTCGCCCAAGGGAATTACCGCGCTATTGCCTAGCAGACTCATCCCTGCAATGTCGATCGTTCCGAACGGTCTGCCAGGCACCAAAGAAATAGAAAGCCCTGGATGCGTATCAACGATGGAAGTGGAAGCGGTCGTACGGTTGATGCCGAATCGTAATTCATTGAATGTTTCATGTCCGAAGTTCCTGCGATCCTGCACAGTGAAGTACTGATTGCGCGCTTGGTGGAGTACCGGGAACCCTGGTACGTAGGTTCCTGGTGGTTCTCCAAAATAAGGAACCAGCGAGGAACCGTCATCAATAATGTAACGTCCGAATAGCGAATGCTGGTTGGAGAAATTATGATCGACACGGATCATTCCGTGGTGCTCGTTGGTGTCGCCCTTGTTGGCGGTGATCAAGTCCCCGGTTCCGTCCCCATTGTCTGCTCCATTCGACGGAGCAATTAGGTCCAGGAACGGCTGAACGCGAGGATCCATTCCGATGGAAACGCAGGCGTTCGGAGTAGCGTTGTTGCAAGCCCCCGGGTTATTGACAGAAGGCAGCAAGCCCTGATGGGCAAGCGCGTTGGGCACTGTGGCGATTGCTGTGGATGCTTGCACTTCACGGAACCCCTCGTAATTTGCAAAAAAGAACGTGCGGTCATGCAGCAATGGCCCACCCATTCCAGCCCCGAACTGGTTGCGCACAAATGCCGGGATCGGTGCGCTGCCCAAATCAAAGTAGTTCCTGGCATCGAGGGAAGCGTCTCGGTGCAGTTCGAACAGGGATCCGTGGAAATCATTGCTTCCCGATTTGGTCGCCGCCTCGATGACGCCGCCACCATTCCTTCCGTACTCGGCATTGAAGGTTTGCGTGAGAACGCGGACCTCCGTCATTTCATTTAGTCCGAGAAAGAGCCCGGAGGCACCCGCGGGCGAATAACCAAAGACGGGATCATTGGCATCCATGCCGTCGATCAGAACATTGGTCCAACTCGGACGCATACCATTAATCGACACTTGCCCCGCCTTGCCGGCCGAGAGCAGCGAAGGAGCGGCGCTTTCTGTTGGGGCGACTCCGGGTTCCAAGATAGCCGCTTTAAACAGATCGCGGCCATTGATGGGAAGTTCGGTCAGGCTTTGTTGTGGAAGCAGTCCACTCACAGCGGAGGTGGTATTGTCGATTGTAAGAAGGTCCGCGCGGACGGTCACCTGTTGTTTCAGGTCGCCTACAGTCAGTGACATATTCATCATGGTGTCGGACGCCGAGTTGAGCGAAATTCCTTCACGAACCTGTGTTTCGAACCCTTCTTTCTCCACGCGAGCAGAATAGTTTCCCGTCGGCAAGCCGGCGATACGATAATTGCCCAGCAAGTCCGTAGAAGCGTCGCGTTTCAACCTGGTGCTCTGGTTGAGGAGCGTGACCTGGGCGCCGGAAATAACAGCACCGCTCGCGTCGGTGACGGTACCGAAAACGGTTGCCAGCTGCGTTTGCGGCCACGCACACGATGAGAACAAGGCCAATGACAAGGCCAGCAGACTGACTTGTTTCGGGAGCATTGATTCCTCCACTCACTGCGACGGATATGCCCGGATTAGTGGTGGAACTCTCGACTCGACGGAGTACTACGCATTCGCCGCTGTTGAGAGGCGGAGTCTTCCGGCCATTTTGACCAAATCCGCGACCGAGTTGGCCTTCATTTTCTGCATCACTTGGCCGCGGTGTGCCTTCACCGTGATCTCGCTGATGCCGAGCTCACCGCCGAGCTGTTTGTTCAATAGACCGGAGACCACCAGCGACATAACCTGGCGCTCGCGAGTAGTAAGTGAGGCATAGCGATCTCGCAGTTCCTGCATCTCCGTTTCGTGAGCGAGAGCTAAACGGCTTCGTTCGAGGGCCTGTTTGATGGCCGTCAACAATACCTCGTCATCGAACGGTTTGGTAAGGAATTCGACCGCGCCGCGCTTCATCGCCTGCACGGTCTTCGGTACGTCGCCGTAACCGGTGATGAAGATGATGGGCATGTCGGTCCGCTCGACCGCAAGGCGTTTCTGCAGTTCGAGACCATCAAGACCGGGAAGAGAGACGTCAAGGACGAGACAACTCGGTACAGCGACTCGAGGACAATCAAGAAATTCTTGCGCGGAGGCGAAAAGCTTGGGCTGCCAACCTTCGTTCTGGATCAGCAGTTCCAGCGACTCGCGTACTGAGATATCGTCGTCGACGATAAATATGATGGGGGATGCGGTTGGCATCGGTGCTCGCCCCAATTCATGGCTGACTGCGCCTGCTTGCCTCATAGCATATCCCCAAAATGGGAGTAGCCGACGGTTTCAGGTTGCCCGAAGCGCTACATTCAGCGCATCAAGCAAGGCCGTGTCGCTGAACGGCTTGTACAGCAATTTCACCGCTCCTCGTTCGAGCGCCCTCGCCCGGATAGCTTCGTCCCTCTTTGCGGTAATAAAGATGATCGGAATGACTTGCCCGCGACGTCCCAATTCCTCTTGCAGATCAAGTCCTGTCATGCCCGGCATAGCGACGTCCAGGATCAGGCACTTGGTCCCATCGACATAGGCGGACGACAAGAAATCTTCTGCTGAAGAAAAGGCGCGGCTCGCAAACCCGAACTCCCGCAGTAGGTCGGGTAACGACTCACGTATCGATTCATCATCATCAACCACTGATACGAGCGACCGTTCGGGGATACTACCTGGGCGGTTAGACACCATAATGGAACACTGCTCCACTCGCGGAGGGGCGTCTATTGTACTTTGGTATCGGTTTAGCTCGATCATCGCAGTCAAAACGTTCGCTTGGCCCCAAACAACTGTTGGTGCATTGCGTGCGCAAATTGCGCTAAGATGCCGCGCTGAGGAGAGAAGTTATGGCTGCTTCTGACGTGCTTGCTTCCGTTGGCGATGTGCGTGAATTCATTGATGAGTATTATCAAGCCTGGGGCGGCACCGACGAGGACCGCATTCTGTCCTACTACGCCGAAACCGTGTCGGTGGAGCTTCCGGGAATGCTCATAAATGGAAAGGCGGCTCTCCGAGACCAGTTTGTTCGCCCCTTTATCGCTGCTTTCGCTGGAAACCGTCACATCGTGAAGAATATGATCTTCGGAAAAGACATGGTGGTCGTCGAATTCAGCTTCGAAGCCGATCACAACGGGCCGTTCGCTGGCCGCGCTGCGACCGGTATCCCCGTGAAGGTACCTGGTTGTGGGGTTTATGAATTCGATCCAAGAAATCGAAAGATCACCGCGGCCCGCATCTATTTCGAGTTTGCGACGTTGCTCAAACAGATTTCATCACACCAGCCTCAGGTGCTGCAGGAGCTTCTAATGTCCTGGTTCGCTTCACGAGTCGTTTCAAGCCCCAAGGGCGCCTCCGAACAATTCCGCCCTCATTGACACCCAACAAACGGGCCAGGAACTCGTCGGGGTAGCATCCAATGCGCCGCGCCGCCGAGTCGTGTATTTTCCTTACTTGAAATTGACAAGTAGTGGCGGATACGCGCGGACTTGTCGCCCAGCATGCCGACTCCAGAGTTCTCACTACGAAGCCGCTTCCGTAGCGCAAGGAATAGAAAACGAGAACGTGACACCTGGCCCGACGTTCGGCTCGGCCCAGATGCGGCCATGGTGTCTCTCGATGATCGAGCGACTGACCGACAGCCCGATTCCCATTCCATCGGTCTTGGTTGTATAGAAAGCCTCAAAGAGCTTGTCCTTGGCCTCAGGTCGGAAACCGGCTCCTGCATCTACGACGCTAAGACGCACGCGATCACCGTCCTCCCGTTTGGTTTTGACCACCAGCTCTCTTAGGCGGTCATCAACACCAACCATCGCGTCGCACGCGTTTCGTAGTAGGTTCAGGGTGACCTGCTGCAGCTGGACACGATCGCCCATGACGAGCGGGAGGTCCGCCGCGAGGTCCGCCAGCAGAACCACTCGATTCCTCTGAATATCGCTCAACGACAACGCAATCACCTCGCGCGTAGCCTCGTTCAGATCCAGCGGCTCCAACGTGAAGTCCTTCTTGCTGAATAGAGCGCGCAGTCGAGTAATCACATCCGAAGCTCGGTTGCCGTCGCGAATAATCCGCCGTGCCGTTTCGCGCGCACCTTCGATGTTTGGAGGATCGCCATCCAGCATGCGACGACAAGTACTGGCATTGGTGACTATGCCCGAGAGCGGCTGATTGACCTCATGAGCGATGGAGGCAGTCAGTGTATTTAGCGTCGTGATCCGCGCCACGTGGGCAAGCTCGGAACGCGCCTTGTCCAGCGCCTCTTCGGCGAGCTTGCTTTGCGTTACATCTTGAAAAGCACCAATGAAGAGAGGACGCCCCCCGCTTTGCGCCATGACGCGGGCCATGCCCCGCAAGTGCTTCAGGGCGCCTCGGGGAGTCACAATTCGGAATCCAAAGTCGACATCCGTGCCCGTCATGCCGCGTGCGATTACAGCCTCAAAGGTCGGCAGGTCCTCAGGGTGGATGGTGTTCCGAATCAGCGCTACGCTTACTTTGGCTGCCGGATCGAACTCGAAGATGCGGAACGCTTCCTCGGACCAGTCGTGGTCGTCCCCCAACAAATCCGTGATGAAGCTACCCGTTTTGCTTAGACGCTGAGCTTCGGCGAGGCGAAGATAAGCTTGCTCTACCCGTGCCTCCGCCCGTTTCCTGTCGTCGATGTCAGTGTTTGTGGCATACCATTTGACGATGTTGCCCGATTCATCTCGCAGTGGGTTGCCACGAACAAGGAACCATCGGTATGAACCGTCGAAACGGCGGATGCGCGCTTCTGCCTCAACCGGCACACCAGAAGCCAGAGACGACTGCCAATTCTCCACAAGTCCCTTGACGTCGTCGGGATGAAACACGCCTTTCCAACCCGAGCCCTGCGCCTGTTCTGCAGACTGACCTGTGTATTCGAGCCAATGACGATTGAAGAAGTCGCAAGAGCCGTCTGGGCGAGCAGAGGCTACCTGCGTGGGCATGGTGTTGATAATTAGGCTCAGATTGCGCTCGTTCGACTGGAGAGCCTTTTCTGCGCGTTTGCGGTCGTCGATATCGGTGATTGTGCCGTACCACCTTACGATCTTCCCAGACTCATCGCGGAATGCCTCGGCGCGAATGAGAAACCAACGATAAACACCATCGTGGCGTCGGAGACGTGCCTCGACCTCGTCTGGTTCCCCGGAAGCCAACATTTTCATCCATTTTTCCATCAGTTTTGGCAGGTCCTGTGGATGGAAGGCAACTTGCCAGCCCCAACCATGCGATTGTTCCCGGGACAGACCTGTGTATTCATGCCAACGTTTGTTGAGGAACTCGATCGGACCATCCGGCAGGTTGCACCAAGCGAGTGCAGGAATGGCGTCAATTACCTGGCGAAGTTTTGCTTCCGATTTTTTGCGGTCCTCGATGTCGAACGCGGCCACATACCATCGATCAATTCTTCCTTGCTCATCGAGCAGCGGATTGTAGCGGATCAGGAACCAGCGATATCTGCCGTCTTTACCCAGCACACGTTGTTCATTCTCGAACGGTACGCCACGGGCCAGCGCCCTGCGGCGCTCCTCGCGCAGTCTTTCCACATCCTCCGGATGGAAAAAACGAGCGCGATAGTTCTCTCCTTGCACATCTTCTAGGGTTTGATCGTTGTAATCCAATACCGCTCGGTTCGCATACAGCACGGATCCATCGGTGCGCAACACGTGGATAAAGGTGGGGATGGCATCGATCATTAGGCGCAAATTGCGCTCGCTCGACTGCAGAACCTCTTCGGCCTTTTTGCGGTCATCGATATCTGTCAGCAGGAGATACCAGTTGGCTATCGTACCTTCCGTATTTCGCACCGGGAGTCCCCGCACCTGGAACCAGCGGTAAACCCCATCGGCGCGGCGGCAACGGTGCTCAACCTCGTAGATATTTCCGTTTTCGATCGATTTTGCGCGAGCCTCGATCACCCGAGGAAGGTCGTCTGGATGAACTGCGTCAATAAGGGCCCAGTTTTTTAGCTCTTCAGTTGTATTACCAAAAAAATCAAGAGTTTGTCGGTTAAGAAACTCCACCTCGCCCATTGCGCCTGTCGTAGCCACCAGCCCGGGAATGTTGTCGACGATCTGCCGCCAGGAGAGTTCTCTGGA
>Ga0182035_10002194_pt1 | contig 10217 bp, 8 predicted proteins | sample flu12Cox44000170_FD_125969 | JGI IMG/M metagenome (GOLD analysis project Ga0182035, IMG submission 125969) | Lab enrichment of tropical soil microbial communities from Luquillo Experimental Forest, Puerto Rico - flux4day.12C.oxic.44.000.170 | ecosystem: Environmental > Terrestrial > Soil >...
AGAACCGCCTCCAGCTCGCCCGCACGATTGATAAAAGCTTTATTACGATCGAAGGGGATCCTGTCAACGAAGTCATGCAACTGACGCGCGGTTCAGGGCCAGACGTCGTTATCACAGCCTGCTCAGCCTCTTGCGCGCAGACCCTGGCCGTTGAAATAGCCGCAGTTAACGGACGCGTCGTTTTCTTTGGCGGCTTACCCAAAGGCAAATCTCTTGTCCAGCTAGATACAAATCTCATTCACTATAAGCAGCTTCTCGTCACGGGCACTGCGCGCCAGAGCCTCCGTCATTTTCTGAAAAGCTTGGATCTAATCGCCAATGACCTTGTTGAAGTGGAAGACTTGCTCACGTCCACGCATCCTATTTCAGAAATCAACAAGGCCATCGAGAACGCGGCGAGCGCGAGCGGTTTGAAATCAGGTGTGGTCTTTGGAATTTAGTTGCGCGACACTGCCATAATTTACCTATTTAATGAGTGTTCTGCTTGGCATTGACATTGGGACACAGGGAACCAAGGCGGCCCTCTATGCGTTGAATGGAGAATGCCTGGCGGAAGCATTCAAACATTCCACTCTTCATCGGCCTGCGCCGGGACTTGTCGAAGAAAATCCCGAGGACCAAGTGGCGTCGGTGCTGGATACAATCCATGCTTGCATGGAGAAATCCGCCGCGGACCCCGCCGAAGTGGCCGGAGTCGCGATCGCCGGACAAATGGCCGGGATCATAGGGATAGATGCCCGCGGTCGCGCGGTCACTCCCTACGATTCTTGGCTCGACACACGTTGCGGAGCGTACATCGAAAAAATGGAACGGGTCGCCGGTGACGAAATCACGGAAAAAACCGGCAACTCCCCCAGCTTTAATCATGGTCCGAAGAAGCTTTGGTGGAAGCATGAGCGCTCTGAAGATTACGGGCGAATCCGTGCGTTTGTTCAACCCGGCGGTTATGCTGCCATGCGACTCTGCGGACTAGATGGCAGCCGGGCTTTCATCGATAATACCTATCTTCACTTCTCTGGATTTGCTGACACGCGGCGAGCCTGTTGGGATGAGGAATTGTGCCGCAAGTTCGAGATGGATCTTGCTAAGCTGCCTCGTATTATCGAACCGCAGAAGTTGGTCGGTGAGGTATGCGCATTGATGGCAGAAAAGTGTGGACTGAAGGCCGGCACTCCCGTGGTTGCCGGGTGCGGTGATACCGTGGCCAGTTTTCTCTCCTGTGGCGCAACCAGCGAAGGAATATGCGTGGACGTCGCGGGCACGGCATCGGTTTTTGCGGCGACCACGCGGAACTTTGTCGCCGACACAAAGCGCCACATTCTCGGTTGCGGCCATTCTGCCGTGGCGGGGCTCTGGCACCCGTACGCTTATATCAATGGCGGGGGACAGAATTTGGAATGGTTTCGGCGCGAGCTGCAGGACAACCGCTTGACTTTTGAGGAACTTAACAGCCTCGCCTCGGGCGTAGCAGACGAGGCTCGCTTACCGTATTTTGTGCCGCACTTCGGAGGCTGCGTATCTCCTCCCTTGCCGAGTGTACGTGGTGCTTGGCTCGGACTAAGTTGGGAGACGACGCCCGGGCACCTGTTTCGCGCGATGCTCGATGGCGTTGCGCTGGAGTATAGTCTGTACAAGGGCGCGCTGCTTGAACTTCTGCCCGGGTTCGTCATCCGGGAAGTCCGGGTCACGGGCGGGGGCGAAAAGTCTTCGACTTGGAACCAGATTAAAGCTGACCGGCTGCAGATTCCGGTGGTGAGCGTGGCCCGCACAGGCGGTACGTCGATGGGCTCGGCCTTGGTTGCCGGCTTTGGTGTTGGCTTGTTTAAGAATCTAAGGGCAGCAGCACGGGATTGGGTCCGCCTCGGTGAAACTTACGAGCCGGATCGCTCAAAGTCGGCTCTGGCTAGCGAACGAATTCAAAGGTATGGCCGTTTACTCAAAATGATCGATACCTGGAGTCGTGAGTTCTCGTGAGCAGGACGGCTCGCGGGAAGACCGCCTGGCAGCAAATCCTCGAGCTAAATCAGTAGTCAATTAAGAGCTCTCTAGCCCGCAATGAGCGCGCCGCTTTTTACAACGCGCGATTTTTGCGGGCCAGGCGAAAGACCGAGGTCATAAAGGGAGAATGTTCAAATACGGTTCATGAGCTACTTCGGGGGGGATGACGGTTTTCCATAGCGAATCGCCAACTCTGATAAATTATCAAAAATTGGGCCGCTCACTGGAATGTTGATATGGAATACTTCGGCGATAACCCGGGTCCAGCCATGGATAAAGTAGGTCCAACCATCTTCGATCTGAAGGTGGCGTTTCGCCTGCTGGCCACGTGCTTGATCCAGAAAGAGGAGGTCACCGCGGTAGTTGAGTTCCCAGACAATGCCTCTTTCGGGAAATTGCCCGTCCTGGGTTAGTGGCGATCCCGGAGCGTCTTTGCCGAGCCCGGTGGCATTTACCACTAAGGAACCCGGCTTTAACCAGTTAAGGATTGCGTCGTTTTCAATTTGCTTTGGCGCCAGGACGTACTCCGCCGGAACGTCAACTCCGGACTCGGCGTGAATACGGCGGATTTCGGTCAGCCGAGGTTGGCTTCGATTGGACACTATAATTCGCGATGGACGATTGGCGGTTTCCCGGACTGCATCGCTCAGCGTCAGATACCAGGTCATCGCAATTGCTGAACCGCCGGCTCCCATGACAAACACTTCTGCCCCGGTTGTGGCCCAGTGGTTACCGGGCAAGAATCCTTCCAGCGCAAGGCCGGAGGAAATCGGGTCTTTTGCGTGGCAAACAAGCTTGCCATTTGCCTTTGAAATGCAGCTCGTTTCGCCCATCAGCTGAGCGAACGGATCAAGCTCATCAAAGATGTCCCGGCAGGCGATGAAAAGGTCGATCTTATGGGTAGTTACCAATGCGCCGGCAGAAAGGGGATCGTTCTTAATAAACTCGACGGCTTGCCGATAAGCGGCTGGCTCGGCGTGTAGAGGGAAATCAATTCCTTTGATCTCGGTGTCGCGCAGACCGAGATATTCGGCCCACAGCGGAAAGATCTTCATGATCGAGGACTTGCTAGTCGTCACCCCGATGAAATAGATGGTTGGCTTAACTGCTGGGCGATAGAATCTAGTCATAAACATTTTCCTAAGTTCAATCGAAAGCGGCCCTGGCTAAGACTTCTTCGAGCGACATCCAACAGAACTCTTCTCCAGGCTTGAAAGAGCGATCCGGCTGCAGGTCCGGGCTGTGCCCCTGGGTGAGGGATCGAGGAGTAATCAGGATGCGCTTACTCATTTCACTGCCCCCGACGGTTTCTCTGCTTCCGCTACAAGCTCAGATACCATCTTGGGTAAGGTCGCAGAGCAATAACATTCGATTCATATGGTCGCTCTGATGCGTGGCTGCTCGTAAGCCCGACAAACTGCGCCTATTTGATTGTGGCCGTTTTGCTTCTGTCAAACGTAAGCGCCACGCTGATGATGATAACGAGCCCGAGAATGCTCTGTTGGAAATAGGCATCGACTCCAACCACGTTCATACCGTTTTCCATCACACCCAGAATCAGGGCGCCGACAACGGTATTGATCGCTCCACCGGTCCCGCCGGTAAGCGCGGTACCGCCCACCACAACCGCGGCAATTGATTGAAGGATATAAACCTTGCCCAAAGCCGGATCGCCACCGTACTGGCTGCAGGATTGCATAATCGCCGCGATCGCCGCTCCAAGGCCTGACAATACGAACGCAAAATTTCGCGTTCGGACGATATCGATCCCCGACATCCAAGACATCCTAATGTTGCTGCCGACGTAGTAAATATTCCGACCGACCGTGGTAAACCTGAGAATGACATAGAAAAGGGCGAAGACGGCGAGCGTCAGGAGCAGGAGATTTGGTAGCCCGAGCAATGTGCCGTTTACAACCTCCAGCAACGCATACGTAGAGGGCGGGGCATCGACAGGTAGGGGCGAAACAATGAGCGCAAGGCTCGTCAGGATGCCCCCGGTGCCTAAGGTAGCAATGAACGAGGGAATCTTGATGCGAGTGAGAATATTCCCATTGATAAAGCCCGCCATCAGCGCGACGACAATGCACAGAGGGAAGGCCCAGATCCCAATCGTTTTCAACGAGACGACGAACACGACCGAAATGAATGACATGAGACCCCCGACGGAGAGGTCTATTCCACCGATCAGGATGGGATTCATCTGTCCCAGTCCGACCACCAACAAGATCGCGGTATAACTTGCAATCGTGTTGAGGTTATACGCCGAAAGGAAATTCCGGTTGCCCATGGTAAACAGAAAAACCAGGACAAGGAGAAGCATGACCGCGAAATAGATCGCGGGTATGCCTGCCCGCTTACGGCGGACGGTTGTCGTCTCCTTTGTCTTCGCCGGGCCATCTCGCTTTACCTCGACCAATTCACCTCTCCTTTCTCAGCGCCGTCAGCCTCATACGATTGAACCGATAATCTCACTGGGGCTGGGTTTCTTGAAGCGCGGACAGCTTATCTCCCTGACGAGCCGACCATCTTTCATGATGAGCATTCGACTACAGAGACCGATGTCCTCCTCGAGCGTGTCACACATAATGATCATGGCGATTCCATCGTGGGTAAGCTTCCGGATCAGCCGGTAAATCTCGTCCCTGGCCCCGACGTCAACGCCGCGAGTCGGGTGATCAAGCACCAGGAACTCAATCTGCGACGAGAGCCATTTGGCAATTACTGTCTTCTGTTGATTTCCACCGCTCAGGTTAGCGCACATTGTCCAAGAAGAGGGAGACTTGATTCGGCACTCCTCAATCCAGTGCATCGCATTCCTCTTCTCACGCGAAGGGCTGATAAGACCAGCTACCTTGAAGCGATCCAACACCAGCAGATTTACGTTTTCGGCCACAGTCATTCCAAGGGCAAGGCCCTCGCTTCGCCGGTCGATTGGAATGTGGCCAATCCCGGAGCGAACGGTTTCGCTAGGAGAACCCCAAGCAAGCTTCTTACCGCCGAGCGCTATTGAGCCGCTGTCAGGCTTCTCCAGGCCAGTTATGCACCTGCATACTGCTTCCTTGCCGGATCCTACAAGCCCAACAAGGCTAACGATCTCCCCCCTTCTGACGGAGAAATCAATCGGCTCAAACACCCCGCGTTTGCTCAAGTTCTGCACCCTCAACGCCGTTTTGTCGCCGGGCTCGACCTGCTCGTCTTCGTGGTAACGGTCCGCGGCAAATCTGCGGCCGACCATCATCTGCTCGACATCGGGGATACTCGCCCGATCGGCTTCCAATTCGGTAACGTTCTTTCCGTCCTTTAGGATCACGATGCGGTCCGAGTTCTCGACGATCTCCTGCAGCCGGTGGGAAATCAGAACAATCGATGCCTGGCTTTTGATCTCACTGAGAATCGAGAAAAGCGTCTGACGCTCGTTCTCGGTCAGCACGGTCGTGGGTTCGTCCAAAATGAGGATTGGATTCCTCTGGTTGTACAGCCTGGCAAGCCAAAGAAGGCGCGCAATCTCGACCATCTGGCGCACTTCGGGAGTGGTATCTGCAATCGGGGTATCCAAATCCGTTTCTACTTTCACAAGCGCAAGAATAGAGTAGGCAGCTTCTTGCATCGCGCGCTTCGAGAGGAAGCCAAATTTCCGAAAACTTAACTCATGGCATAGAAATAGATTTTCCATTATGGACAGATTCGGAACGAGCGAGCCGTCCTGGAAAACCATGCCGACTCCGAGCCTGGTCGCGCTTGCCGGATCTCTCAACGCGACGAGCTTTCGCCTTAGCGTGTACGAGCCCTCATCGGGCTGAATGAGTCCGATAAGAATCTTCATAAGGGTAGACTTTCCGGCGCCGTTCTCGCCGACCAGGCCGACGATTTCATTCTCGTACACCGTGAAGTCTACTCCATCGAGCGCGACTACTCCTGGATAGGACTTCGTAATCCGCCGCAGCTCAAGCACTGGTTCTTTTGCAGTCACTCCGTCGTGTTTCCCATCATGAGAACCTGGCTCTATTTGATGAAGCCGAGCTTCTTTCGGTCAATGGTCAGCGCAACCGCCGTAACCAGAACAACTCCATTCACCGCTTCCTGCGCATAGGGGTTGACGTTGAGAAGGATCAGACCCTCATTGAGCGCCGTGATGACCAGCGCACCGAGTGCGGCGTTCTTGGCGCCCCCGATTCCACCGGTTAACGCAACTCCGCCGACCGCAACCGCGGTTACTGCTGGAAAAAGAAGATTGTTGCCGGTTATCGCCTGGGCGCTGTCGAGTCTCACGGCGAGGAACAAAGCCGAAAGACCATAGAACACTCCGGCGATACCGAAGACAATAATCTTTGTTCTGTCGACTTTAACGCCTGCCTGCGAGGCAAGCACCTCGTCTCCGCCAATCGCGTAAAGGTAACGACCAAATCGCGTTCTGTCCTGGATTAGCTGAATGGCCATAAACAGCACGATGGCGACCAGAGCGAGGTCCGGAATGCCGAGTACATAGCCGTTCACGAAACCGCTCAGCGGGTTGTCAAGCAGGGGAGTGGTCTGCCCCTTGCTCACAAACACCGCGAGTCCCCAGAGGACCCAGCTCATCCCTAGCGTACTGATAAACGACGGTATCTTCAGTTTCGTGTTGAGCAGGCCGTTTATAACTCCGGCAAGCCCGCCGATGCCCGCGGTGATCGGAACAATCCACAAGCCCACGTCATTCGAGTTGAACTTGTTGTGCGCGAGGAAGCCAACGAAAACCACACACAACGCAACAATCCCTTCGACGGACAAGTCGATTCCTCCGAGAACTACTACTTGGTGAAGGCCGATCGCGATGATCGCCGGTATTGCGGTGAGGCTGAGAATGACTTGGAGGTTTGGCCAGGAGAGGTATTTTCCCTTGGTCCCGATCGCGAATATTCCCATCACAATAACTAGGGAGAAAAGCTGGCCACCGATTCCGCTTCGCCGAAGCCATTGTTGACCTTTCGCAACGGAAATCGAAAGCCAGCCGGACGCGCGAGCCGGCGACGTCGACGTCACGTTATTTGGCATGATTGCACAGGCCCCTCTCTTTTTCTATATCTTGGCACCGCCCTCGAAGACCCAAAATCAAGAGGCACCACAGCCAATCTCCCCGGGGCTCCCGACGGCACCGTCGAGTCAGGGAATCGCTTTCGACCATTTCGCGAAGAAATTGGTCAGATCGTAGGTCGGAGTATTTTCCACGTAGTCATGCACGACTTGATCGACGTTTTCGCGATTCACATTCACCGCCGGAATCTCGAACTGGCGATACTTCTGCGGCAGAGAGGCTACGTCCAGCTTCCCCTCCTTTGCAGCAAGTGCCATGGCAAGACCCAACTCGGCCTGGTACTTTCCGTCGTTGAAAATCGTGGCTGCCCCAAGCCCACCTTTGATTGCGTCAAACATCTCGCGAATGCCGTCGCAGCCGGTAACGAGCACCTTGCCGGCCAGCCCGGCTTCTTTCAGGGCTTGAATGGCACCCATGGCCATGTCGTCGTTGGCAGTCCACACTCCGTCGATATCGGGATGAGCAACAAGCATTGCCTTTGTATCGTTGTAGGCCTGAGTCCGGTCCCACTGGGCAGATTCCCACTGAAGCAACTGGATTCCGGGATTCTGGGAAAGGACCTGCTGCAATCCCTGCCAGCGCTCGGCGTTGGGGGTATCACCCAAGCGCCCTTGCAATGCTATTATCTTCCCCTTGCCAGGCGTCTTAAAGGTCTTGAACAGCTCGGTAGCCGTATAAGTACCCGCGGCAAATCCATCAAATGAGACGTGAGCAATCCAGTGGGGGTAATCCCAAACCTTGACGTCAGCCGGCTTGCTCCACCAAGTAACGAAATAAACTTTCGCCGCCTCAAGCGTCTTCGCGATCGGAAGGGCGTCCGAAGCGTCGTTCGGATCGATAAAAAATGCCAGGTTACCACCCGTGCGGGCCACTTCAGACTTGATGTCGGTCAATCCCTTTTGACTGTTTGCCTCTGTCGTCAGGACATCAAGAGGCAAACCCATCTGTTTCGCGTAGGCTTCGGCCCCGACCTTGTACATCACCTGGTAGGGGCTCGAGAGGGTTCTGATCGATATTGCAAGCGTCGTCTGTGGTGACGACTTAGTTTGTGCGGTCGCAGAAGTGAAAGCTGAAAAGAGCAACCCCAGCACAATCAAGTTGGCTAATAGTCGTACGGTCTTCATTTCGATATTCTCATTGCGGCGTTATTGTAGCTCTAGGGAATCGCAACTGACCAGCGTGCGTAGAAATTGGTGAAGTCATACTGCGGCGTATTGGTGATGTATTCGTCGACGATCTGGTCCACGTTTTGGCGGTTAACATTTACCGCCGGGATCTCGAACTGCCGGAATTTTTGGGGCTGGGATGCCACGTCAAGCTTGCCTTCCTTGGCAGCGAGCGACATGGCCAATCCAAGTCCCGCCTGGTACTTGGCGTCATTCATGACTGTGGCTGCGGCAAGTCCGCTTTTTATGGCATCGAACATATCCCGGATTCCATCGGTTCCTGTGACAAGTACCTTTCCGCCCAGCCCAGCCTCTTTCAGAGCCTGAATCGCGCCCATCGCCATATCGTCGTTCGCGCACCACACACCATCGATGTCAGGATGTGCGATCAGCATTGCCTTGGTGTCGTTGTAGGCTTTAGTTCGATCCCAGTCCGCAGCCACCCACTGGACGAGCTGCACTCCGCCTTTCTCGCTTATGGCCTTCTGGAGTCCCCGGAATCGCTCGGCCGCCGGTGTATTAGCAAGGAGCCCTTGGAGTGCGACAATTTTACCCTGACCCGGGTTCTTGAAGGTCTTGAATAGTTCGTTGGCAGTGTAATAGCCCGCGGCCACGCCATCAAAGGAGACGTGGGCCACCCAATGGGGATAGTCCCATACCTTCACGTCCGCAGACTTGTTCCACCAAGTAACAAAATAGACTCCGGCCCGGTCAAGGATCTTCGCGATTGCCACGTCGTCGGTCTCCTGGTTCGGGTCAATAAAGAAAACGACATTACCGCCGGTACGCGCGACTTCTGACTTGATGTCGGTCAGACCCTTCTCGCTGTTTGCTTCGGTCGTCAGAACGTCAACGGGCAACCCGACGAGTTTACCGTAGGCCTCCGCGCCGACCTTGTAGTTGGCCTGATAGGGGTTGGAGAGGGTGCGGATCGATATCGCGAGAGTCACAGGTGGGTTGGACGCCGAGGACGCTTCGTATGGGCTCGCCAAGAGAAAGGATGCACAGAAAAGCCCGGTCAGCACCTTGGCCGACAAAAATCGAATTCTTTTCGTCACCCTTTGCTTTCTCGGCTTCTGTAACTTTGCTACCGCATTTTTCGGGTAGCACGACTGTAGAAGCAGCGGGATCGGCGACAGAAATAAGCGTCGCGACATAAGAGACAGGCAGTGATGCAGGGGATACATATTTTGGGGGGATGGAAGTGAAACAGCCTGATACAAATGTAGCAATACTACACTATGGAAACAGAATTCATACCTCAGGTATTTTCCGCGGCTTCTGGTCGGTGGAGAATTTATGAGCCAGCCTGAAAAGCCCCGAAGCCCAATCGATCCGGCCCGCAACGTGCTCGAGGTCGTCACAAACCTGAAAGCCGGCTTGCGAAATTCAGATCGAAAAGTAGCTGAATTGGTTCTGGAAAATCCCGGCGTCGTATTAGGTGCTACTTTGGCAAAAACGGCTCGTCGGGCGCGTGTGAGCGAGCCAACTGTCATTCGCTTCTGCGAGGCAATCGGCTGTTCGGGTTTCCGAGATTTCAAATTGCGCCTTGCTCAGAGCTTAGCGCTCGCCACTGCGGTCGCGTTGCGACGCAACGCGCCGCACGACGCTAGACTTTTCCAGATGAAAAAGGATCTTGCCGCAATGCGCTCCGGTCATTTTTGGCAAGTCATGGAAGATTCAGGAAGTTGAGCCAGGGCTACCATGCGATCGTCGAGAAAGATGCGTTCTCATTTGGCGAAGGTGTTCGCCAAAAGGCGGAAGGCCAAGGCTCAAGAGAATCGCAAGGCTAAGGCTACAGCGGTCAAGAATCTGATTGACGGGTTCAAGCGCTGAAAATTTCTTCATTAAGAGCGCTCAGATCATGGACAAGGTTTGGTTTATCCGCCGCCCGTTTCACGAAACAAAACACGCGTTATTTTCGGCAATAGAGGTGGACTGTTTTCGTTACAGAAGTACGCAAATATGTCGATTGCATA
>Ga0182035_10002202_pt1 | contig 10202 bp, 5 predicted proteins | sample flu12Cox44000170_FD_125969 | JGI IMG/M metagenome (GOLD analysis project Ga0182035, IMG submission 125969) | Lab enrichment of tropical soil microbial communities from Luquillo Experimental Forest, Puerto Rico - flux4day.12C.oxic.44.000.170 | ecosystem: Environmental > Terrestrial > Soil >...
TCGGGACCCAGCTGCCCCAGGGTGGGGTTCCCCTATCCAGCCGACCGCGAAGAAAGCAGGCCGCGACCTTCCAGCACGGTCACGAACTGGTCGGCGTCCACACCTATGACCTTGTCCACCTGCCCGCAAGGCCAGCGGATCTCGAGTTCGTCCGCCTTGCGCGCTGGCCCCAATCCGAAGTGCTGGCGCAAGTCGCTCTGTGAGATGTAACTGCAGCCACTAAGCACCTCGCGGATCTGACGACGCCCGCCGGCAGTTACGGTAACGCGAGCTCCGATGCCGGAGCGGTTCGATTTTGTCCCCGCTGTCTTGACGCTCAGCCAATGGTTGCCGCTGCGGTTCTCGTTCTTAAGCAAGGACGGGGGCTCGTTCATATTCCAGACGAGCACGTCGATGTTTCCGTCATTGTCGAAGTCTCCGAAGGCGCAGCCGCGGCTCGAATGCGGCTCCAGCACCGCCGCTCCGCACAGTTGGGAAACCTCCTCAAAACCACCGTTGCCCAGGTTGCGATAAACGACGCGCGGCTGTTTAAACTTATAATCCGGGTAAATCTTTTCCACCTCAGGGTAAACGGTCCCGTTAACATGGAAAATGTCAAGCCAGCCATCATTATCGAGGTCTGCGAAGTCTACCCCCCAGCAGACGTACTGGGTGTTCACTGCCAGCCCAGCCGCGTTGGTGACGTCGTCGAAGAACTCGCCTTTCGTGTTGTGATAGAGGATGGGCGTGTCTTCGCTGAAGTGCGGCAGAAACAGATCAAGATAGCCGTCGCCGTCGTAGTCACCCACCGCCACGCCCATGTTGGCCTGCTCAAGGCCATCGCCGTTTACGGCGCACCCGGCTTCCATGCCTACTTCGGCGAACGTCCCGTCGTGGTTGTTGCGGAAAAGCAGATTGGGCGAGGAATCACACGCCACGAAGAGGTCCGGCCAACCGTCGTTGTTATAATCAAAGGCCACGGAGGAGAGACCATAGCGTCCGCCGGGCTTGAGGATACCCGCTTTCTCCGTGACCTCGGTGAAGGTGCCATCCCCGTTGTTGTGATACAGCGAGCATGTTTCCTTGGTCAGGCCCAGGGGACCGCAGTTCACGGGGACGCCGCGGTACTTGCAGTAGCGACTGGAGCCGCCCACCGGCGTTTTCGCCAGATCAAGGTCGATGTAGCGGGAGACGAAAAGGTCGAGATGACCGTCGCGGTCGTAATCCAAAAGGGTGCAACCGGCGCCGTACCGGGTTCGGCTCTGGCCCAGACCCGCCTTTTCGGTGACGTCGGTAAAGGTGCCGTCACCGTTGTTGTGGTAAAGGACGTTCTTGCCGAAGTAGGTGAGGAAAAGGTCGTCGTGACCGTCGTTGTCGTAGTCGCCAACGCAGACACCGTAGCACCAGCCGGAGTGGGTGATCCCGGCCTTGGCCGTGACGTCCGTGAACGTTCCATCGCGGTTGTTGCGATAAAGATGATTAGTGGGTTCCTGGCCGGGCGGGAAGCCTTCGTGGCGAGTGCCGTTAGCAATGAAGATATCCAGCCAACCATCGTGGTCGTAATCGTAGAAGGCGATGCCGGCACCGTTTGCTTCCACGATGTACTTCTTGACGTACTCTTCTCCGTATACGGTGGGTAGGGTTAGCCCGGCACGCGGGGCCACATCGATTAAGGTTACGGGCCACGGCCGCCCTGAAAACTTAGGGCGTGGCGCGGGCCTCACTCCGCGCGTGGACATGCCCTGGGCACGAAGACGCGGCGCAGCGCCAAAAACCAAGCCAGCCGAGGCCACAGTTTGCAGGAATCGGCGACGGGTCGAGGTCATAATTAGAGGCGGACTAGAATCTCCGTAGCCATGGTCTGAGGAACGGAATGTGTTCCATCGTATACCTTGGCCAGCTCGGCGAGAGCGGCATCCTTCACATCGTGTACGGGCCGTAATCGACAGAAACGTCAACGATCACGACCTTCTTGAGAACACTCGCTGGTCGAAATCTAGCTTCATGTCGAAGGTGTGGCCGTAATTGAAGATCGGAACCTTTTCGTCGAAGACCAAGCTGTCAAAGAACATTGCAACTGCATGTGTATTGGTGTTGAGCAAATCCCACACCTTCTCCCTATCTTCTGCGCCGCCGGCACCTTTCAGGAACAGCTCACCGCAACGGACGACCATCGGATCCAAGACGGTATCAAGGCCTCGCCGAGTCAATTACCGTGCTTCCACAGTTTAGCATTGCTCCTCGAAGGGCTACACGGGTGGCAAGCCCCCACAACCTCGGATACCAAACGGCCTACAATCTTCACCGCAGCTTCAATTCCCGGCACGAGATTCTCGCCTTCTGCCTTCGGACCCTAACCTTCAGCCCTCACTCCGGCGGCGTCTCACTCTGCGGTTGGCTCATGTCACCGAGCACTCCCGCCCGGATTGCCCGCTGGGTCTGTACGGATTTTTCGTGCGTCTCCTTGTACGCGGCGAGTTCCGCTTGCGCTTGCTGCTCGCGGCCCAGGCGGCGGTAAGCGAAAGACAACTGGTAGTGAGCATTAGGATTCTGGGGCTCAAGTTTCACCGCGTTCTCCAGGGGCGCTACCGCCTCCTGAGCGCGGCCGGCAGAAACCAGCGATTTGCCCAGACCGATGAAGGATTCTGTGAACTCCGGTTCCAGTTGTGCGGCACGCGCGAAGTGCTCAATAGCCAGGTCCCACTGCCGCGCCTGCCGCGCCATTTCTCCAAGTTCATACTCGGCAGCGGCATTGCTGGGGTCAATCGTCAGCTCCTCTTCGAACTCCCGTCGAGCATCGTCCACGGTTGTGGGCCCGCGCGGCCCAGCTAGCAACAACCTTCCGACGCGGTAGTGGATCCCCGGGGCCCTGGGATTTAACGCGAGCACCTTGCGGTACTCCTCCTCCGCCTCATTCGGCTTCTCCTGCATCTCCAGTACCTCGGCGTTAAGTTGATGCGCTTGGGGCGAACCCGGAGCTGTGATTAAAAGGCGCTGTGAGGCACGGGTGGAGAGTTCGGAATAAAGTTGGCTGCTCAAATAAAGAACTTCAGGGTCATCGGAAAAGTCCCTACTGAGCAAACGGATAAAATCCACGGCCGAGTCCGGCCTGTTTAGGACCATGTTGCAGCGCACTGCGTCTGTGCCCAAGACCCGCTTCAGTTGCGGCTCGGTCGCCCGCGTGTAGTCCTTCTCCAGATAGGGGAGGGCGTCCTTGCATTGGCCTCCCTCTGCCAGGCTGGCCCCAAGGAAGAAATGGGCGTGGACCAGGGATGGCTTGAGCGTCAGGGCTTCACGGCCTTGCTTGACGGCATCGCCATACCGTCCCACAGAATAGTAGGCCACGGCGAGGTTGGCATGCACTTCCGCTATCCCCGGCTGGAGTTTGGCCAGCCGTTCCAGGCTGGTAATAGCGCCGCCATAATCTCCCTTGCTCAAAGCGCTTTGCGCTTCTGCGGCGAGCTCGGCCGAGTCTCCAGACAACGCTCCAGGGTTCACCGCAGGCTTGTGCTGGCTGGCTGAGCCTCCAGCGACCTGTGCTGCAACAGGCGCGCTTCCCCGGTCAAGGAGCAGGAGCAACGCTGCACCAATCATTTTCCATTTTTCGCCGATTATCATCTGCAACGGTCTCAACTGCCAACACCTTCATTCTGCCACAGAAGCGCCGGTGCCGGGCATTGGAACGAGGGTTCCACCTTGCCCAATGCGGACGTAGGACTGTGTTGAAAATAACCCCAGGCAGCGTATCGATCTGCAGGGGCACCCCTTGGGGTGCCCTGGTCGAGACACCCCGCGGCACACCCGGCGACAGCGGGCACGGTTCGACTTTGCTCAGCGTCCCCGAGCAAAATCGAGGGCAAGCCCCGCCCTTACACCACCTGAACAGGGAACGTCTGCGCAAGTCTGCGGCTCTTCATTTTGAAAATCATCGCTATAATCCTGTGATGTCACGCTTCGCGTTCTTGCACCGCTTCTTCTTTTTGACTCGCAGACCGTTAGCGGGACGGTCCGATGCTCGGCTCGCTTTGCTTGCACGTTCGGTTTCCTCATGCGGCAGGGAGCACGGCTGCCTGCTCGCGACTGCGGTCTTTCTGCGCCACCACTGGCATACGGTCGTCCCGTTACTGCCCTTTTTTCTCTTGGCCACTTCGCCGGCGGTCCCACTGACCCCTCACCCGCCCTCGTACCTCGGGCGCTCTCTCCCCAGGGAGAGGGCCAGGAATCAAACGGCGCGCGGCGCCGGCCCGACTTGGGGCGTGGTGTCGTCCTCACCGCTCGACCCCAGAATCCAGACCCAACTGGAGGAATTGGCCGCTCAGAACCAGGCAGAGCTTCGCGGCTTCGCGAGCGTCCGGGAGGCAGCCGAAGGCCACGTAGCGCCCACCCTGGAGCTTGTCCAAGCCAAGAACCTGCAGGCCTTCACCACTGACCTACGGGAGTCTATCGGCACCACCACCTTGGCCCCGACGGAGGAGTTAGCGAGCGGTGGGTACAGCTTGTCAGTCTCTTATTCGGAGTCCTTCCCGCCCCAGAACGTCCGAATCGGCGCCGCAACCGCGGAGGGCTTCCATTACGCGTTGCTGCGATTTAGCCAGTTGCTCGCGGGACGCTCGTCGAACGCATCAGCCGCAGCACGCGTGCTTGCGCCAGCTCCCAAGGCGTTGATGATTGAGAGCATGGGAAGAGCCTCGGGGCTCGTGATCTCCGACTACCCTTCTTTCCCCGAGCGCGGCATCGTGGAGGGATTCTACGGCACTCCCTGGAGCCCCCAGGATCGCCTGGACATGCTGCGCTTTGAAGGGCAGCACGGCATGAACGTCTACTACTATGCGCCCAAGGACGACCCCTACCACCGGAAGCTGTGGCGTGAGCCTTATCCACCGCAGGAGATGACGGCGCTCAAAGAAGTCGTGGATGCTGCCCGCGCTACCTTTGTGGATTTCTGCTTCGCCATCAGCCCGGGCCTGTCCATGACGTATTCGGACGACGAGGATTTTGCGAAGTTGACCACGAAACTGGAAACTGTTGGCAAGCTCGGAGTTTCGTGCTTCGCCCTCTTTCTCGACGACGTGCCGCCCGAGCTTCAGGACCCGCAGGACCAAGCGCGCTTCAAAAGCGTCGCGGCCGCCCACGTCTATGTGGTGAACAAGCTCTATCACTATTTGCTCTCGCAGTCGCCGGAGAACCGCCTCACAGTCACGCCCACCACTTACACTAACGACTGGGGCAGCCGTGACTACATCCGTGAGCTGGGCGCGGGCGTCGATCCTCACGTGAAGCTGGTGTGGACTGGCACCAAGGTGGTCCCACCGCAAATCACCGCCGCCCAGGCGCTCGAGTGGGGGAAGTTGCTGCAACGCAAACCTCTCCTTTGGGACAACTTCCCGGTTAACGACGGCATTCCCTGGCGGCTTAACCTCGGCCCGCTGCGTGGCCGCGACCCCAACCTGGCGTCGGCGGTGAGCGGCTTTTTCTCGAACCCCATGAATCAGGCCCACGCCTCCATGATCCCGCTTCAAACCGTCGCCGACTATCTCTGGAACTCGACCGCTTACAGCCCCGAGCGAGCGCTTGAGCGAGCTATCGTCGACCAGTACGGCCAAGGCTCCCCCGAGCTGCTCCAACCCTTCCTCAAGGTGTATAGCGATTACTGGTGGGACGAGAGCCTGTTCAAGCCTTTGTTTGTCGAAACCCGGAAGCCTTTTGACACTGCGCGGATGGAACGTGAAATTGTTCTTCTCCAGTCGGCGCTCGAGCCTCTCGCGAACCAGGAGCGTTTCCGGAAGCTTCTGCCTGAACTCGCGCCGTTCCCCCACAAGACCCGGATTCGGCTGGAGGCTGTGGCCGCCGATGAAGTCTTCCGCCGGCAGCCTGACGGGAGGCTGGTGTGGAGCGACGATTATGACGTGCTGTATGCCAGCATGTTAGGCTATCCAGCGACGCTGGAAGCGGACGCGTGGGCGGGCGGCGTGTACGAGCTTGCGAGCTCGAGCCAGGTCGTGCAGAGCAGCGATCTGTGGAAGGGCCCCGAGCAGTTCTCCGCTCGCGTGGCGCTGGGTTGGGACCCGCAGTATCTTCGCATCAGTGTGGACGTTACCGACCCTGAGCTTAACCAGTTCTTCGCTGGCCGTCTGATCGATCACGGTGATGTTTTCACCCTGACCCTGGACACGGCTTTCCGCAAGCGCCTGACGACCGGCCAAGGCAATGGCGATCGCTATTCCTTGCTCTTCAGCCCCGGCAACTTCGTGGACGTGCCACCCAGTATTTTCTCGGAGGAAGATTATCTGCCGCCGCGTCCCCGACCGCGCCACTACGAGAAGGAGATTAAGACGGCATGGAAGAAAACCCCAACCGGTTTCTCAGGGGACATCGCCATACCGGTGTTCTACTTTGATGGCGGAAGGTTCCGACCGGGGTACGAGATTGGATTGAGCTTCGGAGTGCAGAAAGCGCTGCCACTGCCTCAGGTGGTAGCGGCCAAGACCCAGGAAGAACGCGTGCGAGCCGCGTTGAAATCGCAGGAGGATCTGAAACCTATCGTCTTGAACTCGAAGAAAGACCGGTTGTTTCCAGTGCGTTTCGGAAACCCTGCGACTTATCAACGGTTGGTACTGAGAGACGGTGATAGGAGGAGTCGACCCTCAACCGTTCACCGTCAACCGTCGGGAACGAGATAGGGATGAAAGTCGGCCCGCCGCGGTTGCGGGAGAGGAATCTGCTTCTTCTGTTCTTCACAACAAAAGCAGATCCTCGCCGCTCGGGATGACATCCTGGGGGATTTCTCAGCAGCTTACACGCCGACCTACTAAAGGTCACTATCACACGAGACGCCATAGGAGGGATGACGTGCTCGGGGCTTTCTCGGTAGCCTGCTAAATTATTTTTTCTGCAACGCGGGCAGGAGATACTGTACGATCAGGACCTCATAGGATTTGCGCGCCGCGTCGGTAATTGGAGCCGTGGTCAGAGGATTTTCCGCGTCGCCACGCAAGTAGATGTCGCCCTGCTTACCGAATTCACCAGGATCGGTTTTGACAAACTTCTCGAGGTCAGTCTCTCCGAAATCATACACCTGTTTTGCTGTGTAGCTTTCCAGTTGCTCGGGGGCCATTTTCGCCACACTGCGCACGTAGATCTTTAGTTTCCCGAAAGCGCGACTCTTGTCGTAATCGGCGCGAAGAACGCGCTGGAACTCCTTACCCTGCTCGCTGTAGATGTCGGCCAGCAGGAAGAAGTCCGGCATTTTCCCGTCCCGCGTGGTGTCCAGGAAAGCGAAGAGGCGAAGCGTCGGATCGTTAGGATCGATCGCCTTTTCCTTCGCCCTGCCAATTCTCCCATCCGCTGCCCCAAGAATCACCAACATTGCGATGGCGCCCCAGTGGGCGGGAATGCCCCTTCTCATGCTCCCTCCAACACCTCGGTAATTTTCCAATCTGACGCCGACGGCGATGCTCCTACAACCTTCTCTAAGGAAGATACTACTTCCATACGCCCGTCCAAAACAACAAGAGATTCGGAACCTTCTGGAGGGTTTCCATAGGTTGAAACCTACGCCTATTTTTGCGGTGTTGCCCTTTCGGGCAGCCCTGGAGTTTACATATTCAGACCTCTCCCTTGAGACCCTTGGGGAGAGGGTCCTTCGACAGGCTCAGGGAGCTCATTTCGGCTTCCTCAGGGACGGTGAGCAACGTCGAACCGTGAACGAAGTGGAAGCGTGGCGATCCCGCAGTCGCGGGAGAGCCGGGTGAGGGCCGGTCGGAACCGCCCTAAAGCGATTTAGTACAGCAAGTATTTTGCTCGTGCCTTGCGGAATGCGGAGAGATCGTCCTGCTCCCAGTGGTAGGCGATGCGGCGCGGGTCGCGGTTGCGCTTGATGTCATCGAGCACGACGCGCGACCCGATCAGGGACAGCGTGTCACCAAGCTGGAAATCCTTGGGGAAAAGCTTGTAGAGCGCGGCGGCAATCTCCACGCCCATCTCGGGCGCGTCAAGAGCCTCACGGTCGAGCAGATTGATTTGGACCCCGCTGCAGACTTTGCCGGCGAACCGGTAGTCCCGCGGCGTGAAGTCGATGGGTAGAAAGCGGACGCCCTGAATCTTCCTCTCGTTCAGGTATGCCGCCAATTTTTTCCCGTCAACCCATGGCGCGCCGAGAATTTCAAAGGGAGTGTCAGTTCCGCGGCCCACGCTTAGGTTGGCACCTTCAACCAAGGCCACACCGGGATAGAGTGTGACTTCTACCAGGTTGCGGAGGTTCGGCGAAGGATTGATCCACGGCAGGCCGGTTTCATCGTACCAGTCCGAGCGTCGCCAGTCTTTCATCTTGATGACCTTCAGCTTCACCCCCAAGTGGTTCTCGGCGTTGAACATTTCCGCCAGTTCACCCACCGTCATGCCGTGGCGGACCGGCAGCGGGTAGTAAGCGACGAACGAAAGAAGGTCCCGGTCGATCACCGGGCCTTCCACAAGGACGCCGCTAATGGGGTTCGGCCGGTCGAGTACATAGAACGCGAGGCCCTTGCGCGCTGCCGCCTCCATCGAGTAGCCCAATGTAGTGATGTAAGTATAGAAGCGCACTCCAACGTCCTGAATGTCGAACACCAGTGCGTCCAGTCCCTCGAGCATCCGATCGGTAGGGCGCTCGGTCTCACCATACAGGCTGTAAACGGGCAGTCCCGTCTCTGGGTCGGTGGTTGAGGACACGCGCTCGTCAGCCTTGCCGGTGAGGCCATGTTCCGGGCTGAAGATGGCCTTGAGCTTCACGCGTGAGTTGCGATAGAGCAGATCGACGGTGCGCCGGCCAGCGGCGTCGCGTCCGGAGTGATTGGTGATAACGCCCACGCGCAGCCCCGCCAGGGCCGTGAACTGCTCGGCCTCGAGTAAGTCCACGCCCGTCTGTACCTTGCCATTGCGCGTCGGCTCCTCACGATAACCGTACATCAGCTCGTAATAACCGGTGGTCGAAAGCCGTTTCGTCACCTCTTCCGCCGACGGCACGCGGGCATAGGCTGCGGCAACCACGTTCGAGACCTGGGCGCGCAGCGCGATAACGTTCCCTTCTCCTGCCGGATGGACCGCATTGGTGAGGAGGATGACGTAGGTTTGCGAAAACGGATCAATCCAGATCGACGTACCGGTAAAGCCGGTGTGACCAAATGATCCGACAGGAAATAGGTCCCCCCGGTTCGAAGAAAAGGGTGAGTCGATGTCCCACCCCAAACCGCGCACCGCCATCTTACCGAACGGGGTCTCGGCTGTCGTCATCTTGTCCACACTTTGCGGGCTCAAAATGCGCGCACCCATCCACGTGCCACCGTCGAGCAACATCTGCGCAAAGACTGACAGATCAGCGGCTGTCGAGAAGAGGCCGGCGTGTCCTGCTACGCCCCCCATGTTGCGGGCCGTTGGATCGTGTACCTCACCCCAGAGTATTTTTCCTGTGGCCGCCTCGTGGTACTGAGTCGGTGCGATGCGGTCCCGCAGGCTGGCCGGCGGCTTGAACATCGTGTCGCGCATGCTCAGCGGCCCGAAGATGTGGCGCGAGCAGTAGATATCGAGCGGCTCACCTGAAACGCGTCGCACCAGTTCCCCAAGCGTCTCGTAGTTGATATCGCTGTAGATGAAGCGCGTGCCCGGCGGCACGATGGGCGACTCGGCAACAATCATCTTCATGGCGGTCTCGTAGCCCGACCACTGCGGCTTCAGGTCGAGGTCAGGCCCGAAGCCCGAGTAGTGCGTCATCAGCTCGCGGACGGTGATCTCGCCCTTTCCATTCGCTTTAAACTCGGGCCAGTAGTCTGCCACAGGCTGTTCCAGCCGGATCTTCCCTTGCTCCACAAGTTGCATCACCGCTGTCGTGGTGGCGACGACCTTGGTGAGCGAGGCGAGATCGAAGAGGGTGTCCGCGGTCATCGGCAGCGTCTGCGGCACTAGAGCGCGGTGACCGAAAGCTCTGAGATAGACAATTTGCCCTTGATGACCAACCAGCACAACAGCCCCCGGGGCTTTGCCCTCCCCAATCGCTTGTTCGACGGCCGGCGCAATAGCTGTTAAAGCGGAAGGCGATTCTGAGGCGCTCAGGACGGCAGTGCCGGGAGGCTCTTTTCGAGCCTCGGTGGTACCAGCCTGTGAAACGGATTCGATCGCGACGAGAGTCAACACGATGAGGAAGGAATGACTAGTGGGTTTCATCCGTTTGCTATCGGCGAGTTCCCAGTACA
>Ga0182035_10002205_pt1 | contig 10199 bp, 9 predicted proteins | sample flu12Cox44000170_FD_125969 | JGI IMG/M metagenome (GOLD analysis project Ga0182035, IMG submission 125969) | Lab enrichment of tropical soil microbial communities from Luquillo Experimental Forest, Puerto Rico - flux4day.12C.oxic.44.000.170 | ecosystem: Environmental > Terrestrial > Soil >...
CGAACAGCGACAACGTGTTGAGCCCGATCCCGCTGGCGCGCATCACCAGGAACGACCCGAACAGCGATATCGGAATGGCAAGCACCGGAATGACGGCCGCGCGCCAGGTCTGCAGGAACAGAATCACGACCAGTGCGACCAGGAAAACGGCGATCAGAAGCGCATTTTCCACTTCGTCGATGGAGAGCTGAATGAACTCGGTCGGGTTGTAGGCGATGACGTATCCAACGCCGCTGGGAAAACTGCGACTCGCCAGCGCCATGGTCTGCTTGATGGCGGCGGCAGTTGCCAACGCGTTCGAGCCCGGACGTTGCCGGATGAGAAGCGCCGTCGCGACGTTGTCATTGAGATAAGAATTGAGGGTGTAATCCTGCGAACCGAGCTCGATGCGCGCGATATCGCGCAAGCGGACGTAACCGCCGTCGGCGTCTGCCCTGATCATGATGTTTTCGAATTGACCGGCGTCCGTCAGCCGGCCGAGCGTTTGCACGGCGAGCTGAAAGGCGACGGGCGACTTCGCGGGCGGCTGGTTGATGGCACCGGCGGCGACCTGCAAATTCGCGGCGCGCAGCGCGGCGACCACTTCGCCCACGGTCAAGCCGCGCTCCGCGACCTTCGTCGGGTCGAGCCAGACCCGCATCGAATAGTCGCGAGCGCCGAACACCAACACATCGCCGACGCCCTCGATGCGAACGAGCGCGTCCTTGATGTAGAGTGATGCGTAGTTTGCGATATATTGCTGATCGCGCGAGCCGTCCGGCGAGGTCATGTGCACGACCATCAAAGGGTCGGGTGACGATTTGCGCACGGTGATGCCAAAACGGTTCACCTCGTCGGGCAACCGCGGTTGCACGACAGCAAGACGGTTCTGAACCAGAACCTGGGCCTGATCGATGTTGACGCCGGGCTTGAACACGACATTGATCGAGAGCTGCCCGTCGCCCGTGGATTGCGAGCCGATGTAGAGCATGTCGTCGACGCCGTTGACTTCCTGCTCGATCGGGGCGGCCACCGTTTCGGCGATCACCTCGGCCGAAGCGCCCGGATAGGTCGCCTTGATATTGACCGTGGGGGGGACGATTTCCGGATATTCCGAGATCGCCAGCGATTGCTGCGCGATCGCTCCGGCGATCGTGAGAATCAGCGAAAGCACAGTGGCGAAGACCGGACGCTCGATGAAGAAATGGGAAAATCGCATCGGCAATCCAATCTTCTCAAGCGCGACTACTTGGTCGCGAGTACGATGCTGCCTGGGAGCGGAGCGACGACCGCTCCCGAGCGAACCGCGGGATTCGCCAGACCGGAAATCACCACGCGATCATCGCGCGACAAACCGGACGTGATCACGCGCAGGGTCTCTTCGATCGGCCCCAACGTCACCGGCTTGGCTTGAATCTTGTTGTCGGGTCCGACGGCATAGACGACCTTGCGGCTCTGATCGGACACCACCGCGGCATCCGGAATGAGCAAAGCCTCGGCTTCGCCGGCAAAGAGTCGCAGGCGCCCGAATATGCCCGGCGTCAGAAACAAATCCGGATTCTCCAGCACTGCCCGCGCGCGGATGGTGCCCGATTTCCCGTAAAGCTGATTGTCGATGAAATTCATCTCGCCGTTCCGCGTCCATTCTTTTTCGTTCGCGAGACGGATCTGAACACGATCGCCGGACGCGCGCGGGCCGCCTGCCGGCCGCGCGTAACGCACGTAATCCGGTTCCGGGATATTGAACACGAAGTGAATCGGGTTGAGGCTTACGATCGTGGTCAGCAGCGAAGCGCCCGCCTGGCCCGCGGACACAAGGTTCCCGGCGTCGACCTTTCGGTCGGAAATGCGGCCACCGATCGGCGCGCGCACCAAGGTCCATTCAAGATTGAGCTCGGCGTTGCGCAGCGCGGCCTCAGCGGATTGCAACTGCGCCTTGGCCACGTCGTGATTGGCATTTCGTTGATCGAAATCTCGCTGGGTGAGAGATTTCGATTTTATCAACTGCTCGGCGCGCTCGAGATCGTTGGCGGTAAGCGCGATTTGTGCCTTCGCGCGCGCGACATCAGCGCGCGCAGCCTCTACCGCAATCTCGAAAGGTCTGGGATCGATGGTGAAAAGGACATCGCCCGCCAGCACGGTCTGGCCGTCGGTGAAATGAATTTTCACCAGTTCGCCGGACACGCGGGCCCGCACCTCGACCCGCCGCAGGGCTTCGAATTGGCCGGTATACTCGTCCCATTGCACGACTTTTTTCAGGGCGGGATTGGCGACCGTGACTTCCGGTGCTTTCGGTTGCGCGCTCAACGGCGGGCAGCCGCTAAATACCAGCGCCGATGCGATCACCACCGCGCGCAGAGGGCGGACCGTGGCTCTAGATGAGACGGCGGGGGAGGACAGCATGTTATTTGATTCTTCCTTGCTGCGGCTCGTCCGACGAGGCCGGTGAAAGTCGAGGTGCCTCGACGATGGACGAAGCGCTCGGCTGCGCCTGCTCGACGCAAGCCTTGAAACGGTCGAGCGCCGCATCCCAGAATTGGTGCATCGCTTCCCTGTCAAAAGGCATCGCCGTGTGGAGACGAAAGTCGGTCGTACGACATGGTTTCCCTTTTGAACCGCCGGGCTGCCTTCGCTCCCAGTGACCCGCATGACTTGGACACCGGGCGGCGGCCTCACGAATCCAGATATTTTCGCAGCGGGTCCCAGTAGAACTTGGGCCACCCGGCGATTTGAGCTTCCCGGTTCTCCGGTGGGAAACCCTTCTGGTCGAAAACGATCCGGGTTCCCGTACCCTGCGCGGTCAGTTCGAACGTGACGATTGAGTAGATGCCGGACGGCCACGTCTCCGCACGCCAGGCCTGGACAATTCGCTGGTTGGGTATCAACTCGACGTTTCGGCCGATCACCCGCCCGCCGAACAGCTTGAAAGCTCCACCGGATTCGCGATCGATATGAGCTGAAGCTGCGCTAAAGGCGCTGAACTGCTTTTCGTCCAGAAGCGCTTCGTAGACGCGCTCGGAGCCTGCCTTGAAGTCGAGCTCTTGGTGAACTGAGATATCCGCGCCTGAGGCGGCGATGGCTGTTACTGGTCCAAGCGCGATGCTGGTTCCAAGCGCAAGGTTCGCCCCGAGCACCCGCCGTCGGGTGGGTAATTGGGCGAAAATTCGCAAAGTCATTGTGACTCCTCCTCGGGTTGGTAGCCCCCGCGATCAAGACGTTTGAATGAGACGGCACCGGACATTTTTTGGACCAGACCAATCTCAGGCGTTCGCCTGTGCCTGCGCCAACGCGGGTTCCCGCCGGGCGGGCTGCCACATGCCGGCGACCGCTCCCGCCAGCGACAAAGCGGCGGACACGGCGATCGCGACAACAAAGCCGGCGGTGAACGCACGCGGCGAGTCGACGCTTCCGGCGGCGGCGAACACCGCGACCGCAACCGCAATCCCGGACACCCCGCCGAGAAAGCGGAACATGTTGAAAGTGCCGGACGCCTTGCCGAGCTCGGTCTGCGCGACCGAGTTGAAGACCGCGTTCTGGGCAGCGGGCATTGCCATGGAAATGCCGGCACCGGCGAGGATCAGCGGCGCGACAAGGCTGGCGTAGGCGAGATCGGGCGCGGCGATCAGCGCGACCCAGGCCATCCCAATGGCTTGCAGAATGAGTCCGCCGGCGATGAGCGTCCGCTCACCAGTCCGGTTAACGAGCACACCGGCGAGCGGCGCCACTACAAACAGCGTGGCAGTCCACGGAAGCAGCCGCAGCCCGGCGCCGAGCGGTCCATGGCCCTGCGCGGTCTGCAAGAACTGCGCCATGAAGAATACGGCGCCATAGAGCGAGCCGGTATAAAGGAAACATGCCGCGTTGCCGGATGCGAAGGCGCGGGAGCCGAAAAATCGCATCGGCACCATCGGCGCGCGGGCGCGCAGCTCCCATGCGACGAAGGCGCCGGCAAGGAGCAACCCGGCCACGAAGGCCGCGATGACCTCGGGGCTGGTCCAGCCGCTAGCGTTGCCGCGCATCAGTCCCCAGACCGCCCCGAGCACAGCCCCCGTCACCAGGATCACGCCCAGGACGTCGACAGCGGTGCTCATTCCAAAGCTCTCCTGGATGCGCCTGCGCACGAGCGCAATGGCGACAAGACCGATCGGCACGTTGATCCAGAAGATCCACTGCCAGGCGATGCCTTCGGCGACCGCGCCGCCCACCACGGGACCCGCGATCAGGGCAAGTCCAGTCAAGCCACTGAACATCCCAAGCGCCCTGCCGCGCTCCTGAGGCGGGAAGGCCGCGCTCAACAGCGCCATCGCCAGCGGCATCACCAGCGCCGCACCGGCTCCTTGCACGGCGCGCGCCGCGATCAACGCGCCGGCGCTGCGCGCCAATGCGCAGGCCGCCGATGCCACCACGAACAGGATGAGGCCGGCGACGAACAGGCGCCGGCGGCCGTACCGGTCGCCGAGCGCAGCGCCGGTGAGCAACAGCACCGCGAAACTCAGATTGTAGGCGTTCATGGTCCACTGCAGCGCCTCAAGCGAAGCGCCGAGCTCGAGCCGGATCGTGCTCAACGCGGTGGTGACGACCAGCGCATCGAGCGCAACCATCAACGACGCCAGCGAGGTGAGCGCGAGCACCCAGGCCTTGCTCGCCGTTTCGTGTGACTCATTCATGATTGCAAACTCCCGTTCCCCTGCCCGCGCGCCAGTCGCCCGAGAAACGCTTGCATCGTAGTTAACCTTATGGTTAATTAACTACAATGTTTTATTTGTCAAGGTTGGAAGGTGCTGCGCGACCGGGCCCTCATACGCCCGCCCGTCTGGTCTCGGCAGTACGGAGCTCGTTGCGCGCCCGAAGTGTCATACTGCGGAACGCAATATTGCGCGGGCTTGGCGGTGCGCTCGTCGTCGCGATTGCCGTTTCCGGCATGCGCACAGCTGGCAAAGGCAATGATCGCGGCTGCGAGAGCGATCATGATGTTCGTCTGCATTTTGCTTCTCCTCCTGTCGGAGCGCGGTCGGTATGATCGGCATTAACGCCCGACCCGTGCCGCCAAGACGAACGGCAGCGGCCGAAGGATTCGCAAAAAGAAAATTTTTCCAGCCGAATCCTTCGCGCCGCCCCAATCGTCTGGGTAGAAAGTGAACCCAGGATCGCGGCGATCGCAGCGGAGGTTCGATGAACATATCCATCGCCGGCGCGGCCGATCCACGCGCCGCTTTCGATCGGCTGCTAAGCGACTTGCGCCCCAAGCTGCATCGCTATTGCGCCCGTATGACCGGATCGGTGATCGACGGCGAGGACGTGGTCCAGGAGGCGCTGGCGAAAGCAATCGAGGCCTATCCCGGTGCCGGAGCAATCGCCCACATGGAGGGCTGGCTGTTTCGCATCGCCCACAATGCGGCGCTGGATTTTCTGCGGCGCCGCGCCCGCGAGAACGCCGCCCACTCCGATGAGGATCTGGACATGGCTGTCGATCCCGCATCCGGTGCCGAGGATCGCCAAATCGTCGCCGCCAGCCTGCGCACCTTCATGCGCCTGCCGGTGGCGCAGCGCAGCACCGTCGTCCTCATGGACGTGCTCGGTTACTCACTCGACGAGATCGCCAGCATAGTTAATCTCAGCGTCGCGGCGATCAAAGCGGCGCTGCATCGCGGACGCGCCCGCCTGCGCGAGCTGGCGCAGGAGCCCGAGGATTTGCCGCTTCCGATCCTGGCGGAGCCCCAGCGCGCGCTTCTCACCGCTTATATCGACCGATTCAATGCGCGCGACTTCGATACGGTGCGCGACATGCTTGCCGAGGAGGTACGGCTCGAGCTTGTCAGCAGGTTGCGCGCGCGCGGCCGCGGCGACGTGGGAAATTACTTCACGAGATACGCGCAGCGCGAAGATTGGCTTTTCGTTCTGGGATTGGTCGATCGACGCCCGGCGGTGCTGGTGCGCGATCCGGCCAACCCGGGAGCGCAACCAAGCTATTTCGTTCTCCTCGAATGGGCGGGCAATCGGCTCATGAACATTCGCGATTTCCGCTTCGCCCGTTATGCGATCGAGGGCGCGGAACTGGTCGTACTGGACGAAGCCGAGGCGAATCCGACCTCGCGTGGCAGCAATTGAGTTGCCGCAATCGGACGCGCAGAGCCATTCAAGGGCGGGGTTTCAACCGAAAGCCCGGGTCAAAACCCAACTCGCGGCTTGCTTTCTCTGTCGATAGGTATCCGCTCGGTTCGGCGATGTTGTAGATGCCGCGACGCGCCCTCTCGATCGCAAGCGACGCCGCCGAGGCGGCCGCTTCAACATGCAACGACGGCGGCTCGCCGGGGCCGTCGGCTCCGGTGTTCGGCCCGTAGAGATGTCCGTAGCGAAGCACGACGCCTTCGATTGGCGGAGACGAAACGGTGAGCCGCTCCAGCGTCACGACTCCTGCGACGGTGATCGCGCGCGTGCCCGTCGCGTAGATATCGAGCGGATCGCCTTCGGAATGCGGTTGCGGCCCGGGCGCGTACATCCACGCGATACTTTGTGCGATGAGCCGATACACGCTCGCTTCAAGCATCGCGGTGACGAGGTTTCGGGTTCCCTCGCTGCGCATCCGGGCGTTGCGTCGCGTTCCTTCGTTCATTCGGCTGGGATCAAGCCCGGGCGGAAGATCAGTCAGCTGATGCATCACAACGTCGGGGCGAGCGGCGGAAACTGCTCGGGAGAGCGCCGGCGCATCGAAGATATCGACAACCGCCGGCTCGACGCCCGCGGCGCAGAGCGCGTCAGCTTTGGCCGCCGAGCGGGTCGTACCGGTGACATGGTGCCGTGCCTCGAGCAGCAGCGGCACCAATCGTTTGCCGATGGCGCCGGTCGCGCCGGCTAAGAATATCCTCATGATGGCGACTCCAGACGCAAAGCTGCGACGACACGGCCTCGCCCTCGGTGGCAATTCGCGACGCAGCGAAAGCGGCGAAGCGCGTATCTGTCGTCCGCTTCTCAGAGCGGCTTCATCAGATCGGCTGCCGTCGCTCCTTTGGACGCAATGTAGATCGCCAGCAATGTCGCCGGCTCAGTAGGGCTTGCATTGCGCGAGACCCGATGGATCGCGCCGGGAGGCTCCCACCAGGCATCTCCCGCGTGGAACGTCTGTTCGGGTCCGTCGCCAACCTTCGAGGCGACCGCGCCGGAAACGACAAATGCCATGACGCCATTGGCGTGGAGGTGTGGCGGGGAGCCTGTTCCCGGCGGGTATATCACCTCGACAAGGATGAGATCACGCGCTGGCTCACTGGGAAGTTCCTGCTTGATGACATCGCGCTGCGTCGGAGCGCCTACGGGTGCTCGCTGCTGGGCGGATGCCGCGTCGTCACGAGACGTCGAAGCCACAGCGGCCAACAAAGAAATGACGGACGCGCGATTGAAAACTCTCCTGCTGACGGCAGGCTTCATCATGGCATTTCTCCTTGATCGTCCTGCTTCGTACTGCGGACTCAACACCCGAGAGCTCCTCCCGTTCCTGCAGCGCATCCACGTCTTTGTTGGGCAATTCAAGACGTGATGGCCGGGACGAGCCCGGCCATAACAAGTCAATCATTGTCCCCAATAGCATCAGCCATCATTGCGACCCGGCTGCCCGCGCCTGACCCAGGCCGAGCGCCTCGGCAATGATGCGGAACACCTCCGTGTTTTCCATTTGCCCGTGCACGCGCTCGCTGCCCGGGCCGGTGGCGGTAAGAATCACATCTTCCCCGGAATGTACGTCGGCATTGATCATGGCCGGCAGGTTGCCGAGCCGCAGCGCAGCGCCGGGCACGCTCTTGTAGCGCTCGTTGGCGACGAAGGTGCCTTCCTGCGTGCCGGGCGCGGTCGGATCGTTCGGCCCGTCGAGTTTTGGGCGCAGCGTTTCGTAATGATCGGGAAGGCTCGCCGAAAACAAGGCAAGCCGCCGGCTCACGTCGACGCGCTCGGGATAACCCTCGGCGTCGGGCGCCGGATAGTTGGGAAACCCAGCCCGCTCGTAGACGCGCACGCGCTCGCGCAACGGCGCGACCGCATCCTTGCTCATGTCATCGTCGATCGTGCCGACCAGACCGATCGGATGATTGTGATCGGCGACCACCAGAATAAGCGTGTCGCCGCGCGGCTCGGACCAATCGCGCACCAGCCTGACCACATTATCGAGCATGATGGTGTCGTAGACCGCCCGCTCCATGTCGAGCAGATGCGTGTACTTGTCGATCATGCCGGACTCCACCATGAGGAAGAAGCCGGCCTCGTTCCTGGCAAGCACGTTGAGCGCCGCACGCACCTGCTCGGTCAAGTCCGGCTGCTCGGGAAATTTCGGCACCGTCCCGCGCTTGAGGAATTTGCGGTCGAGCGCGCCGTCCATGTTACCGAGCGTGAACAGGCCAAGCAGTCGCTTCGTTTCTGGCGCGGCGGCGAGCGCGTTCATTTCCGGACCAGTCAGCGCAACCGCGTAACCTGATGCGCGGAATTTTTCGAGGAAGTCGGTTTCGTCCTTACGCTTTGAGCCGTGCGCCGACTTCGGCAGGAAATTCGCGAGACCGCCACCCATCAGCACGTCAGGCTTGGCGGCGAAGAACTGCTCGACGATGCGATCGTATTCGGCGCGGCGGCGCACATGCGCGACCATCGCCGCGGGTGTTGCATCCTCGATTTCGGTGTTGGTGACGATGCCCACAGCCATGCCGAGGCGGCGCTGCACCAGGCTGGTGATGTTCTCGACCTTCGGATCGTCGAGCGGGTCGATAGTGCGGTCGGCATACACTCCCATCGCGTTGACCGCAGACTTGTGGCCGTGGCATAGGCGCTCGCCGAATTGGCGGAATCGGTGATGACCGAATCGCTGCCAGCCGTGGCAACCAGCGCCATCTGTGGCATGTCATCCATCGCGAGCTTGCCGCGCGCCTTGCCTTCGGCGATGCCCTTCGCAAGAAGCCGCGCCGCGACGCGGTGCGCCGGCGACATGCCGTCGCCGATCAACAAGACGACATTCTTCGCCTTGCGCGGGCCCGTGCCGTAAACCGTCCAGGTGAGTTCACGTCGGGTCGTGCCGTTGCTCACCAGCACCCGGTAGGTGCCGGGCTGCGCGAGCACGACGTCGTGCAGAATCAGCGCGGACTGCTCCTTGCCGTCCTCGCGCTCGACGAACGCCGCGGCCTTGCCAAAGGTTTTGGCGTAATCTTCCCCGTTCAACGTCACTTTGATGGCGGCGGGATCGGCGAGCCCGGGAAACTCGACTTTGAAATCGAACCGGGCGCCAGCGAGAATTTCTGCGCGATCGATCGGATAAACCGTTTGCGCCTGGGCCGACAGCGCGAAAAACAAAACGAAAATTGCAACTGCCGCAGCGGCAAATCGAGGCATGCCAAGGTCCTCCACCGTTCGATGGAGCGGACCTAGCCTCTCAATGTGACAGTTATGTTGCAGCCAACCGCGCAGCCAGCCGATCGGCATCCAAAGTCCGCTCGTCCCCGCGAAAGCGGGGACCCAGGGCCACATAGGCGAATCTTACCCTTCTGGATTCCCGCTTGCGCGGGAATGAGCGGTAGAGAGATCCACGTCAGCCGCGGGCCGCTGGGAAGCGGCGCGTCCAATGGCCCTGCCGGGGCGCGATCGCGACCGCCCAGAGGTTGCGGTCGGCGACGTCCTTGAGGGTGACCGTCATCACCTCGCTCGCGCCGTCGATTGCCACATGTCCGAAGAACTGCAGCCCGAAGCACGGCGCGAGATCGTCGCTCTGGTCCGCGCTGCAGCCTTTCTGGAACACCGCGCGCGGACCGAACGTGTTGTCGAGCGGCTCTGGATGCCAGGTACCGGCGTGGAGCGGGCCGGAGATGAATTCCCAGAACGGCTCGAAGTCCTGAAACACCGCCCGGTTCGGATCGTAATAATGCGCGGCGGTGTAGTGCATGTCAGCGGTGAGCCACACCGTGTTGCGAACGCCGGCATGCTTGATGAAGGAAAGCAGATCGGCGATCTCGATCTCGCGGCTTTGCGGCGGGCCGTCGCCCAGCGCGACCGCGTCGTCGCTGACGACGCCGATCGAAAGATCGGCGGCGATCACTTTCCAGGTCGCTTGCGAGCGCAGCAATTCGCGCTTGAGCCAAGCGAGCTGCGTTTGCCCGAGAATCGCGGCCTCACCGCCGTCCGCGCGGTTGGGTGTGCGGTACGAGCGCATGTCGAGCATGAACACGTCGAGCAGCGGGCCATAGGGGATCTTGCGA
>Ga0182035_10002207_pt1 | contig 10196 bp, 7 predicted proteins | sample flu12Cox44000170_FD_125969 | JGI IMG/M metagenome (GOLD analysis project Ga0182035, IMG submission 125969) | Lab enrichment of tropical soil microbial communities from Luquillo Experimental Forest, Puerto Rico - flux4day.12C.oxic.44.000.170 | ecosystem: Environmental > Terrestrial > Soil >...
GTGACACCAATGATGACCAGGAAAGCAACGAGGTCAAAGTAGGCGCTCATATGGGGCAGGGAGTTGGGATCGATCCCCTTGGCGGCGAGCGTGTCCTTAATATTAGCGAAGTGCTCCCAGTGCCCGTTGTACTGGACCAGGGGCTCACCGCGCGCACTGGTGAACTGTGGTGGGATGACAATGCCGAAGTCTTGCAGGAAGCTCAGGAGGTACCCGCTCCAACCGGAGGCGACAGTGGCGGCGCCGAAGGCGTATTCCAGGATCAGGTCCCAGCCAATGATCCAGGCGAAGATTTCGCCCAGCGTGGCATAACCGTACGTGTAGGCCGAGCCGGCAATGGGAATCAGAGAAGCAAACTCGGCGTAGCAGAGGCCGGCGAAAGCACAGGCTGAACCGGCCAGCAAAAAAGAGAGCACAATCGCCGGGCCTGCATATTTGGCGGCAGCAGCACCCGTCAGCACAAAGATACCGGCCCCAATGATGGCGCCGATACCCAGCGACACCAGGTTGATAGGGCCAAGCGCGCGCCGGAGGGTATGTTCTCCGCGCTCTTCGGCTTCCTCCATGATGACGTCCAGCGGCTTGGTCTTAAACAGATTCCCCATGCTTTGTTCCTCCGTCCTGTGCCGCTGGGAGCGCGGACCTCTCGCCCGCTCGGCCGGGATCTCGGTGGCCAACAAGTGCGGGCGGGACGCCCGCGCTCCCAGCGATCCTTTGTTCCTTCCATGCAGTGCGGCGCCTGTGCGACGCTCGGTTGTCGGCCTTCGAATGAGCAATAGCGCAGACCGCCGTTTTTGCGGTCTGCGGCCTTTCATTCCGGCCTCACGACAAGCCGCGGACAAAAGTGGAGGTCCGCGCTACCCTGCTCAGGGCCGTGAGCGAGCCCCGATCTTTTCACACCTCCCGAGATCGAGCAAGGCTGCGCCTCCGCCACAGGTAGTACACAGGAATGCCCAGGCCCACGAGGCACAGGCCAGCGATGCTCCTAAAAGCTTTGTGCGTGAGGAGTGCCCACTCTACGAAGGTGGCGAAGAGAATGTAGAGAACGGGTACGACAGGATAGCCCCAAGCCCGATAGGGCCGTGGCGCTTCGGGCCGAGTATGCCGCAACCAAAGCACTCCAGCGATGGTCAAGATATAAAAGAGGACCACGGCAAACACAACATACTCGAGTAACTCGTTGTAGGTACCGCTCAGGGTGAGCAGGGCGGCCCAGAGTGCCTGCACGATTAGGGAGACCGCCGGTGTATGGTACCTCGGATTCACTCGCCCCACAGAAGAGAAAAACAGCCCATGCCTGGCCATGGCGTAGTAGACGCGCGCTCCCGCCAGAGTCAAGCCATTGATACAGCCAAAGGTCGAAATAGCGATGGCTGCGGCCATCAAGCTCGCGCCCTTGGGACCGAAAATCACCTGCAGGGCAGCAGTGGCCACGCGGTCTTCGGCGGCGTGCTGAACCCCCTCAAAAGGAAGAATTCGCAGGTAGGACCAGTTGCAGGCAAGATAGAGCGCGCAAATAGTCAGGGTTCCCACGAACAGGGCTATCGGCAGGTTGCGCTTGGGATTTGTAACTTCCTCCCCCGTAAAGGTCACATTGTTCCATGCGTCGGAGGAGAACAGTGGGCCGACGAGAGCGACGGAGACGATGGTGAGTGTAGCCATATCCACACGAGCGCCCTGCCAAAAGTTCTGGGAGTGTGCCACGCCGTGAGTGTCACCCCACCAGAAGCCGAATCCTATAACACCGAGCAGCGCTCCAACCTTGAGAGTAGTGAAAATATTCTGAACCCATGCACCGGTGCGGAGTCCAAAGATATTGATCACCGCCAGGAACAACAAACAGAGGATGGCAACCAACTGCTGCGAAGATACTGTCAGCTCTGTGCGGTGGCTAGCTAGAGTGACGGTGCCAAAGTTCGCCAGGATGTTTTGGGCTGAAATCCACGGGAAAAACACTCCCAGAAACTTGCCAAAGGCGACGGCAACCGCAGCGATCGTTCCTGTCTGAATGACCAGGAAGAGAGTCCAGCCGTAAAGAAACCCCCAAAGTGGTCCGAAGGCCTCACGCAGGTAAACATACTGGCCGCCGGCGCGCGGCATCATTGCTGCCAGTTCTCCGTAAGTGAGCGCTGCCAGCACGGTCATGAGTCCGCTGATTACCCAGGTGAGCAGAAGGAGGCCGGGAGATCCCACCTCACGACCTATTTCTGCTGCAACGATGAAGATTCCGGAGCCGATCATCGAGCCCATCACGATGGTCGTGGCATCGAACAAACCAAGGCCCTTGTACAGTTCGGATGAACTCGTCTCGCCCGCGGGTTTGGCAGTCGTTATGGTGGCCATTTCGAGAGCGCGCTGAGGCAGTTGACTAGCTGCCAGCCCGGTCTTTTTCACCTCGCCCCATCTCCTACCTTGCACAAGAGCTTACCATGAGACCGGCTGAGGGGGGACGCCGTTGATAATTTGTTATAGCTTTTATATCTTTATATCTTGCGGCTCCTTGACAACGGCGCGCGGCGCTTTCTATAATCCCGGATGAAGGGGGACCCTCTCGGGTGAGCGGGAATAACTCAGTGGTAGAGTGCGACCTTGCCAAGGTCGAAGTCGCGGGTTCGAATCCCGTTTCCCGCTCCAGAACTTATAAGGTCTAGTCTTTTATTCCTCGGCGCGGTACCCAAGTGGTAAGGGAGAGGTCTGCAAAACCTTTATGCGTGAGTTCGATTCTCACCCGCGCCTCCAGCGTTCCAGGGTAAGATCTCTGGCAAAAGAGTTGAACACCTCAGCCGAGCTCACTCACCGGCGGACCAACCACTCGATGATTGGCGATGCTGCTTGGTCGAAGAATTGGGTGGGATGCTTCTATCCGAAGTTACTGAAACGTTCTGGACTAACGCCGCGAGAACTCATTCACCAAACGTCGGTAACATTAGCCCCTATTTTCAGGGGCAGGTTGGACCTAAGGCTACTCACGGCGGGCTGCTGCCGCGACAGTAAGTGACCACGTCGTTTCTTTTCCTCATCTTTACGATAGTTCCTAAGCCTCGGAAAAACGCACGCTCCCAACCCTCAGACCATCTTCCGTTGGCCCTGTGACTGCGTCATCGTGGGTGAGTCAGCAGACCGTCAATGAGAGTTTGCAGGCGCGAATACGACTGGATACCGACCAATTTTGCCCTCAATTTCTAACTGTCGCTCTTCCCCCCCAGGACTAAATAACAGGTCACAAGTTTGAGGCGACCCGACAGCATAAAAAAATTATCACAAAAGTACTTGACATAGTCTAAATAACCATGTAATAACGTATCGAGCCAGCTAAAAAATCGCTCGGTATGCTGGTCAAGGATTGTGGAGGTCGACCTACAGACCTCGCCACACAGGTAGTGAATATGGCTCCTATGCAAGAAAACCCCGATCCGCATCACGATTTCACACCGGATGAGTCCATGGACAGAATTCTCCATCACTGCACCATCAAGCGAGTTCTGCCTGGCGCTGGGCAAGTGATCCCACGCCCTTTCTTGTATGGCGTCTGCGCTCTGGTCATTCTGACGACCCAGATGGACAAAGCGAGGCTGCCCGTGGCGGCCGAACGCGGCGCCGACTTCACGATTTCCACTACACCGTCAACCTTTGCTGTCACAGCCGGCTCCTCGGCAAACTACGTGGTGGACGTAAACCCCCAGTTTGGTTTCAGCGGAAGCGTGCTTCTGAGTTGCAGCGGGCTGCCGCTCACTGCCACCTGCTTCCTCTCGCCCAACCCGGTCGCTCCGAGCGGCCAAGCCACCTCTACGGTGACTATGACCGTGACAACCAGGGTGCGCTCGCAGTTGCCACCTCACTCGGGGCCAGGCTTCTTGCCACCGCTCTTGGTGAGGCCTTGGAGACTGGGCTGGTTCCTGTGGCTGCTCGGCGTCATCGTGGGGCTCCATATAGCGACGGCGCGTCCCGGCCGTCGCACGCAACTGTGGACCCCGTTGACTTTGGGGCTCGTAATAGTCTTCGTGCTTGTTTGGGTGGCGTGCGGTTCGGGCGGTGGCGGCGGTGGGAGTGGGTTCGGTCCGAGCGGAACGCCGGCGGGAAACTATACTCTCACGATCACCGGTGCCTCCGGTTCGCTAACTCACAGCACGACAGTGACTCTAACTGTTAACTGACGCCGAGCCTATGAATTCATGAAGCAAGACGACGTGCGAAGGGCTACCGGGGCGTATTGCTTGCGACGTCCTCGCTGTCGGTCTTGGCCAAGAAGAGGATGACAGAGGGAAGACAGTTCCACGCGGCTCTCATCGCGACTTAAGGGGAAGGTTGGAAATATGACCAATGATTCAGACGTACCGGAGGTGATGGACATCCACCGGGCTTCGCAGTACCTCGGTGTTTCGCGTGAGACCCTTTACAAGTATCTGAACGAGGAAAGGATTCCGGCCTTCAAGCTGGGCAACCGCTGGCGGTTGAAGAAGGCCGTGCTCGATCGCTGGATGGAAAGGGAGAGCACTCGGCGTGAGGGTCCGCAACGAGGTCAAAGCAGGGAGAAACCAGCCTAGGAGCAAGTAGCATGTTTGGACGCAAACCTAAGGCCCTCGTAGGCCTGGACATTGGCTCAAGCTCCATTAAGTTGGTTGAGCTTAAAAAGAAATCAGCCGACTACGAACTAGTGGGTGTGGCCATGGAGAACTTGGGGCAGGACGCGGTTGTGGACGGCGCAATTATGGACGGCAATGCGGCCGCTTCAGCTATTGAGCGGATCTTCGCCGGGCAGAAGACGAAGAGCCGCGATGTGGCCATGGCGGTCTCGGGGCACTCGGTGATCGTCAAGAGGATCAGCGTCCCGGCAGCCGCCGAAGAGGAGCTTTACAACGTTGTGGCGTACGAGGCCCAGCAACATATTCCTTTCGATCTCCAAGACGTCAGCTTGAGCTATCACGTTTTCGGCCGCAACCAAGCGGGCAACGCCACGGATGTGGTCCTGGTGGCTGCCAAGAAAGAGACGATCCTGAACCACACCAACGTCGCCACCCAGGCCGGAGCGACCCCGGTCGTCATGGACATTGACGCCTTTGCTTTGCAGAACGCCTACGAACTGAACTATCGGCCCGAACCCGATCACACATCCGCCCTGCTAAATATCGGCGCCAGCATGATGAATATCAACATTGTGCGAGGTGGTGTGCCGCTTTTTACCCGCGACGTGACCGTAGGTGGCAATCAGTATACGAATACGTTGCAAAAGGAACTCGACCTCAGTTTTGACGATGCCGAAGAGCTCAAAATGGGCAAGGCCAGCACCCCTGAGCAATCGGAGGCACTCAGCCAGCACCTCCGCACGGTATCCGAGATCCTGCTGCTCGAGATCCAAAAGACATTTGATTTCTTTCGTCAGACGGCGCCGGCGGAAACCATCCACGATATCTACATCGCCGGCGGTACGGCCAGGACCGAGGGGCTGAAGGGGTTGCTAGGGACGGAGTTCGACATCCCGGTGGAAATTATGGATCCCTTTCGCAAAGTGACGGTCGATCCTCACAGGTTCGATCCCGCCTTCATCGCGGAGGTGGCTCCTCGAATGAGTGTAGCGGTGGGATTGGCATTAAGGAGCTTTGATTCCGCATGATCAAAATCAACTTTCTACAAGAAGGAGGCGTTCAAGCGGCCGGGGCTGAGTCTGCGGCGACGGGTCTTCCGCCGGCGCGCGATGCGGCTATTTTCCTCGCCAGCCTCCTCGTTGTGTGTGCTCTAACGGGCTCGTTGTACTGGTTCTGGAACAGACAGCTCAACCGCCAGCGCCAGGATCTGGCAGCCGAGAAGCGGGAAGCAACGCGCCTAGCCGCCATTCAGGCGGAGAACCAGCGGTTTCAAAAGCGAGTAAGTGAAGCCCAGAGAAGTCTGGAGACGGTTCGTAATCTGCAAACCCAACGGGTCGGGCCCGTGGCACTGATGAACGCTCTCGGGGAACTGGTGAGCCGGACGACGGGCCTTTACCTTCTCACGGCTAACGTCGTGGGTGGCCGGCTGGTAATCCAAGGCCAGTCCGATTCGGTGGAAGCCATTGTGAACTTTATGGCCGTGCTCCGCCACTCGGGGAGCTTTGCCGACGTTCAGTTTCATCAGTTTTTTCAAGACGACCAAGAGAAGCGCTTGAGCTTCAAGTTCAATCTCGACTGTGTCTACCAGCCGTCCGCGACTCCGCTGACCGCGCACGCGGGGTCAGGCGTTGTTCAGGCGGTTGCGGTCACGAGACCCGCCGAGGGTGCCCGAGACCCCGACGGGACGGGGCTGTCGGGACGGGGTCTTGGGGACGGGGCCGCGCCAGCCGGGAACGCACCGGGGACCAGAGCGCGGTAAGTAGTAAGTCGACATGCCGGGCTGAAGCCCGGCGCTACGTGGGAGCGCAAGATTCGATGGCCAGAGACTTTAACAATCTTCCGCCGGGTCTTCGAGTTGCAGTGTTTGCTGCGGCGCCGGTGGTTTTGGGGGCTGCCGCGTTCTGGTACTTCGTCTGGCCGGTGTCGGTGAAACTGACATCGACCAAAGCAGAGGTCGCCAGACTGCACGCTCAAAACCTCAGAAACCAGTCCATCGAGCGGCAACGCCGAGAGTTTCAACAGCGAATCGCGCAATTAGAAGAGGAGTTGGAAGCTTTCCGCGCGACCGTGCCGGATGAGCCTGCTCCGGATGAGCTGGTGAAGATGGTCCATGACGCAGAGCAAGCCGCGGCGGTGCACGTTCGCAGCTTTGTTGCTCAGCCGGTCGTGCAACAGGAAATGTACGCTGAAATGCCTTTCAAGGCGCGAGTAGACGGCACTTACTACGCCTTGGTGAGTTTCTTTAACGCTTTGACGCAGGCACAAAGAATCATCGGGGTCTCCAACCTGGCGTTGGGACCTCCCACGGCTACCGGCTCAGGAAAGTACACCATCGACCCCGAGGCGACCGTCGGCGTCAACTGCGTGGTGACCACATACTTCAACCAGTCGCAGCCGTTGGAGCAGGCGAAAAAGAAGAAGTAGACCCTAAATAGCAAAGGCACGGACATGGTGAACCGTCGCGGGCATCCGAAATGTCTTGGTTACTTGCTGCTCATAGCGCTGGCGAGCCCCTCTGTCTCGGTGTGGGGAGGGGCACCGCAAAGCGTCAGCACTCAAGATGTTGGGTCTGGGTTGCCAGCGTTGCGCCTCTTACCGCGAACGCCGTTTTCGTTAGCCCTCTGGGCCGACAATAGTCAACCCATGGCTCAACTGACAGAGGATCAGGCGGCCGACTCCTCACCCCAGGAGGGAGTCTCGAAACCGTCTGAAAGGGAGGGTGGTTCGGTCTTGGCGGCTTCCCAGCCCGCTTCGGCCTCCCCCTCCCCTGCTGTGAAGCCGGAAGGTCAGTCCCCGCCTGCAGGGTACGATGGGCCACGAACCACGGAGCAGGGACCACTGCTCACGATGCCCTCCGCTGCGCTCTGGCAAAGGGTGTCGCAAGCCATGACGGCTCTGAGGGCTGAACTGGCGTCTCCCAGCCTGCTGCCGCGAACACCGTTGTCTCCAGCCCTCTGGACTGAAGGTACTCAAGCTGCGGCCAAGCAGACGGAGGATGAGGCCTCCAGTGTAGTCCAGGAGGGAGTGTCGAAACCATCTGAAACGGGGAGTGGTTCGGCCTTGGCTGCTTCCCAGTCGGCTCTCCCGCAGTCTCAGGCGGTAAAGCCGGGAGACCAGCCCCCGGCTCAGGATTACAACGGACCAGAAGCCACGGAGCCAGAATCCCCGCCTATGATGCCCCCCGGTCCGCTCCGGCAAAGGGCGTCACAAGCTATGACCGCTCTAAGGGCTGAACTTGCGTCTCCCAGCCTGCTGCCCCGAACGCCGTTATCTCGAGCCCTCTGGACCGAAGATACTCCACCTGCGGCCGAGCAGACGAAGGATGAGGTCTCCGGTGCGGTTCAGGAGGGAGCGTCGAACCTATCTGAAACGGACAGTTCGGCCTTGGCAGCTTCCCCGCCGGCTCCGGTCCCCCCCTCCCATGCTGTGAAGCTGGAAGGTCAGTCCCCGCCTGCAGGGTACGATGGGCCACGAACCACGGACCAGGGACCACTGCTCACGATGCCCTCCGCTGCGGTCTGGCGCAGGGCTTCGCAAGCTATGTCCGCTCTTAGGGCTGAACTACCATTTCCAAGCCTGCTGCCGCGAACGCCGTTATCTCCAGTCCTCTGGACCGAAGATACTCAACCTGCGGCCGAGCAGACGGAGGATGAGGCCTCCGGTGCAGTCCAGGTGGGAGCGTCGAAACCGTCCGAAACGGGAAGCAGTTCGGCCTTGACTGATTCCCAGCCGACTCTCCCGAAGTCTCAGGCCGTAAAGCCGGGAAACCAACCCGTGGCTCAGGGTTACAACGGACCACAAGCCACGGACCCGGAATCCCCGCTTATGATGCCCTCCGCCCCAGTCTGGCAAAGGGCGTCGCAAGCCATAACCATTCTGCACGTTGAGCCCGCGTCTCCGGGCCTCTTCCCACGGTCACCGGTTTCCCCGGACCGCTGGACCTACGAGGCTCAACCTGTGGCTCAGCAGGCTAAGAAAGGGGAACAGGGGAAAAAGGAAGAAGGGAAAGCTGCCGCTTTTCAACCGCCTCCTGTTCTCTTAGCCGCTCTCATGGATCCAGGTGATCAACCCCCGGCCCAGGGTCACAACGAATCTATTACCAAGGACCATGGAGAACCCACTACTGCTCCCCCGGAGGTTTCTGAGCACTCGTCTGCCACAAAGAGTTTGGGTGGTCGGACTGGGGCTCGGGGGCACGACGGACCACCAATAATGAACCAGGGACAGGCGGCTTCTGCTTCTCAGACTGGCCCTCTCAGCCCTTCCTCTGCTGCAAGCCAGAAAGTGCAGCCGACGGCCCAGGTTGACCACGGACCATACACTACGAATCACGCGAGCACTAATGCTCTACGGGAATCCGCGGGCCAGTTTCCCAGCACGCCGAGCGGCAAGTGGGCACTTCGCGATCCCTTCAAGCTTCCGCCGCCACCACGCCCTGAGCAGGAGGAGAAGGATGATCCCAATCCCTTGCCGGCAAATCGCCCGCCGGGGTCTCGGGGCCTTCTTGTGGAACAGTTGAAACTGAAGGGCGTCGTGCGCGACAGCGCAACCCAAAAAATGATTGCTGTCGTCACCGCGCCCAATAACCGTGCTTACTTCCTACGGGAGGGTGAAGCGGTGTACGACGGAGTGGTGAGCAAAATCACGCCGGATGCGGTCTATTTCAAGGGAAACATCTTTAACTCCAAGCGCGAGGTCCACTTTCGTGAGGTCGTCAAGATACTCAGTCCGGCTCCGGGAGAAATAAAATGAAAACAAGGGCTAAATGCAATTTCGTGGCGATGGGTCTGGCAGTAGGGGGCATCCTTTTAGGCGTGAGCGACGTCGAGCATTCTGCTGCTCCCGCCGAGCAGGCGCAGGCTGCGAAAGCGGCCCAGACCCTAGCGCGGGCCGCGGCCAGCCCAACTCAACAGAGTTCGCCGAGCTTGCCTCAGCAACCCGGTCCCGCCGCGGGTGGGCCGGCAGGCCAAGGGCAGCAGCATGCAGAGTACACCGGTGAGCGGATCTCACTCAACCTTAAGGACGTCGACCTCAAGGACTTTTTCCGGCTTATCCACGAGATCAGCAAGCTGAACGTCATTGTGGATGCCAACGTGACTGGGACCCTCACTTTGGTGCTCGATGATGTACCGTGGGACCAGGCTCTCGACATAGTTCTCCGGGACAACGGCTTGGCCAGGGTTCTCGAAGGGAACGTCCTGCGGATTGCCAGAGTGCAGACCCTTGCTGGCGAACATGAAGCGGCTGCCAAGCTGGTCGACGCCCAAGTAGATGCGGCTCCCCTGGTGACCGTCTTCCGACGGCTGCACTATGCCCAGGCCAAAGCCACCACCGGCGCTGGCGGCGCAGGGATTCCTGGAGGGGCTGGCGGTGCGGGTGGCCAGGCGCTACCAGGCGTTGTGGATATCATCAAGGGATCAGGCGTGCTCAGCAGGCGGGGATACGTCCAGGCGGATCCGCGCGACAACACGGTAATCATTTCCGATGTCTCAACCCAAATACCCATCATTGAGGGCTTTATCGACAAGTTGGACAAAAAGACGCCGCAAGTGTTCATCGAGGCCAAGATTGTGCTGACCACTTCCGCCTTCGCGCGGACCCTGGGAGTTCAAC
>Ga0182035_10002210_pt1 | contig 10195 bp, 9 predicted proteins | sample flu12Cox44000170_FD_125969 | JGI IMG/M metagenome (GOLD analysis project Ga0182035, IMG submission 125969) | Lab enrichment of tropical soil microbial communities from Luquillo Experimental Forest, Puerto Rico - flux4day.12C.oxic.44.000.170 | ecosystem: Environmental > Terrestrial > Soil >...
CGATTTCGACCCCACATTCGCCAACAACTTCGCGACGCGCCAGGACCTAAACCTCGGTATCAACAAGGTCTTTAACTTCGACGGCGCCTTCAACCGGCTTCCCGCCGCGTCCAACGGCTTGAGTGCGAGGGTCTGGTCGTTTGGCTTCAATGTCGGAGCGCAGCGGCGCTTTCGCGACCCCAGCCCTCAGTCATATGCTTTCATCTTCAACCCCTCGGCTTCGTATGTCGTTTCAGAGCAATGGAACGCCAGCTTCTCAATGGGGATCACGCGCCGTTGGTTCGATACCTTCGGCGGAGTCAGCCAACGCAACCTGACATGGGAGCCCACAGGTGTCATCGAATATGTGATTCCGGCCGACTGGTTGGATGGGTCGGACGCAACGCGATGGCAGGGCAATCCGGCGATCGACTTCGTCGCGGGTCTGGAGCGAAACTGGTCGAACCAGTCGGGGCGGGAATATACCCAATGGCGAGTCGGGCTCGTCTTCAAGACGGGCTGGCGGTTTTAGATCAGGGAGTCAGATCATGAGTCGAAAAGATGGGACTATGCTTCGGGGATTGCTCGGCTTCTTACCGATCGTGGCGTGCGTTTCTCCCGGTGTATTGTCGTTGGTGGAACCTGCATTTACTGCTCGCGCTGCCCGACTCGCACACGGCACTTGGACTGTACAGGGTCGTGCAATCCAGGGCACTCGCCGCTGCGGCGATTGGCTGGTTCGCCTGACCAATACAGGTGACCAATTGTCTGGCATCGTCTCGCTTGCGCGGTCGAGCGTGCCCATTCAGAACTTGACGCTGCAATCTGACGGGACCTTCTCAGGAATTACTCGCGCAGGCATGACGGGATCGACGCATACGCGCGCCTACAAGGTCACCGGCAAATTTTCGGGCGATACAGTTAGCCTTACGCTGGAAGATAATATGTGTCCCCCTCGCCGCGGTACAGCCGTTCGACGAGCCGCAGTCGGCTAGGGAGACGCGGAGTCTTTGCCGTAACGCTCCGCAAGGGGAGTAGCCAAATGTTGGATATCGCCAAGACGACGAAATTGGTTGACCAGCGTTGGAGCGACGAGGTCATCCCGACACTGGTCGAATAAATCAAAATCCCCAATAAATCGCCGGCTTCCGACCTGAATTAGGCGGCGCACGGTCATATGGATGAGGCAGTGGCGTTGTTCAAGCGCTGGGCGCAAGCAAAGCTCCCCTCTTTTCCAGGCGCCACTCTCGAAGTCGTCCGACTGCCCAGGCGAACGCCGGTCATCATGATCGAGGTCCCAGACGAGGGCGAAGCCACTGTACTGCCCTATGGCATCTCTGACAAGCAGCCGAGATGGTGGGGTGGACGCAGGGCTAGGCCCTTGGATCCCGCGTCTGGAACCCGACAAGCTCTATGGGCGCGGTGTGGCCGACGACGGATATGGGATGTTCGGCGGGTTGAGCGCGCTGCTGGCTCGGAAAAGAGCAAGGGGTGGCGCATGCCCGTTGCATAATTTTAATCGATGATTGCGAAGAATCCGGCAGCTACCACCTGCCCTATTACGTCGACCACCTCGCGCAAAAGATCGGCACCCCCTCGCTCGTGGTCTGTTTCGACTCCGGATACGGCAATTACGATCAGCTCTGGATGACCACCTCGCTGCGTGGCATCGCCGCGGGCATCTGGTCATGGCGCTGCTGACGTTTCCTGCTGCCGCTCCGTTGCGAGATCCGCGCAGCGGCGCGATCATGGGCAACTCGCCTTTTTATGAGTAGCTTGATTGCGCTGATCTTGCTGGTGTTTCTGGCGGTCGGGATTGGTTACGGCGTCGGAGCAAAGACAATCACCAGTATGGTCGACGGTATCAACACCGTGACCAAAACCTTCGCCAGCCTTGGTGGTCTGATTTTTCTGCTGTTTGTGATCAGCCAGTTTCTGGCCTATTTCAACTACAGCAATATCGCGACGATCGTCGCCATCGACTTGGGCGGTGCGCTCGAGCACGTAAATCTCGGCTCAATACCATTGTTATTGGGGTTTATAACGATTACTGGTGCTGTCGGTGTCTTGATTGTCGGTGCGATTCCCAAATGGGCGATCTTTGCACCAATCTTTGTACCACTGTCATGAAGCTCGGCATCGCGGCCGAAGCGGTGCTGGCGGCCTGCCGGGTCGGCGATTCGCCACCAAATGGCGTGTCGCCGCTGATGCCCTATCTCGCGCTGATCGTCGTCTTTGCGCAGCGCTGCCAAAGGATGCCGGTGTCGGCACCTCGTGGCGATGATGCTGCCCTACTGCGTCGCGATCTCGGTCGTTTGGATCATCCTATTCATCGCCTGGGAATTGCTCGGGCTCCCTTTTGGACCCGGCTGATCGATCAGCTTTTCATCCTGCGGGCGGTGCTGCGGCGGAAGCACCGGCGCCCGCCAGTGCGGTTCGGAGAGCTTCCTCCTTGCTCTCGTCGAAGGAGGTGCGGATCACTGTGCCACCTTCGCCTTGCAGCGCCGCCAGGACTTTGTCAGCCGTCATTTTGCGGATCAACACGAAGAGCGCGGCATTGCCGGATTGTAGGTGCTGCGCAGCGTCTTTCATGAACTGGTCGTTGATTCCGACATCGCTGAGGGCGCCGCCGAGAGCGCCCGAGGCCGCGCCGATTGCCGCGCCGGCCAGGGGCATCAGGAAAATCATGCCGATCAATGCGCCCCAGAACGTCCCGGACAATGCGCCGGTCGCAGTAGGATTGAAAAGCTGATTGAGTTTAACATGGCCATTGGGTTGCTTGACCGCAATGACTGCGTCTTCCAGTTCGATCAAATACTCCTTCTGCATGTCGAGCAGCTTCTGGCGAATTTGTTCAGCTTTTTCCTCTGACGGAAAGGCGATTTCGACGAGATCGGCCATTTATATCTACTCCACGATGCTTCTGAATTAACGTGAAATTGCACCGGTAGGCGCCCTAACGCCAGACCCAGCCCCACCCCGGGACCCAGAACCAGCCCGAACCCCAACCCCAGCCGGGGCCCCCGCCCCATCCGGCAGTCGGCCAGCCCCATCCCCACCAGGCGGCCGGCCAGCCCCAGCCCCCCCAGCCGGGACCCCAACCCCAGCCGCCGCGCCAGCCCCAGCCGCCACCTCGGAACCCAAAGCCGCCGCCCCGGAACCCAAAGCCGCCACCGAAGCCACCATGGAAGCCACCGCCGCCATGAAAGCCTCCGCCGCCGCGTCCCTGAGCATTGCCAAAGTGCGGTGACGCAATCAAAATGGCCAGAACAACGGCGAGGGCGATTGCCACTTTGCGTGCCATCGGGTGTACCCTTCCCAGCGCTGATGCGTGAAGCTCGCTAGATTCTCACCATAGATTCTGGCGGTCGTTTTAAGCTGAGTCACCAGATTTCTGCATAGAGGGCTTCAACTCGGCACGGGACGCACTGCCGCCGAACCTCGCTCGGATTTTGTGTTATCGTTAGGGTATGACCTTTGGCGGCGTGCGGCACCTTTTTCAAATTTTCGTGTTCGCCGGGCTGACGGCAGCCTCACTCACAGGATTGCTGCTGCTGCCCGCGATCCCGCAGGACCAGAGCTACCACGAATTCGCCGACCAGCGCCCCCTGTTGGGGGTTCCGAACTTCTGGAACGTTGTCTCGAACCTACCTTTCCTCGCAGTCGGCGCCGCGGGGTTACGGCGATTTCATCAAAATCCGGCTACCGCCGTCTTTTTCCTGGGCGTGTTCCTGACCGGCATCGGCTCGTCCTACTATCACTGGGATCCGAACGATAGCGCATTGTTTTGGGATCGGCTGCCGATGACATTAAGTTTCGCGGCGATCCTCGCGCTCATCATTAAGGAACGAATGAGCGCCAGGGCCGGTACCATTCTGCTGTGGCCTGCGCTCGCCACCGGCTTGTTCAGCCTATTGCTATGGCGCTGGACCGACGATCTGCGGCTTTACTTCTGGGCGCAATTCTTTCCCGGCCTCGCGGTGCTATCGCTCTTTCTGTTGTATCCCGCGAAATATACTGGAACACGTTATTGGATCGTCGCGGTGGCGCTTTACACGCTTGCCAAAATGTTCGAATTCACCGACGCGGCGATCTACTCGGCTGGAAACTTACTGAGCGGACACACCCTGAAACACTTCGCGGCAGCGGCCGCGTGCCTTGCGATACTGAGGTATTTCCAAGTCCGCCGTCCCATCGCGGTCAACGCAAAGGAAACAGCGACGGGACCAATACGATCATTTTCAACAGCGCCACGACCATAGGGGCTACGCTTATCGCATGCGCGCCACGACTGCGGCTTGCGGCGCCGGCCCCAAAAACTTCGCGATTACCCCTGCATAGCGGCGGCTCATAACCTCCCCGACCGCGACCAGTTCGTCCACCTGGTCCCGCGGCAAGGTGAGGCCCGTACGGATCGAGAGAAGTCGTGCGCGTGTCTCGGGTTCGTCATAATCAGAAAGGCTGATGCGCAACACCTTTCCGGCAACATCGTCGCATGGGTAGCCCAATATGACGCTGCCTTGACCGCAGCGCATCCGGCGCAGCTTTGCGACGAGGTTTTCGACCGTGTGTTCGATGGCGATCACGGTCTCGAGGTTATAGGCGTTGATCTGCGCCCCTGTAACTGCCGAGACGATCTGCCCGAGGCCGCTGACGATGCGCTGCTGCGGCCAGGCGGGGTTTGGTGCCGCTTGGCCATCCACACTGATCACCAGAACACGGCGTACTGGCATCAGGCCGCTCGTGAAGCGATCTGCCTGCGTCTCCATGAGCAGCGCGTCGTTGAGCAGCACCCGCAGCGCAAGATTGTCAGAAATCCCGCCGTCCATCAGATGGATCCACTTGACCTGCTCCGGATCGGAGTAGCGCTGCAGCGTCTCGAGCAAGGCGCGGGCACGCAGATCGTCCTGAGCGCGCCCCCACGCGCTTTGCGGCACCACCGGCGGCAGCGGACATTCCGGTCCTCGGTAATTGCGCAATGTCACCGGGCCGAACAACACCGGAAACCCATTGGATGCGGCGACCGCTTGGGCAACCGGTACGCTGGCGAGATCGGAGCAGATCACGTCGAAAGTCTGCGGCAGAAAGCCGAAGGGACGGCCGAAGCTAATGTCGGTGGCGTTGATGCTGACCTGAGGACGGCCTCTCCTGGCAAGATCGGCAAAAGTCGCACCATGAAACATCATGCGGTCATAGACCTGCATCATCCGGTCGTTCGTACCGACCAAAGGGTTGAACAGCCAATCCCAATTCCACGGAAGCATGAAGGTTCCCCAGATGTAGGCCTCGACATCGCGATAGAGGAACTCCTCGGGGAAAGTTTCGAACGATTTACTGCCGTAGAGCCCGAAATGGGCTGCCGGAAACGATCCGCCAGAGACGCCGGCCAGCAGGTCGATTTCATCGATCAGCGTGCTGTCCTTCCCCTCGGGCCGCACATGGATGTCCCGCATGCCCCGCAGCACCCCGTGAGCGAAGGCGGCGGAGCGCTTGCCCCCGCCCGATAGGGCCACCAGCACCAGCACGCTCTCGGCGCCGCCGAGGTGGTTCACATCCAATAGGCGATATTCGGTATTGCCAGCGGCCGATTGCAGCGGCTCGTTCATCGGGACGGACAGCGACGAGCAGGCTGCGAGCATGAACAGTGCCAGTGCGGCCAACACCCCCAACCGGCGAATGACCGCGTGCATCATCGGCTCGCGCTGCGGGTGGTGGTCTCCGCTGAAAGCAAGGCTGAAATCGACCGAGTCGCAGGATATCGGGCGCAGACGACTGCGAGCGCGATCAGAATCGGCACGCCAATAAAAGCGCCGGCCACCCCCCACAGCACACCCCAAAAGAACACCGCAAACAGCACCATGAAAGGAGAAACCGAAACCGCTGTCCCTGCGACGCGGGGCTCGATATAGCTGCCGATGATGAACTGCAGAAGGTTGAGGCCGATAAATACAACAAGCGCAGCGTAGAGTGATTCGAACTGCGCGGCGGCGAACACAGCGGGCAATAGAGTTGCCACGAACGAGCCGATGAAGGGGATGAAGTTCAGCACGAAAGCAATCACGCCCCATTCGCGTGCCAATTCGAGGCCATACAGCCCGGCGAAGGCCCAGAATGCCAACCCCGTTAGCACGCTCATGCCCAGGCGTACCAGCATATAGGTCTGCAGGCGCGCCGCGATCTCTGCCGCCGTGTCGATCGCGGCGACACCAGACTGCCCGTCACCGATCCGTCGCAGACGCTGTCCGAGTGGCGCCGCCTCGAACAGGCCCAATAGGACGAATACAAAGGTCACGATAGAAAAGCTGAGGACGCCCTGCAAGCTGCCGCCGATTGCGCGCAGAACTTGCACGAGCCAGAGCACATTGATCTGTTCTGCAAACAGCTCCGCGGCGTATAGACCGCGCCGCTCGAGCAGATCGGCTGCATGCATGTACAGGCTCTGGAGCCGTGGTGCGTTGGAGATCACCCATTGTGTTACGCCTCCGAACCCCCAGATGACCAGCCAGCCGCCGGCGCCGATCGTGAGCACGGCAACGGCGGTCGAAACCAATACCGCGATCACCTGCGGCAGCAGTGCCTGCAGGCGCCGCTGCAGCGGCCAGACCAGAGCAATAATAAACAGCGCGAAAGCGACGGGTGCCATCACCGCGCTCGCCGCCCACAGGCCTGCCAAGGTGAGGACCGTGGCGCTGATTATCGCGGCCCAGCGAAGCGTGGGATCGCCGATCCGCACTTCAACCCCACGCCAACATCGCAACGCCCAGCATGATAACCAGCGTTAGCAGCGAAGCACTCGCCACTGGCCATTGCCGCAGCCAGCCGTCCGCCCGCTCGACTGCCTCTCCCCAGGTGACGGTAGCGCGCGTTGCCGCTTCACCCACAACCACGATATCTCCTGCCGGTACCCGCGGCAAACGGTCCTCCCACAACCACAGCCCAAGCGCCAGCACGCCGCCGATCAGTACCGGCCATAGCGCCGCCCAAAGCGTCGCCAGGGCGAGCGCCTGGGACGGGCTTCCGCGCCCGACGGCGGGAAACAGCGCCCACGGAACCGCCACGGCCGCAATCGCCACAAGCAGCCAAGTGCCGGAGTAACCGACGGGCTGCGCCGTCTCGGTGCGGTCAGGCGCGGTTCGTATCACGCAGCGCAGGAAATGCAGCATCAGCAATGTGCTCCCGGCTGCCGATATTGTCGCCAGAGCGCCGCCGACGCCTTCGCCGAACTGCGCCTTAACGGCGAGCTTCACCAGTGCTCCGCCGGTCAGCGGTAGCCCACCGAGGCCCAGCGCCAACACCGCCGCTGGGATCAGCACCGGCCACAGACGTGCTCCGGCAAGGGCCGCCAGGCCGATCGCGAGAAACAACCCGCCCTTCACCAAGACATGATGCGCCGCCGAGAAGCTCGCTCCCAGCCCGGCTTCCGCGTCACCGGATGCGAGGCCCATGCCGAGCGAGGCCGCGAGCAGTCCCATTTGGCTGATGCTAGAATAGGCGAGCACCGTTTTCGGGTTCTTTTGCGTGATCCCGACCACGACGCCGTAGAAGGCGGAGAGCAGCCCAGCGGCGGCCAATGCCTCGCCCCATTGCGGCATCGACGCACCAAGCGGCAGAAAGCGGATGAGCCCGATCACCCCGGCCTTGACACCGGCGCCACTTAGCGCGGCGGCGGCCGGGATCGGCGTCGCGGTATAGGCGAGAGGCATCCACACATGCCCCGGAACGAGGCCGATTTTCAGCCCAAACCCCAGCATCAGCAGCACCAGTGCCGCGCCACGCCACGGCGAGCTCGGCAGCGCCGCAACAGCGTCGCGGATTAGGAGGCTACCATTCGAGGTGGCTGCTGCCATGAACACGAAAGCCATCAGCAGGAAGGCCTCGCCCAACACGGCAAGCCCCACATAGACTATGCCGGCCCGTCGGCTAGCCGGGGTCCCGTCATGCACGATGAGGCCCCAGGCAGCCAAGCTGACCACCGAGTATGTCAAATAAAAACTCACCAGATCGGCGGCGACAAAGACGCCGATATTGCCGGCCAAGGTCAGCAGCCACCATTCTGCAAAGCGTCCAGCATTGGGGTCAGCGCGCAGATATATCGAGGCATAAGCACCAGCGGCGATCCATAGCAGCGCCGACACCCCAAGCAGCATCGCCCCGGGCGCATCAAGGGCCAAAGTCATGCGAAACGGCGGCTCGGGCAGCACAAGCATTGTGCCGGGAGAGACAAGCAATGCCGCCGCCAACGCCGGGAGCGGCGCCAGTGCCAGCAGCGATGGCATATGATGTCTCGCTCGACGAAACACGCAAGCCAATAGCACTGCGACCGGCACGGCCAATGAGCCGGCGAGCAGCGCTGTCGCAGTGCTCATTCCAGCCGATCCGGTAAAAGCTTGCAGCGGTAATTCATCTGAGCCCGATCGTTGCCAGATCCGGGCGGCCGATCTGCAGCAGTTCCCAGGGACGCAGGGGCACGAAGCCGAGGAGTATCGCGCACAGCGCAACCGCTAGTACCACCCCCTGCCGGCGCACAGATGCGGTTGCCGAGAGCCGCAATGGTTCGATCGGATCGGCCAAGGCTCGGGCGAGCACGACGAACACGTAACCGCCCGCGAGCAGACCTCCCGCCAGGACGACCACGGCCCACCACCATTGGCCTTCCGAGACCGCCGCTGTCAGCAACATGGCCTTTGCGATAAAGCCACCGCTGGGCGGCAGGCCCATCAGAGATAGCCCCCCGAGCCCGAAGGCGAAGACGGTTATCGGAAGCGCACGGCCAGCGCCGGCGAGCCTCTCTATCCGGTCGTGCCCGAACTCCTCGGCGATGAGCCCCGCCGCCATGAACATCGCCGCCTTGGCAAAAGCGTGCGAGATCGCCTGAAGCACGCCGCCGGTCCACGCAGTCGCGCTCCAGGGGTGACCCGTTTCAGGTCTGATGGCGAGTGGGAACATTAGAAAGAGGTAACCGATCTGCGCAACCGTCGAGTAGGCGATCAGCAGCTTTAGCCGCGCCTGGCGCAACGCCACAAGACTGCCCAAAATGATTGCCGCCGCACCCAAAATCCCGAGCAGCTGCGCCGCCGCTTGTTCCGGCATCCGAGGCATAACATCGAACCACAGCCGGACGACGAGGAAAAACGGTGCCTTTACTACCAACCCCGACAATATGGCACTGGCCGGTGCGGGAGCACCGGCGTGGGCCGGCGGCAGCCACAGGTGGAGCGGGTAAAGCGCGGCCTTGGCCAACAACCCCGCCGTCATCAGAGAGATTGCGGCCCAGGCCACCGGCTCCGCGTGGATGCGGCCCGACAACAAGGCAATGTCGAGGGTCCCGTAGGCGGCATAGAACAACACTCCTCCGAGCAGGTACAGGATCGAGCCGAGCAAGGCGAACAGCAGGTAGCGCAGAGCGGCAGTGAACGTCTCTGCGCGGCCATCCAGAGACACCAGCGGCACCGCGGCGAACGTCAATAGCTCAAGAGCGACGTAAAGGTTGAAGAGATCGCCGCCTACAAAGACCGCGTTGAGCGCTCCCCATATTGCCAGCAGCAGTGTCCAAAAGGTCGACGGCGCACGTGCCTCCCCCTCGCGTGGACTCGGGAACTGCGCTCGCGCGAACAGGCCAATGCCGGAGATCAGCAGCGCAGAAGTCAGCATCATGACGGCAGAAAGCCCGTCCGCGCGAAATGCTACGCCGAGCGGGGGAGCCCAACCTCCGACGAAATATTGCAGAACGCTGCGAGTGCGCCATAGCTCAGCGGTGATCGTGACCGCCACCGCGACCCCGGCCGGCATCACCACGAGGGCGATGCGCTCCGGATACGGCCCGCGCAGCGCCAGCGCCAGTAGCATACCGATGACGGGCAGGATGATTGCGATGACGAGGAGAAACCCGCCTGCGGTTGCGAGGCCCGGCATCAGCGCCAGGTTACTCATCCGACGGCAAGGTTGTGCGCCCCGTCTCCTGGAACAGCCGCAATAAGAGCGAAACCGCCACCGCCGTCGACGCGAACGCGACGACGAGACCGGTAATGAACAGCGCCTGCGGAACCGGGTCGCCGCCGAATTCAGCCCACGCGCCCCTACGGGCGGCAACCCCAAACAACAAAAACACGCCGCTGCCGATCAGGTTGAAGGCGAGAATTTTGCGCAGCACCTGAGGATGCGTGATCAGACCGAATAGACCGAGGCCGATCAGCACCGCGGCGCATAAGCCGTAGAG
>Ga0182035_10002217_pt1 | contig 10178 bp, 15 predicted proteins | sample flu12Cox44000170_FD_125969 | JGI IMG/M metagenome (GOLD analysis project Ga0182035, IMG submission 125969) | Lab enrichment of tropical soil microbial communities from Luquillo Experimental Forest, Puerto Rico - flux4day.12C.oxic.44.000.170 | ecosystem: Environmental > Terrestrial > Soil >...
CATCGAAGGCGATCGCCGCAATGCTATCGTGTGTGCGGCGCAGCCGGACCGCTGCACGGTGCAGCCGTGTGTGCAATATATATTGGTGCGGAGTCATACCGACGATGCCACGGAAGGTGCGCAAGAAGTGGTACGGGCTCATCGCCGCCGTAGCGGCGAGATCGTGTAGCGACAGCGGCTCCTGCCCTTGTGCCTCGATCTGGCGCAGTGTCGCGCTAACGCGCCGCTGGTCGCCTCGGGTCGGCGTCGGTATCTTCCATTCGGTGCCGGCCTGCACGGTGAATACTGCCCCCGCAAGCTGCAGCGCCAGTTCCTCAAAACCGTGTTCACCTTCATCATCTCGCGCAGCTTCGGCCGCGGTTAGGATCGGTAACAACGCCGGAAGAGGCGGTAGATGCGGAATCACGAACGAGGATCGTCGTACCCCCGATAACCGGGCTACGACAGTATCCAGGAATTCAGGCATGAAGTGGAAGGAGAGGCAGCGGTCTCCGGTGGCATGCTCATGGTTGCACTCGAAGCAATGGTGATGATTGCCAAGCAACAGCGCCCCCGGGGAAAGCAGAGCTGAACCGCGTTCTGAGCGGTACTGAAATGTTCCGCTCGTCACCAGCGCTATGCAGGCTGTTTCGTGTCGCTCCTCGAATGGCCGATCATTCGGGCCGAAGGTGCACACCACATCTTCGACCCGCCAGCCGGAGCCTGCTGCCAGGAGACGGGAACTAAGCGTCATGAGCTACAGTTTAGCAATTTTTCCCAAGTTCGGGAGAGGTGCGATGACTTAGGTTAAGGCAATCCCGCGGCTACATGGAGGTTCCAGCGTGACCGGAAACTCGTTCATCGATGCGCTTCATTCCGCCAGCCCGGCCGCTGATCGAGCGGACAAGATGAAACTTTACAGTTGGCTCATCGGCCATTGGACTATGGACGCAATTGTGTACAGCGATGATGGCACCAAACACGAAGGTCCCGGTGAGATTTATTTTGGTTGGGTGCTCGAAGGCCGGGCCATTCAGGACGTGTGGATTCTGCCTGGCATCTTCTACGGCACCACGCTGCGCGTCTACGATCCCGGCCTCGACGCCTGGCACATTCTTTGGTGCGATCCACTACGGCAGTTTTACACGCGCCAAGTTGGACGTGCACATGGCGACGACATCGTCCAGCAGGGAACCAACGATGCGGGAGAAGCGGTACGGTGGAGCTTTACCGATGTCACCGCCGAATCGTTCCGCTGGATCGGCGAACGCTCGCGCGATAACGGCAAAACATGGCAGCTTCAAGCCGAGTTCCTGGCTCGGCGCATGCAGTAACTCCAAACCGCATTATTGAAGGACGAGTCTGATGATCGATCATGTCTCGATAGGCGTTCGTAGCATTGGAACTGCGAAGCGGTTCTATGACGCTGCACTGAAACCGCTCGGCTACGTGTGCCTCAGCGAAGGAGAGGGATCGCTCGGCTTCGGACACGGTACAATCGCACTCTGGATCAGCTCAGCAAAGCGTCCGGTAGCGCCCGATATGGAGTCAGGATTGCATTTTTGCTTCTCCGCTCCGACGCGCAAGAGCGTGGATGCGTTCTATGCGGCCGCGATCAGCGCGGGAGGTCGCGACAACGGAGCACCGGGTCTGCGGGCCGAGTACGGTGCCAGCTACTATGCCGCTTTCGTCATAGACCCCGACGGTTACCGCATCGAAGCCCATTACGATGCGGCGGCTTGAACCTATTGGACGAGCGAGGCACCATGATCGACGACGAGCGGGTGATTCAGGATTTGGTCGTAAGTCTTCTCGCAAATTTTGTAAGCATTTTTTGGACGCATTTTCAGAAGATCGTAAGCTTCCTTTCCGTCTGCCAACAAACCTTTCAAGCCCTTGATAATCGCCGGCAGCGAGACCGCGCGCGTAATGGGTACTTCGCTGACGCCGGCAATCGCCAGAAAAAAATATGAACAAAAATTTTAGACCGTCGCTGGTGCGCGCGGTTTAATTAGGAGCTAGTGGAATATCACCTTGGTCAGAATGCATGTCGCGCGGGTCATCGTGATCGATTAAGTAGGCGCGTGGTAATCCACATTCTTCGCATTCAAAAACGTGCCAAGCTTTGCGTGGATGCAGATCGGGTTCGATAAGCCTAATATTTGCAGCTGCACCACATTGTGGGCAGCGTGAAACGGTCGCAGTCGGTGAAGGAGCTGGCGAGGTCAACAGACGCATGTGATCCTCAAATCCAATCGGCCTTGTCATTCAACCGAGGAAATCAGCGTGAAACGAAAATTGGATGACAATTGGAAGTCAATTTGAGTTATCCACAGGCTAGAAGAATCTCCTCCTAGCGGTTGCGAACAGCAAATTCCGGTTACGCAATAGGTCACAAAATTGGAAATAAAATTTCCGTTGTTGCGCTGCACTGAGGGTGACTTGACGGAACCGGTTGCGCACCGGATCGTTAGCTTTGTCCACATTGATTTCTTGGAGGCTTGATGGACTGGTACACATTCGCCGCTGATATGGCACGCGCGATTGCGCTTGTTACCGCGATCAACGTACCGCTCGCTGCGTTCCTGATATTTTTGGCTCGTCGAAGAAAGGTCGAGCAACCCATTCTGCCAACGAAAAACCCCGGGACATTGCCCGGGGCTTAGTTTCTATCTGTCTGAAAACGACTGCGCAGTTTAAGACGCAGCCTCTGACGGAGAGCAGCAATCAACTTGGCGTTACAAGAATACGCTGGTGATTGGGCCAAGCGCGACACTGGCGCGAGTTAGTCGGAGGTGTGCTTTGCAGGCGCCGGTGCCACATAACGTGACACGATTTCTAATCGGATACGTGTAAATATTTCATATCGGTGAGCATGGCGGTGTCCCTAGAATGTGCGGACTAGCGTTATGAGGCCGTGCCATGACGGGTTGGCGCGAACTGTTGATTTGGATCGTGGGCGTTATTTTACCGATTGCTGTTTTACTTTCAGCGTTCTGGTTTCACTGACGGTATTGTATCGACCACAATGGACGCAAATCGCAACGGGAGGCATCTATGTTTAGACTGGTTACCCGTGGGCGGTTCACCCAGGAATATGCGTTACGGAGGCTGACGAAGCCGAATCCATCATCGCCGCGCTAATGGCGCCGGCGGCGGCGGGCATGATTTCCGACGTGACTACTTCACGGGCTTGGACCGGTAGAGAATTCAAAGAGGTTGCTGATAAGGCTTCCAAAGCAGCACGCGCGTATCGAGCCCCTGGCAAGAGGTGATTGGGAGATCAGTCGGGTGGCATAACCCCGCGGGTTCATCTCCCGCGTATAAAACAAACCGGAGGCGGCCCCAACCCACAGCGGTTTGCGCTCGGCTAGGACCGCCCCAAGCAGAGCATCCGTCGCCCCGCTCAGTAAGAATATTGAAACAATTGCTGGAGCTTCGCATTGATGAATCTCAAGCGCCGCCATTGTCCTTTGCGGAACCGCCCCTGTGGACAGTCACGGAACCAATTGGCTGGTACGGCGCTTCCATCCCAATCCCCCCATTGGCGGCTTAGTGTGCGTACCGAGGGTCGCCCCAAAAGCGCTGGGCGGCCCTCTCATTTTGCCGAACCTTTAGGAACGCGAAAAGAAGTTCCCATCCGGGGCTTTTTGTCGCACCCGCCTAATTTGATTTGACGATTTCTTTAGGACGGAGCGATTTCATAACTGACAAATAACAACACCGCATCGGGAGGCGCCCCATGTCCAGCTTCATTCCGCGCGAACATCTTAGGCGTTATCGCAAGTTACTGATAAGGACGCCAGACGAAACACTGCGCAGTCAGCTCCTCAAGCTTATTGCTGATGAGGAACGGCAGCAAATTCTACAGGAACGCGATTGGTCATCGCCAACAGAAATCCTTATTGATTAGTGATTACCGAGCAATGCCTCGGCGGTCGTCTGCGAAGCTCGATAATTTTTTTGCAAACGGCGTATGCGGACTCCGACGCCGGCATGAACATTGGGACTCTCAATCGATGCGCTCGGTGACGATCGATCTTCCGCTGAGGTATCCGGCGATTCCCACGGATGATTCGAATTCGTAATAGCTAGATCAACCCAAGAGGTGATTTTGAAAAATAGACCTCAACCCCGAGAGCGCGCAGTTCGGCCGGCAGATTGACATCCACCTTCCTATCAAAGCCCGTGCGGAATTCTCCGCGCGTTGAACTCTCGGCGATGATAACTTCCTGATCCTCGATTTCGATCCTACGCACGTGACCGGCCCGGACCTCGGCCATAAATTCGGCTCGCGTCAGCTCAGGCAATGGTTCCGGCAACCGATAGAACACGGTCACCCCGACAATCAGGGCCACAACAAGGGCGAACACGTGCCTAGCGGCAATGTGTCTCATCGGATCAATTCTAACCGATCTTTGCGGCGTCAATGCCCCCTGAGGCGGCCTGAAGTCTGGCTTATAAGGGTGAAACAGACTTAACGCTCCCATGCAACTGTGTAAAAACCTAGAAATTCCTCACGCCAATTTCGACCGATTATGTTGACTTCCGCAATTAGGAACTTAACCGGACGTATTGCGGACATCGCTAAAACATTGAGTTTGACCCATCTGCGACATTTCCAACGTTACGCCCTGCGCACTATCATGCAATGATGACCAGGTATATCGCACTACTCCGCGCCGTGAACGTCGGAGGAACCGGTAAGCTGCCGATGGCCACACTGAAATCGATGTGCGTTGATGCAGGATTCAGTCATGTCGAAACGTACATCGCAAGTGGAAATGTCATGTTTGAAAGTAACGATAGCTCTACAGAAATAAAGACTGCCCTAGAAACTCGCTTGTTTCGCCATGCAAATAAAGTGGTCGAAGTCATAGTTCGAACGACGAAGGAAATGGCGGCAGTCCTCAGCGCGAATCCTTTCCGCGATACCGAACCAAAACATACCTATGTAATATTTCTTGATGATCGTCCTCCGCGCGACGCGTTGCGCCACGCGTTTGGGCGCGTCGATGAACAGATACACCTTGGAGAAAGAGAGATTTTCGTGGCCTATCCCAACGGCATGGGTAGATCGAAGCTAAAAATTCCGGCTGCTAAGACCGGAACAGCCCGCAATTTGAACACCGTTTCTAAATTAGTTGAAATGGCATCTAGAAAAAGCCGACCACAATAGAACCGGCTCCGGCCAAACGTGGGTCGTACAAAAAGCGTCGCAGCATGCTTCATCACCGCCTGTGGCACAATTCCGCGTCGCAGCTCTAGTGCCCAGCTACTTGAAGCAACCGGTCTTGTGTCAGAACGCAAACCCACAGAATCGGACCCGGAATAATAATCCTCTGGCGTGCTAAACTAATCTGAACTAGGTCGTTGGTTACCATGACGCGCGGCCGCGAGATCGCGCCCGCGGTCCGACATGTTCGAGGGCAGCCGATAAAGCGCGCCATATTTTTCACGAAGATAATCAAGATACGGCCCCATATTCATCGCCGCGCCGGTTGCCCGCTTGATGAGATCGTTCGGCACGAACTTGCTGCCGTGTCGGTAAAGATTGTCGCTCAGCCAGGTGTGCAGCGCGCCGAATTCGCCGCTGGCGATTTTACGCGGGATGTCGGGATGTGCCTTGAGCGCAGCGGCATAGAACTGCGCGGATAGAATATTGCCGATCGCGTAGCTCTGGAATTGCCCACCGATGTACCCGGAATACCAGTGCACGTCCTGCAGGCAGCCGTCCCGATCATCGGATGGCGCGATGCCAAGGTCGGCTTGCATTGCCGCGCGCCAAGCCTCCGGCAAGTCCTTCACGCGGAGCGTGCCCTCGAGCAACTTAAGCTCGAGATCGAAGCGCAGCATGATGTGCAGATTGTAGGTCAGCTCGTCGGCGTCGGTGCGAATGAGCGACCGCGCCACCTTATTGATGGCGCGATGGAACGCGGCAAGTGGAACGCCTGACAGCTGCTCTGCAAAAATTCGTTGGAGCAGCGGGTAAAAATGCTCCCAGAAACCGCGGCTGCGCGCCACCACGTTCTCCCAAAGCCGCGATTGGCTTTCATGGACGCCGACCGAGGCACCTTGTCCGAGCGGCGTGCCATCGAGACTGGCGCTGATACCTTGCTCGTACATGGCGTGGCCGGCCTCGTGCAGCGTCGAGAAAAAGGCGTCGCCAAGGTCGTTCTCGTTGACGTGGGTAGTGATGCGGACGTCGCCAGCGGAAAACCGGGTGCTGAAAGGATGATGCGTGAGGTCGACCCGGCCCCGCTTGAGATCGTAACCCAGGCACTCCACAACACGCAGAGCAAAATCGAACTGAGCCGCTTTGGCAAACGTTTGCCGCAGACTGGAGTCGTCGGGGGCAGGCTGCTCGCAGATTGCGCGCACCATCGGGACGAGCTGCTGTCTGAGCTCGCCGAACAGCTCCAGGATCGACGCCGTGGTCATACCCTCGTCTGCGATGTCGATGTGCGGATCGGCGATGTGCTTGTAGGGCGCAAAGTAGGAGGAATATTCCCGGCTCAGGTCCAGTGTCCGTTCGAGATAAGGGACCATAGTCGCGAAGTCGTTCGCCAGCCGCGCTCTCGTCCATGCATCATACGAGGCGGAGGCGTGCGCAGTCGCGCGCGCGACATGGTCCGGCGGTACCTTGATCTTCTTTTGATATTCGCGGCGTGCGACACGGATCAGGCTCGCGTCGTCGGAATCGTACGGTAGACTGTCGCCATGGGGAGTGAGCGCGTCGATTAGCGTGCCTAGCGCCGGTTCGACCGCCCGCTCGTGCGCCAGACGGCGGAGCATCGCGCGCTGACGGCCTCGGGCGCCGGCACCGCCTTCCGGCATATAGGTCGCTTGGTCCCAGTTCAGAACGTCGCCCACCGCATTCAGATCGCTGATCTCGCGTAGACGCTGCTTGAGCTCCACCAGCATTTGCTCGACAACGCGGCGGTTGCGCGCAGGCTTGCCCGCGGTCCTCCGCGAGCGAGCTGTGGGCTTCGGTTTGCGAACCTGTCGCACGGGCCGACAGAGCTACCGTGCCGCCACCACCATGATCTCGACCTTGTAGTCAGGCGACGCGAGTTTGGCCTCAACGGTCGCCCGCGTCGGCGTATTGCCGGGCGAGACCCAGGCATCCCAAACCATGTTCATCTCAGCAAAATTCGCCATGTCAGTGATCCATATATTGGCCGAGAGTAGCTTAGTCTTGTTGGTTCCGACCATGGCTAGGAAGCCATCGATCTGCGACAGGATGCTGCTGGTCTGCTCGGCTATGCTTTTGTCTTTCGGGCTATCGGCAACGATGCCTGCAAGATAGACGGTGTCGCCGTGGATCACCGCCTTGCTCATACGCGGTCCGGTCTCGTGACGTTCGATCTTCATCGCTGATCCTTTCCAGCGGTCACTTCTCATCGATATTCAATCTGATCTGAGCATGCTCGCCAAGACTTTGTGTATCCTTGGTGATTATCGAATGAGGATGCTTCGGCTCCATCAGAGCGGATTCATCGCGTTGACAGCGTGTCGCCGTCGCCGCGCCTGCTCTGCGCGGGGGCATCCCTGGATAGGTGATCAAGCCATCACGCTAGCGAATGTCCGCTTTGAGGGGCTCAGTCTGCTTTTGACCCACATGGCTGGACAGGTTTGCAGCTACTCCAGCCCTATCGAGGCCCTGGCTTGACCCGGTACAATCCCAATATTGCCTGTCGGGAGGGCGTCCTATGCGGCGGCGTGATTTCATTCGACTCCCATGCATGATATCTGCTCGTAGCCCTCACATTCCGACTAAAGCACAATGTCTGCATTTCGGGAGTAACCAGACATAACGAAAAGCTTGGAGACTCGGATGACAACAACGACCCCTGATCTGGTGCCGTTGGATGCCCTGCTAAAAGAAAAGTTTCAAAGTTTATTTGGGGCAGGAAAACAAAACATCGTTGCCTTAGCTAAAGAGGCATACAACATTCATAGCCAACGTTATCATCGGAGCGAGAGAAAATACGACAAAGAGTTTGAAACTTGGTGGAAAATACACGATATGGACCGGATTTTCGGCAACCGGACCAACTGGACAAAATGGTATCGCGCTGGCGAAACAATAGAAAAGGTCCGGGCAGCATATCATGAACACCTTGATAAGCTGCCGATGAACCTCGATGCACTCTACGAAATCGCAATGTTGCAACCTGACGAATTGCGATTGGCTTTAGAAAATAACTACAGCCGCACTTCCATCATTCAATCTCAAGCCGCGTGGAAACGTCCACGAAAGCCACGCTCCGTGATCAATCCCGAAGCTACTGCTAGTTCCATACGCAGTTGGCGAAAAAATTGGCGAGAGCCACGTCGCCCAAGTTCCGAAAAATGCACCATTCCATTTATCACGGTATGCCTGCACAGTTCGCTTTTTGATTTTGATAAATCCGGTCGTCCTTCTGGCGTGATCGCCCCGGGGCAAGCGGTAGAGATAAATCATAAGATTGTTGATCTATTGAAACCGCTCGATCCTTTCATTCGTGTTGACAGTAAGTTGGAGCACCTCTTGCGAAGCTACGATAGACGGAGAATCGCAGCCGAGAGAAAGGGGCGAAAATCCAAAAAGAAAAAGTACTTGTAAATTGAGCGGAGTCTCTCTCCAGTGCCGAATTAGGTACAGAAAACCAAAAATCAACGTGCTGGATCTTGAAGACAAATCACAAATGCAGGCGCAGGCTGGCTCGGTCAACTCGAGCGCGGATTTGTTTAGATTCGCCCAGCGAAACGACAATTTGCTTTCGATGTCTTTAGACCTGAACAAAATTTTAAAAGTGAACTTGATTTTCATGGCTCGTCTTCGACACATCATATAATTTTAACCATCGAAGGCTGGCAGACTCCTTTTTGTGGCCGCGCTCGTGACAACCATCCCGCATTCTATAAAATGCGCGTATGCGGGATTTTTTGAAGCTTCATCCGGAATCGCCTTCTTTCGCAGTGTCAAACATAGAAGTAGTAGTGACGCGCCCGAGCGTTGATGATTTGGTCTTGTCGTATACCGTGACTGGCAAGATGAACGAGGTGCGCATGCCGCCTGTCATGCCCGCTGGGCGCGCTGACGAGCTTTGGCGGCATACCTGCTTCGAGGCTTTTGTCCGCGCTTCGTCGGGTGCCGCATATTACGAATTCAACTTTGCGCCTTCGACCCAATGGGCAGCATATCGATTTACTGGATACCGCAGCGGAATGTCTGGGGCGAACGAGATCGGTTCGCTTCCAATCGAAGTTCGATCGAGTCCCGACCGTTATACGTTACAAGCCTCGCTGCCGCTCAATTTGTTATCGGCTCCGCCACGTAACAGCTTGTGGCGCCTGGGCTTGTCGGCAGTGATCGAAGACACCAGCGACCACCTGTCGTATTGGGCGTTGGCGCATCCACCTGGGAAGCCGGATTTCCATCACCCGGACTGTTTTGCGCATAACTTTCCAGCGACCGTGAAGCCATGAAGTTTGGCATCGATCGACTCATTACCGAGCCTGCATTGCGGGCGCCACTCGTGGGTAAGCGGGTGGCCTTGCTTGCGCATCCCGCATCCGTCACCGAGGGCCTAGCGCACTCGCTCGATGCTCTGGCCGCGTGCGGTGACATAAAGGTGAGCGCGGCCTTCGGTCCGCAGCATGGCCTGCGCGGCGACAAGCAAGACAACATGATCGAGTCGCCGAATTTCAACGACCCGGTGCATGGTATCCCGGTTTTCAGCCTCTACGCAGAGGTGCGCCGGCCGACCGATGCGATGATGGATACATTCGATGTCATCCTCGTCGATCTGCAGGATCTCGGTTGTCGAATCTATACATTTATCACGACGTTACGCTACGTCCTGGAAGCGGCATCGCGACATAACAAGACCGTCTGGGTGTTGGACCGGCCCAATCCTGTGGGCCGGCTGGTCGAAGGGTTGACGCTTCGTACCGGCTGGGAAAGCTTTGTCGGCGCAGGACCGTTGCCAATGCGTCACGGGCTCACGCTCGGCGAGTTGGGTTTATGGTTCGTCAAGACGCTCAAGCTCGACGTCGAGTACCGTATTATTGAGATGCAGGATTGGCAGCCCGGCGCCCCGCCAGGATTCGGATGGCCCTTGGGCGTGCGCACGTGGATCAATCCTAGTCCCAACGCCCCGAACTTGTGGATGGCGCGCGCCTATGCTGGAACGGTGATGCTCGAAGGCACG
>Ga0182035_10002218_pt1 | contig 10177 bp, 9 predicted proteins | sample flu12Cox44000170_FD_125969 | JGI IMG/M metagenome (GOLD analysis project Ga0182035, IMG submission 125969) | Lab enrichment of tropical soil microbial communities from Luquillo Experimental Forest, Puerto Rico - flux4day.12C.oxic.44.000.170 | ecosystem: Environmental > Terrestrial > Soil >...
GTTGAAAAGAGTGTGCCGGCCTCCCGATGCTGTCGGCACAACTTCCGGCCGCGGTTACGAAAAGCGTCCGGGGATGGGTTTTCATACAGGGTCGAATGAGGGTACGGCATGCCGTACCCCTACGCGGTACTGCGCAAGGTCCGGCTGCAACTTCGGGAGCGCCTCGGCATCTACTATAGGTAGTATGGGCAGGTAGTTGAATCCACTGATTCGGGCAAGAGGAGCGGAGTCGTAAGATGGAAAAAGTCGTGAAGACCGAACCGGAATGGAAACAGCAACTGACTCCGGAGCAGTACGAAGTTACGCGAAAGAAGGGTACGGAACGCGCCTTTACAGGTAAGTACTGGAACAACCACGAGGCGGGAATCTACCGCTGCGCGTGCTGCGGTGCTGCCTTGTTCAGCTCGGACACGAAGTTCGATTCCGGGACTGGATGGCCTAGCTTTTGGTCGCCAATCGCCGCAGAGAACGTCCACACCGAGACTGATACGAGCTACGGGATGCAGCGTACCGAGGTTGTGTGCGGACGATGCGATGCCCACCTCGGCCACGTCTTTGATGACGGGCCAAAGCCAACCCACTTGCGCTACTGTATTAATTCGGCGGCCCTCGACTTCGTCAAGAAAGAGTCATAGATTGCCCCGCTTCATTTCCTCCATCAGGTAATCGCACGACCGGACGCAGAGGGCCATAATGGTCAGGGTGGGATTCTGGCAGGCGCTGGAGGTAAAGCACGCTCCGTCCAGAACAAAAAGATTCCGGACGTCGTGTGCCTGCTGGAACTGGTTCAGCACGGAGTTCTTCGAGTCGTTGCCCATGCGCGCCACACCTACCTCGTGGATGCCCATGCCCGGCATGCGGTCAGGAATGGTGAAGGGCCGGATGTTCCTCGCTCCCGCGGCTTCCATCATCTGCGCCGCTGTCTCCGCCATATCGGGGATCATCGCCTTCTCGTTTTCGCCAAATGTCATGTGGATACGCAACACCGGGATGCCGTAGATATCGACGACGTTCGGATCAATCTGAACGTAATTGTCCCATCGCGGCAGGCATTCGCCGAAGCCGGAGAGATGCACGGTGGTGACGGGGTCGAGGATACCCTTTTTGTAGGCGTCCCCAAAACCGGGCGCCTGCCACTTGAAGCTGGTGTTGCCGCCACCCTGAAAGCCGTAACCGCGCAAGAACTTGTTGAAGCGCGGCCCGTCGTGGGTGTTGCGGAAGCGGACGACGTAGATGCCGTCCGGACGGTGTGGGCCGTTCATGCTCGGCTTTGCGGCGAGCTCCGGAAACTCACCGCTGGCGCCGCCCGCTACCCACAGGTGGTCCATGAGGTAGTGGCCGAGCACGCCGCTCGAGTTCGCCAGTCCGTTCGGGTATTGTCGCGTGGCCGAGTTGAATAGAATGCGCACGGACTCGAGAGCCTGGGCGCACAGCACCACTACTCGTCCGTACACCTCCTTCGGCTGGCGCGTGTTACGGTCAATGTAGAGCAGCCCCTTCGCCCGGTTACGCTCCTCGTCCATGAGTACCTTGTGCGCCATGGCGTTAGGAATGTGGGTGCACTTGCCGGTGGCTACAGCATCGGCCACCGTCGTGAAGGCGGAGTTGAAATAGGAGTGGGTGACGCAACCGTGTTCACACGGCCCACAGTAGTGGCAGGGCGCCCGGCCGTTGATCGGCCTGGTGATGTTCGCCGAGCGACCCAGGGTCACCGTCCACCCCAGCTTCTCCTTCACGCGATTGCGGAACAGCGTCTCGGCGCACGTCAGCCCCATGGGGGGATGGAACTCTCCGTCCGGCAGCTCGTACACACCTTCGGGGATTCCCGTGATGCCCACGTAGTCCTCGACCAAGCTGTAGTAGGGCGCGAGGTCCTTATAGCTTAGAGGCCAGTCCTGGCCGTACCCGTCGTGGGATGCCGCCTTGAAGTCCAGGTCGCTGAAGCGATAGCTCTGCCGCGCCCAGGTATTTGTGCGCCCTCCGGTGACGCGCATTCGCCCCTGCCAACTGAACGGCATGTCCGTGGGTGTGGTGTAAGGCTCCTCGAGGTCGTTGCAGAACCAGAGGTAGTTGTATTCCGTGCAGGCGTAGCACTCCGCTTGGCGCGGACGGGTCTTGCGGATCACCTCCCGAGCCATGTCGCGGTACTTCAGTTGAAAGCCGGGCATGTGCTCGGTAAAGTTCTTGTCTGACTGCAGACGGCCGGCGTCGATCAGGGCGACCTTGATTCCCGACTCTGCGAGCCGCTTGCATGCCCAGCCGCCGGAAGCGCCTGAGCCGACTACCAGCACGTCGAATTGTTCCTGGGATGCGCTCTTCACAAGCTCGAAAACGAGCAGCGATGAATACCTGAACGATGAGCCTCTGCTTATTCATCATTCATCGTTCGGTCCTGACTTCTGGCTCTGGACTTCTGACTCCTGTCGTGTTCTCAGACGTTGCCCTTTTTCATCTCCTCCATCAGGTAATCCATCGAGCGTACACAGAGCGCCATAATGGTCAACGTCGGATTCTGGCAGGCGGTGGATGTGAATCCCGCGCCATCACACACAAACAAATTCTTGATGTCGTGCGTCTGCTGAAACTGGTTTAGAACGGACTTTTTGGGATCGTTGCCCATACGGGCGATGCCTACTTCATGGATTGCCCGTCCTGGCTGAGAAGGCCGGGCGCGAAAACGGATATTCTTTGCGCCGGCGGCCTCGAGCATCTCGGCCGCGGAATCGGACATGTCCTTAACCATAGCCACTTCATTTTCGCCGTAGACCATGTGGATGCGCAGCACAGGAATCCCGAAGGTATCCTTCACATCAGGGTCTATCTCAATATAGTTTTCCCAGCGGGGCAGGCATTCGCCGAAACCCCCGATGCCTAGGCGGCAACCACCTTCTCGAACTGCCTCCTTGTACGCATTCCCGAACCCCGGAGCACCAAAGCTAAAGCTGGTAGTGCCGCCGCCTTCATAACCGTAGCCGCGGAGGAAGCTTTTCGATTTCGGACCGCCGGGCAGGTTTCGGAAGCGCGCAACATAAATGCCGGCCGGTCTGTCCGGTCCATTCAAGCTGGGCTTGCCTGCTAAGTCCGGGAACTCTCCGCGCGCTCCGCCTCCGGTAATGTGATCCATCAAGTAATGGCCAAGCACTCCGCTGGAGTTGGCGAGGCCGTTAGTGTACTGCGTGTTTGCCGAGTTCAAGAGGATCCGCACCGATTCGAGCGACTGAGCGCACAGCACCACGGCCCGGGCGTAGACCTCCTTCGGCTGGCGCGTGATGCGGTCGATGTACTGAACGCCTCTGGCACGATTTCGGCCGGCATCCATCAGCACCTTGTACACCATGGCGTTGGGAATGTGAGTGCACTTCCCGGTGGCCAGGGCATCGGCCACCGTCGTAAAGGCGGAGTTGAAGTAAGAGTGAGTTACACAGCCACGCTCGCAGGGCCCGCAGTAATGACACGCGGCGCGGCCATTGATCGGTCGGGTGAGATTGGCGCTGCGGGTAGGCATGGGCAACCATCCGAGCTTGGCCTTCACACGATTTCGAAATTGCGCCTCGGCGCAGGTCAGAGCCATGGGTGGCTGGAACTTGCCGTCCGGCAGATGCGGCAGTCCCTCCGCCTGGCCGCAGATACCTACATATTCTTCCACGATATCGTAGTAGGGTGCGACATCCTTGTAGCTGACAGGCCAATCCTCTCCATAGCCGTCAAAGGAGGCGGCCTTAAAGTCCAGATCGCTCAGACGCAAGCTGACCCTACCCCACACGTTCGTGCGCCCTCCGGTTACTCGGAGGCGTCCCAGCCAACTGAACGGTTTGCCCTCGAAGGTCGTGTACGGCTCCTCGAGATCGTTGCAGAACCATTCGTAGTTGTATTCCATGCAGGCGTAGCAGTCCTTCTGCACCGGACGCGTTTTGCGAATCAGTGAGGGGGCACGGTTACGGTATTCGAACTCGAAAGCAGGCTTGTGTTCGGTGAAGTTCTTATCCGACTGGGGGCGACCACAATCCACCAGTGCCACCTTGAGTCCTGCCTCCGACAATCGCTTGCACGCCCAGCCTCCTGAGGCGCCAGAGCCTACCACGATCGCGTCGAAGGGTGTCTTGGATTCATCGGTCATGAGATCCCCTTAAATAGGATTGATGCACCATACCGCCGGCCCTTAGAGCTAGCCCTGAGTGAAGCGACCGGTTGGCTCAACCTAGGTTTTTTGGTTGCGCCCTGGCCTTAACCGGTTATCGATGCTAACAACCAAGAGGGCGCGCGTCAACGCTAGGGTGCATTGCGTGCATTGCATCGTCAGCATCGGCAATCCAGGCCAGTCATTGCAAATCCTGTCGACGGTGGCGTCGAGATTCGCGGCGTTGGTAGGTCCTAAGGTCAGCACGCGGGGGAGGCGTGACGAGGCGTGCCTGATCGGTGGGTTGCACCTGCGGTTGCTGTCGTGGCGGCGACTTGGCCCCTCGTGAGGCACACTCCCACGGCCATGCCCCACTCCTTACGCGGCCGCCGTAAAATAAGATGGTGATTAACGTCCGTAGCAATCGAATCGCCCGAACCATAAGCGACATCGTCAGCTTGGTGAAAATGAGCCACCCTCCCAATGATGGACGGCAGCCTCGCAAGGTTGGCTGAGGGGTGCCCTCCCTGTTCGGCTGCGGCACAAGCCGGACTCCCTGGGTTCACCTTGCGGTCGGCGAGGTTTTAATGCATTATTGACGCTAAGGACGCTATTCTGTTGAAAAACATATATGTTGACTACGGCTGCAGCATTGGAAGCGATGATCCGCTGGACCGAAGACTGGCGAGGCGGCCGTACTCTACGGGTGTCGTTAGCACTCACCGCTGGGGACTGCTAATTATCCTCTTGACAGGTCAGCCCGCCTTCCTGTAAGTTAGCACTCTAAGGGAGTAAGTGCTAGTTTACGTCCCTTGGAACAAGCAAACTGACAGTTACTAATCAGAGCTTAATTGGCGGGCGGATCTCAGGATGCAACGCTGCTTAATCCGTGAGGCGAGCCCAACAACATCACCGAAAGGAGACTGAAAGATGACGTTTAGACCTCTTCATGATCGAATTTTGATCAAGCGAGTAGAGGAGAAAGAGACGGTCAAGGGTGGGATCATCATTCCCGACACGGCCAAGGAGAAGCCCCAAGAGGGAGAAGTGGTGGCCGTCGGACATGGTAAGAAGACCGATAAAGGTGAAGTGATCGCGCTGGACGTGAAGCCGGGCGAGCGCATCCTTTTCGGAAAGTATTCCGGCTCGGAGATCAAGATCGACGATCAGGAATACTTGATCCTTCGCGAGGACGAAGTGCTGGGTGTGCTGGAAACCGCCAAGCATGCTGCGGGCGGCGGAAAGAAGTAACAACCGCCGGCTACGCTGGCGGCGTCGTTGGTCCGTTTCGAGAAAAGCTCTCAAGCACTCAGCCCTCAGACAGCTGATCGCTGAAAGCTTCGCGTGATGGGCCGGGACAAACCAAGAACAAAGATCAAATTTTCTGGAGGATAAGAAAGATGGCAAATGCAAAGCAGATTGTGCACGGCGAGCAGAGCCGCCAGGCGATTCTGCGTGGCGTGAATCAACTGGCGGACGCCGTGAAGATTACGTTGGGTCCCAAGGGGCGCAACGTGGTTCTGGACAAGAAATTCGGTTCCCCCACGATCACCAAGGACGGCGTGACCGTGGCGAAGGAAATCGAACTGAAGGATCCCCTGGAGAACATGGGCGCGCAGATGGTGCGCGAGGTGGCGTCGAAAACCTCTGATGTGGCGGGCGACGGGACCACCACAGCCACCGTACTGGCCCAGTCAATCTTCCGCGAGGGAGCCAAGACCGTGGCCGCGGGCGCCAATCCCATGGCCGTCAAGCGCGGCATCGAGCTGGCGGTTCGCACCATTTGCGGGTACGACGAGACGCAAAAGGACGGTTCCAAGAAGCACGTGAAGGGCGAACTCGATAAGTTCTCGAAAGAGGTCAAGGAGAGCACGATGATCGCCCAGGTAGGCGCGGTCTCGGCCAACAACGACTTGACCATCGGCAACATCATTGCCGAGGCCATGAAGAAGGTTGGCAAAGACGGTGTCATCACCGTGGAAGAGGCCAAGACGATGGAGACGGCGCTCGAGGTGGTCGAGGGCATGCAGTTTGACCGCGGCTATCTCTCTCCCTACTTCGTCACCGACCCCGAGCGTATGGAGTGCGTGCTGGAGAACGCCTCCATCCTGATCCACGAGAAGAAGATCAGCTCCATGAAAGACCTCCTGCCCTTGCTCGAGCAGATCGCCAAGTCGGGCAAGCCCCTGCTGATCATTGCCGAGGAAGTGGAAGGCGAGGCGCTGGCCACCCTGGTGGTCAATAAACTCCGCGGCACGCTGCAGTGCGCTGCGGTAAAGGCTCCGGGCTTCGGCGATCGTCGCAAGGCCATGCTGGAAGACATCGCTATCCTGACCGGTGGTAAGGCCATTTCCGAAGACCTGGGCATCAAGCTGGAAAACGTGAAGACCGATGACCTGGGTAAAGCAAAGAAGATCACCATCGATAAAGACAATACGACCATCGTGGAGGGTTCGGGCAAGACCTCGGATATCGAAGGCCGGGTGAAGCAGATCCGAACCCAGATCGAGGAGACCACCTCCGACTACGATCGCGAGAAGCTGCAGGAGCGACTCGCCAAGCTGGTAGGGGGCGTCGCCCAGATCAAGGTAGGTGCGGCCACCGAGACCGAGATGAAGGAGAAGAAAGCTCGCGTCGAGGACGCCATGCACGCTACCAAGGCGGCGGTGGAGGAAGGCATTGTGCCGGGCGGCGGAGTTGCCCTGGTGCGCTGCCTTACGGCTCTGGACAAGCTCAAGGCTGACGGCGATGAGCAGATTGGGATCAACATCGTCAAGCGGGCGCTGGAAGAGCCGCTGCGCATGATCGCCCAGAACGCCGGGCATGAGGGCGCGGTGGTGGTGGAGAAGGTGAAGTCGAACAACAACGTCAACCACGGCTTCAACGCCCAGACGGAAGCCTTCGGCGACTTGGTGGACGATGGCGTCATCGATCCCACGAAAGTCGTTCGCACCGCCCTGCAGAACGCTGCCTCCATTGCCTCGCTGCTGTTGACTACTGAGGCGCTGGTGAGCGAGATCCCGGAAAAGGAAGACAAGACTCCGGCCGGACCTCCGGGAGGCATGGGCGGCGGGATGTACTAGGAAGCAATTGACAGTCCACACTTGACCGCTTGTAGCGCAGGGCTCATTTCTAGCCCTGCGGCTTTTCAAGGGCGGGGAGCAATCCCCGCCTTTTTTTTACCCGGATCGGAACGAAGAAGGCAGGCCGCGGTAGCCAGCAGGTAGGCAGTCGGCAGAAGCCAGTACTTGTAGCGCAGGGCTCGCTTCTAAGCCCTGCGGTTTTTCAAGGGCGGGGAGCAATCCCGTGTGACAGTTCAGCTCGAAGCAGGCTGAATTCAATCAAGCTGTACGCCCATCTTATAGGGGCTACGGCGCGGTGACCGGTGCCACCACGTACACATACTCTAGGAGTTCGTGGCCCGTGTTGGCGATATTATGGCGGGTGGCCGGAGGAATGTAAACCAGCTTGGGTGCGGTGAACGGGCGCGCTTGCTGGCCTTCGATTCGGGCTTCTCCGCGGCCGTGCAGGATCACTAATGCCTCTTCGTGCTGGCCTGTCGTGTGCCATCCCACCTCTCACCGGGTTTCAACCGCACCGAGCCACTGCGTAGTCCCGCCGTCTGCGGCGCGCCTCCGAGCAGCGGGCAACCGCCCGACGCACATTCGAGAGGTAACGTCAGCGGTTGTGGTGAGGGCGCCTGGGCAAACATCGGCTGCAGCTGGAGTAATACGGCGATTCCTAGCAAGGCAGTGCGTACGTCTCGTCTCATCATCAACTTCTCCGTCCATCGACATTGAAAGAGTCGGCCTGCAAACTAGCAGATTGCTTCTGGCTTGTCGCTATATGCGAATGATTGCCGAACGCGGCGACGCGCACCGCTGGCAATTCTCGCCAAAGGCGGTAACGTCATCGCCCGTTACCGTTACCACCCACTTGACTCCGCGCGAAGCCCTGCTATCGTACTCATTCAAGGAGTGTACAGTGATTCTTGATCAACTGATGAGAGTGGCGCCGATTATGTTCGCGATCATCGTAGCTGTTGCCGCGCATGGGCAGCAGGGGCGCTGGGCGGCAGCAGACAACGCGACGGCGAAGTTCATGCTTGATGCGGAGCGGCAATGGGCCGAAGCCGCGTGCACGCACAACAAGATTGCGGAAAAGATCCTGGCCGACGACTTTCAGGGCACGTCTCCGGAAGGCAAACGCTACACCAAATCGGAAGAAGTAGCTGACACGGCAGATTTATCCAAGGCCGCTCGGGACTGCCGGCTGATCGACGCTAAGGTCCGTTTTTTCGGCGATGACCTCGCGATGGTGTACGGCAGCGAGAGTTCCGTCCCAAAGGCGAAAGATGGAGCCGAGAGATCTCGATGCCTGATTTGGACAGACACTTGGCTGAAGCGAAGTGGGAACTGGCAAATCATCGCGGCGCAGGACACGCAGTTCGACTGCTGATTACGCCACCACGGCTTTGGGTTGCCGTTGGCGGCTCGTCGGCCGTGTCACATAGGACACGAAGAGGAGTATCAGCAGTATCAGCGGCATCAACGCCTTCGGGCCATCTTTGGCCAGATAATGCGCCACAAATGCCGAGATCCAGGCGAAGGTGAATCCGGCATAGGCCCACTCCTTGAGTCTGGGCAAGCCGGGTGCGACAAGGGTGATCCCGCCCAGGAGTTTGGCGATTCCGAGAATGATGCGCAGTTGCTGCGGATATCCGACGTGCGCAAATCCTTGAACCGCCTGCGGACTGCCCGAGAGGTAAGTAATCGCAGCAAAGACCGACAGTGCGGCCAACAGGCCGGTACTCACCCAGTAAGTTATTTTACGCGCCATACAGCTCATTCTCCTCGATGAATCAGGGTAACAATTCTAATGCCGGACTACCACGATTGTCCAAACATCAGCCTACTAAAGGACCGCACCACAGCCTGGCTTCACCAATCAAGCTCGTGCCTTTGTTGTGCGCTTTATTTGCGTTATTCTCCGCCAAGGGCACCCTCAGTTGGGCTCAGACTGCGGAAAGGCTCTCCAAGGTAAGAAGGTTGTACGTCGATTCGCTGGGGAACAACGACACCTCGGCGGAAATACGCGACCGGGTGATTCATCGGCTCCGCGGGAGCCACGACATTCAGGTGGTCACGGATCCGACGGAAGCGGACGCCGTCGTAAAGGGTACCAGTCAGACCTGGATGTTTGGCTACACGTCCTCGAGTACGCGTTCCCACAGCCTTCGTCAACCTGCATATGAGGGATTCCTGTCAGTAGAAGTGGTTGGCAGAAATGATGAAATCCTGTGGTCCTATCTGGTGACTCCCGACGCGTTTCCATGGAGTAGTATCGCCGATGACCTCGCACACCAGCTTGTCAACAAGCTAGTTGCGGCCATCAAGGACGAGGGCCGGCTAGAGCCAACTCCTTCAGGCACACTGGCGAAAGCCGAGGGAACGCTGAAGGGTGCGGGCGCCACATTCCCTGCACCCCTTTTATCGGCTGTGGTTCGAGTTGTTTCAGAAGAGTCATCTCGACGTTCGCATCGGCTACGACGCGGTTGGGTCGGCGGAGGGGATTCGGCTGTTGACAGAAGGTAAGGTAGATTTTGGCGCTTCCGAAGTGCCTTTGTCCCGCGAAATGATGCCGGAAAGCCATCAGCGCTTCATATCTCTTCCGATAGTTCTCGGCGCCGTCGTTCCCATCTACAACCTGAAGGGCCTTCGCCAGAACGTCCACTTCACACCCGAAACCCTGGCCGGCATTTACCTGGGAAAGATCAGAAAATGGAACGACCCTCGGATCGCAGCCTCAAACCGGAATGCAGCCCTTCCGGACGCCGACCTCGTTGCGGTTCACCGCTCAGACGGCAGCGGCACCAGCTTTGCCTGGACTGATTACCTTTCCAAGATCAGTCGGGAATGGAAAGCCTCAGTCGGCGCTGGCGCCACGGTCCAATGGCCGGTGGGAATCGGAGCCGAGCACAACGAAGGTGTTGCTTCCACTGTACAACAAACTCCGAACTCCATCGGGTATGTCGAATTCATCTATGCGCTCCAACATGAA
>Ga0182035_10002221_pt1 | contig 10176 bp, 10 predicted proteins | sample flu12Cox44000170_FD_125969 | JGI IMG/M metagenome (GOLD analysis project Ga0182035, IMG submission 125969) | Lab enrichment of tropical soil microbial communities from Luquillo Experimental Forest, Puerto Rico - flux4day.12C.oxic.44.000.170 | ecosystem: Environmental > Terrestrial > Soil >...
CCCCGATCCAAGCGCGGCAGCCCTTCCGGCCCCATCTTTGCCGAGTGCACCGTTCCCGCAGGTACATCCTAGCGGCCTTCCCTGCGATAGGTCACTTGCGGCCTCATCAACGCCGGCCTTGCCATTTTCGTCCAAAAACGGCAGCGCCCTTTCCGCAGCGATGGGGGTTGCCGCGAAAAGGGCGTGCCGTCTTCAGGAGAGAAGATCGTGATTACGAAAAGCGTCGTGAAAAATCAATCTTCCCCAGGGGGCGGCGCCTGGTTGCGGCCCTCTCTTGGCATCCCCTGGTGACCTTGCGTTACCGCGTAGTCCGAAGGCACCGTAAAGAGCGATGCATCCGGCTCCGTGCGGTTGATATTGGTGAGCGTGTAGGTGGTCTCGCCGGACCACGGGTCGCTGCGTTTGCTCATAACCACCGTTTGCAAGTCATTGGAATACCATCTTTCGTGAACGATACTAATCAACTTTTCATTTCCGATTTGCCCGGCGGGGATGGTGCGCGTGAAGCGCGTTCCTTGGGCGGTTACTCCCGCGATGGTTTGCGTGCCGAGGTCTTCCACTTGTAAATTCCCGTTGGCGATCTCCTGCTGTTCCCGGGCGCTCATCTTATTCCTCAGCGCATCGCGCATAGCCCCTCCCATCTTGGCGAAAGGCTTTCCCATCTTCTCGGCGGTTTTCTGCTCGGGATGCAGCAGATAGGTGACGCCCGCAACCGGATCGTTAATAACCACGAACGACTTTGGTTGTCCGGAAGCTGCCAATGGGCCGAAGCCCACAAGGGTTATTTCCCTGCGAACGCGGCCCTGGCTATCGCGGTAGAGATTACTCTGTGTTTTCCGCGAGATGTGATTCCCATCGGCCAGCGTCTGAGCGGTTTCCGATACCGCTACCGCCCTGAACGGCGCGCCAGTGACGATTTTGCCGCCGTGCACTCCGCCAAAGCCAAGCAGCTCCATCCTTTCTCCGAAAGGAGGCGGGGCAAAATCACCTTCCGGTCCGGCTTGCATTATCATTACCTCGTGAGGCGGGGGCGAAGCCGGCGCCTGTTGCGCACCGGCAATTCCCGCACCGAGCACAAGCGCGCACCCAAGGGTCACGCTCACGGCTAATCTGCGGTTCATGCTTTCTTCTCCTCTTCTCTCCTGACCCTTTAAGACAGCTTGTTCCTACTCGCGCAGGCGAACGGCCTCGGGCCATCCATCGTTCCCGACGAGCAAGTCCACCTGAATCCATTCATTGGCGCGGTCTTCGTTTACGGGCAGGCCAAGCGCGCCAAGCGCGCCACGCTGCATGCGAACGCGAAGAATGGCGGCGTCATCGGTGTCGGCTGGCAAAACTCCAGGCAACAGCGTGAAATCGCTCAATTCATTGTCGGCCATGAGGCTCTGCGGCTCTGCCTGGCCGGTGGGACTCGGATGCAAAACGCGTGTTTCCTGCCGGTCCCCGGCGTTCCCGTTCTGACTCGTTTGCCTGTTGACCCAGCTCACAGCACCGACCAAAACAGCCGCCGCGGCCAGGGTCCAGGCGGTCACGGCAGCCCTGCGGCGTACTTTTGGTGTGCGATACTGCGTGCGGAATTGCTGTCGCAGGCGCATTTCCAAGCGCGCTGGGGCTTCTGCCGTGGTAGTCATTTGGGCGAGAGAGCGCAATTCCAGACGCGCGGCTTCCCAGGAATTCCGCAGTGTCGCGCAGCGAGTGCACAAAAGCGCGTGCTCCACAACCGCGGCACGCTGGGCATCCGTCAAGGATGCGTTGCTCTGCTCATCCCATCCCATTGCTTCAAATTCGTCGCACGTCATTGCGCACTTCCTTCTTGCTTTCAAAACCATTCAGCCCGGCCGCATTTGCGCGCCGGGGCGCATCACGCAGCATTTCTAGCCGGGCCATCAGCAAGGCCCGTCCGCGATGCAGCCGCGAGCGAATCGTGCCAATTGGGCAGCCGATCATCTGCGCGGCTTCTTCGTAACTGCGTTCCTCGAGTTCGCAGAGCACCACGGCTTCTCGAAACTCTGCAGGCAAATCCAGGACCGCCGCCCAAACTCGTTCGACGCGCTCGCGCTTCTCCGCTAGGATCGCCGGGGAAGAGGCATCTTTCAAAACCATTCCCAGTCGAGTCCCGTTCTCATGCTGTTCCTCGAGAGGAACCTCGCGCGGAAGGCGCTCGAGATGCTTCAGCACGCGGTTGCGAGTCACCCCGTAGAGGAAGCCGCCGAGCGTGCCGCGTGCTGCATCATACTTCCGAGGATCTCGCATCAGCATCATAAAGACATCCTGGACAATCTCTTCGGCGGCCCACGTGCTTCCAGTCATGCGCAACGCAAAGCGGTACAGTGCCGCCTGATGGCGCCGATAAAGGAGCGTAAAGGCGTCCGCGTCGCCTTTTCGAGCGCGCCCGAGCAGCACGTCGTCTCTTTCTTGGTCCGCGATGCTCACCTCTCTCCAGGGTAAGACGTTCTGCCCGGCCCCCAGATGTACATTCCGGCGGCGCAGTCGATAAGTTCCCCTTTGTCAGTCCAGCCAGGCGTCCCTGGAAGTCCTTCTGCTACAATGAGTTAAGGTTATCTAGGTCCGCACAACCTGAGGCGATGCGGCTTTGCCGCGCGCGGCCGAGCTTGTCAGCTGCCCGCGCGATTCTTGTCTTTCGGCTTGAACAGGCGGGCGGCGGTGCGGGTAACCAAGCGACGGGGAACCAGCCGTTCGCCGTGCGCGCCAAGATAATTTCCGAGCCCGGAGATGACGTAGCTCTTTCCACCGGCGAGCGCCCGCAACCCGGTTCGCGCGACCTTTTGCGCGCTCTCCGCGCGATGAATGAATGTCTCCTGCCCGGCGACGGCGTGAAACTCGGATTGCGTCGAGCCGGGGCACAGTGCGCAAACGCGGATGCCGTAAGGCTTCATTTCTTCCGCCAACCCCTCGGCAAATAGAAGATCAAAAGCTTTCGTCGCCGCGTACGTGGAAATGTAGGGCACCGCCTGGAAAGAGGCAGTGGAGGCCAGTATCAGAATATCGCCGCGGCGTCGCGCGGTCATCTCACGCAAATAGAGATGGGTGAGATGAACCACTGCCGCGCAATTCACCTGAACCATCTCTAGGAGGCGCTGCTTATCAGCGAAGGGGAATTCGCCGTACTTGCCGAAGCCGGCATTGTTGATCAGCAGGTCGACTTCAATTCCTTTTTCTCGCGTGAAAGCGCAGATCCCCTCCGGAGCCCGCGGATCGGCCAGATCGGCGGGAACAACCTGTGTTCGGATTTTGTTGGTCGAGGTCAGCCGCTCGGCGAGCGCCTCGAGGCGGTCTTTGCGGCGCGCCGTCAGCACAAGATTGGTTCCTCCACTTGCCAGTTCCTCCGCAAGCGCCACTCCAATGCCTGCGCTGGCCCCGGTAACGAGCGCCCACTTTCCCGACCAGGCCTCTCCCACAGACGATTTGCGACTTGGCAAAATCAGCCTCCTCAAAATTCCAAGGAATACGGAAGTGGATGACTCCTATTTCTCCGGGGGCAACAGCATATGCTTCAAGCGCGCACTTTCGCGCTTGATGCGATCCACGATACGCCTTGCCCAGACAAACTCGGCAGCGAGCAAACCCAAACCCATCAAGATCACAGGCGTGCCCGGACCTGGCGTAAAGATCATAATAATTCCGAGAAGCAATAACGTGAACCCGGCAAGAATCAGGAAGATGCGGCGGACCTGCTCAACGGTGCGAAGCATCATTACGGTTCAGGAATGGATCTTTCTGGCGGAGAGCGCGGGATTCCCAGCTGCTTCGCCGTAACCCTGATACCGGTAACGCTGAAACTGCTTGATGAGCATCATCGAGCCGAGCGCAACAAATAGGGCGGGGATTCCGCGAACCAACCAAGCATATAGCGGCCCTCGAACGCCCATAAAGGACGTGGGCTGCCGCCGCAAAATGCCAAAACCAAGGGGACAACTGGATCGCCCTAGTCCCCATTCTCCGGCACCAACCTCACGTTCTCTCGCCATGAGTTTAGCTCAACCACGCGATCGTGTAAAAAGGACTACTTTCCCCGAGGGCTTTCGAGCGGGCAAGATCGGAAATGTATTGCCGCACCGGAAGCGTTACAGGCGTTCAATGGCTTCTTCTATTTTCCGCAATACTTCACATGCCTTCTCGCAAGAGATTGGTTCGACTCCTTGGCTTCGCGCCATTTCGCAATGGTGCTCGTAATCATGGGCGAACTGTTGCAAGTGTTGCACAATGGTTCGTAGCAGGTCCGGCGGATCGGGTTGGCCTTTCAGCCGTTCGATCATCTGCCACGCTTGCTCCGGGGCGGCTGCTTTGCTTCGCTGTCTTCGAATTTGCTCTTCGACCAACGGCATAATCGCCATCGGCGTTTTTGGATGCATCAGGTTGTAGTGAACCCGGGACAGAATGGCTTGCAGCATGATCCCTAGCTTCTGGCCGGGTGGGCAAAGTAAGTTGAAAAGGGGAGGCCCGTTACGACGTGCGAGTAATTATCTTCTATGAAAAACACTGCGCCGTCAATCGCTACTACAATTCATTGTCCACGTTCCTGAACGTGGCATCCCGAGACAACCTATAAGTCGCCGAAGTCAAACAAAGAACGAACGGAACGGCACGCAGGGGATTGCGGTAAGAATCGCCACGCATGGCCGGAATAACGAGCACATGGAGGGAATTTTATTGGCGCGGTGCTACTCGTTTTTTAACCGTCACGCGACCAACAGCAGCCAGTTTTCGGGACCGTTCTCTATCGCGTTGTAATCAGCATTGGTGACTTGTTGGTGCGGTGCGTTCAAAGCAAGGATTTTGACAGTTGGATATTTCTCCTTCAACCAATCAACGATTTCTCTCCTGGTTTCTTCAGGTGCGGCGGGACCGACGATGAAGAGATCGTAATGCTGAATCGAGCTTAAAAGAACTTTGGCGGCTTCGTTGCTCAACACCGAGATGACGCCATAGCCGAGGTTTATGAGCAGGTCGGCCCTGCGAATTCCCGTTTGTTCGTCATAGGCAATCTGGAAAATCCGCTTGATGGATCGCTTTGCCGGGGGCACATTCATCTGCGCCACGATTTGGTGTGTGTGTCGATCGGCGGCAATGCATTCGTTCGTGGTGTGTCTCGATAGCTCTTCGAGGGACAACTTGGCAAACTCCAGCCCGCTGACGCCGGCTCTCTTTATGGTGGAACCATCCGGCATGACTTCAAAAATATCGTACGCCCGATACACGGCTACACCTCTCCGGCCCTCCTCGGTCGGCGTCAATGATGGCTCCGCGCCGGTGCGGAGCGCCAATTTGAAAGTCAGCTTGCGATCTGGCTGATTGGCCGAAAGCGTAGACCCACGGGGTGAGCGTCGTCAAGGCCCTAATCTTTGGAGGAAAAGACCTAGCAAGCGAGACCCCGAAAACCTCAGTGTTTACGCGGCTTCTGCTGCTGCTCAACACGAACGGTCAGTCGTTTCATTTGTATACCACCTGATATATTGCCGTTGCCAAGAAATGGAAAGCCGCGGTGTTCTCGGGACTGGGGTCAGAGCTTGTGTCAGAAGGCGATGCCCAAGGCATACCTACGTTGCGGGCCTTAGAGAGCTAGAGGCCGCGAGTTGAAATCGAGGAAGCGAAGGCGCGCGCCGAGTCTTTCACGGCTGCGCACCAAGCCGCCAGTGACGTTGCCCTTTCGCACTGATGTGGCCGTGAACGTCTCCGTTCGAGCAGTTGTTGCGTCGGCATCGAAGGAGTGGCTGAGCAGCAGTCTGCCGTGCTCCGGCGGGCCACCGGCGACCTGAAGATTGGTGTAGGGTTCAGGATCGGGAGTTCTTGGCAGAGCACCTGGATGGTACGCAGACTGCCAGTCGGACGCACGGAAAAACTTACCGAGGTGCCCGGCGCGAACGAAAACGAAACTTCCGTGTTGGGCGAGGTCTGCCGAACTGACGAGTTTTTCGTCCTCGATTCCCAACGGCTTGAAGGAACCGCGCCGTGATGCGCTTTCGGACGGGGTTCGCCCCCCCGCGCATCCACCAAAGTCCAAATTAGATGCTATTTTCCACTCGGTAGTCGGGTGTCGAGAAATTCTGAGACGCGTTGGGCCGCCGGAGGATCGAGGTTCGCCAACACCGCGACGACGTATCCGGATTTGGGGTAAATCTTCAAATCACCATTCATGCCCGGAGCGCCGCCGCCATGACCGACCCATCCATTTCCATCCTTGTCTCGGTGATCTTCAAATCCATAGGCATATTTGCCGCCCGGTCCTGCCTCCGCTTTTCCCGTAATCAATAGTTCTGTGGAAGCCGCATTCAGTAATTTGTGGTTCATCAGGGCGTTGGCAAAGTTCAGCAGGTCTTCAACGGTTGAATAACCGCCACCAGCCGAGGTGCCGCGATAGGGTAGTGTATCTGTGTTGGGGACCCACTCAGCAGCTTGCGATCTCATGTAACCGATGGAACGCCCGGCAGCAGGTTGATCCTCAGGCAACGATCCCGTCAGGGTCATCCCGGCGGGCTTGTAAATGTGCTCCTGCACGTAATCATAGTAACTCTCGCCGGTCACCCTCTCGATTACCACCCCAAGGAGCACCATGCCGTAATTGCTATAGCGCCACTGGCTGCCGGGCTCAAACTGAGGGCCGCGCTTACCATACAGCGCCACATAGTCGTTGAGGGTTCGGAGTTCCTTGCGATGCTTGCTGAATTCCGGGCCGAAGATATCACCGGTGCCGCCCGTATGGGTCAACAACTGATGGATCGTGACCTTAGTGGCGACCTCCTGATTGGGGTAATCGGTAATGTATTTCCCGAGCGGTTCCGTCAACTTGATTTTGCCGGCCTCAACCAGTTGCAAGACCGCCACAGCGGTAAACATTTTATTCATCGATCCAATGCGGAAACGAGTGTCGAGCGTATTGGGGATTTTCTTTTCGCGGTCGGCCAAACCGTACGCGCTGCTCAACAAGATCTTACCGTTCTTCGCCACCAGCACTGTGCCCGCGAACCGGTCGGCGGCAACATTCTTTTCGATCTGTGCTTTGACGCCCGCGATGGCTTCGCTCTCGGTCAACCGCGGAATGGGAAAAGCGGCGGGGCGGGGGATGGCCATAAGGCTCAGCGAAAGAATGTGATGTGGCTCGGCGGCTTCCACCTTGAGCACGAAACGGGCGAACTGATCCGAATCGCGCTCCTGAACCAGTCCCCTAACCTCGGTGGCCGAGCCCTGCTCGAGCTTCCGGAATTCAAATCCGCCCGTTCGCTCGCGGAGATCCATATCCCGATCGAGGCTCGATGCTCGATTCGGAAAGCTGTTCGTCAGGAACTGCTGGTACCGACTTTTGTCACCGCTGTTGAAGGCGACCAGCCAGGCGGAGAACTGATGAAAGGAAGGTTGCGTCTGGGCCGCCTCAATTTCAGCCTTCGTCATCTCAGGTGGCGGCGGAGCGTTCTCGGGTGGCGATGCCGGCTGGAGGAAAATCGAGGTGATACGGTGCGGTTCAGCGGCATCCACCTCCACAGTCATCCGGAAGCGCTCCCCGCCCAAACGCGTCTGTGCGATCGCGACAAACCGGACATTCGTCGATTCCTCTACTTTCTGGAAATCGAGACCCCCAAACTGGTCCCGCATCTGAATGGTCTGATCGGCGAAGTCCGAGCCAGTGCCCTCGGGCATGGATTTGGCTACGAAGGCTTGAATGGTGGCCCGGTCGCCGCTTTCGAACGCAGCAAGCCATGATTGGAGTTGCTTGGCCGCAGGCGTATCGGGAAACGTGAAATGGGCTTCCCCTGCGGCTGTCTGGGCCAGGAGAGGCCGCACATCCATTGCAAGGGCCGTGAATGTCGTCATCCCAGCCACTAAGGCCAAGGAAAAGAATTGTTTCGATGCTTTGGAGTGCGTTGCCGAACCGCGCCTCATGGATCCCTCCCCCTGACTGCAGCATATGCCTCACCGCAAAATGCTGCCCCTCGATCGATCCCCCCAGCCCATCAATACAGATTGCCGGAACCGAGTCAACCGTCCTTTTTTCTGCCGCCCATTTTTCTGGGCACGGCTTCGGGCCAATCCCGCGCCCGGCCGCTTCGCGGCTTCTGCATTCCCGGTTCCTCTTTCGCGGCGCAGGCCTCTTCGTGCTGCTCATTCTCCAGGGGCGACTCAGGTGAATTCCCGAGTCCGCCGGCTTTGGTGCTTCTGTTTTTGTCTTCTCTTGACAACCAATATGAGACGCGTATGCAACACCGGTGGGCGCGATATCGCGAGCACCCACTGGACCTGCGAGGTCAAAGATCCCTGACATGCATGGAACCTCCACGCGCGAGAACCGGGAGACCCTATCAGTGCCCGACACGAACCTGTGAACGGCCGGCCGGGGAAGGTGATGAGCCACAATCTCGGCATGAACGCTGGTAGGGAGTCGGAGGGTCGTGTAGTACCTGCGAAGTGCCCGAACAAAGGTCGAAGTCTTTCACCAGCGGAGGGCATGGAGGGAAGACGCGGGTTCTGTTGTACCTAAAAGTTCGCTCATTCGACCAGGGCTCCGTATACGAGTTCGCTCAGGACGCGACGATAGTGACCTGATTGTGGGAAGGGCATTTGAATCATCATCACGGCAAACAGCCTTTCCTTTGGATCCACCCAAAAGACCGTGCCGTAGACACCGCCCCAAGCGAAATCGCCTGGCGAACCTGGGAGTGGGTTGGGGCCCACATGGGTTCGGACGAGGAACCCGAACCCGAAGCTCTGACCAAATGCAGGCGACGGGTCAACGTCTTCAATGAAGGGAAAAGCAATGCGGGGGATTCCTGGGGGGAGCTGATCAGCAGTCATGATCGCAACAGTTCTCGGAGACAAAAGGCGAACACCATCCAGCTCGCCTCCGTTCAAGAGCATCTGGCAGAAGCGCGCATAATCTAAACCCGTGGAGAGCAGCCCGCCGCCCCCCGAGAACCACTTCTGTTTCTCCTTCGTCAGATTCTCCAACGTGCTTGCATTGGGCCGTCGGCCCGTCGTGGGATCGACCTGTAGTTGGGCAAGGCGCGGAGCTTGCACCGCCGTCAAATAGAAGCCTGTGTCGTGCATGCCGAGTGGCTTGGTGATTCGCTCCTCGAAGAAACGATCCAAGGGCATCCGAGAAACCACCTCGACGATCCGCCCTAATACGTCTGTGGACATGCTGTACTCCCAGACAGTCCCAGGCTGGTGCGCCAGAGGTAGCTTCGACAACTTCGTTACAAACTCTGTGAGAGTCTGATTGTTATCGAATAGGTCGGCCTGGTTATACGCTTGGTGAACGAGCGACGTGCCAAACGCGCCGTAGACGAGCCCGGACGTATGACGCAGCAAGTCTTGCACGGTCATCGGCCGTTGGACATCCTCCAGCGTTAGAGTCGGCTTGCCCGTAGCGGAATCCATTCTCTCGACGCCAACCTTGACGTCTTTGAACTCGGGGAGATATTGCGACGCGGGAGCGAGCAGGTCGATCTGTCCTTCTTCGGCAAGCATCATGATGGCCACGCTGGTAATAGGTTTCGTCATCGAGGCGATGCGGAAGATCGCATCGGGCTTCATGAGCGTTTTTTTCTCGCGGTCCTGATAGCCCAGAGCTTGGAGGTAGACTAACTTACTGTCGCGAGCCACCAGTAAAACCGCTCCAGGAATTGCGCCCTTATCAACATCGACTCTAAAGACGCTGGTGATGCGATCGAGCCGTTCGGATGAGAAGCCAACATCCTCTGGTCGTTTTGGACTGGGCAGGCCCTGACCCCAGACGCAACTTGTCCAGCACACGAAAAGGCAGCTTGAAGCGACCAGAATCCTCTTATGATTCATGTGAATCCCCTCCGCTGGAGTGGGCGACACTGTAGGGAACACAGTTTGGCGACATAGCGGGTGTTCCCTTCTGAATTCCCGATTGAGCGAGAGGGTATCTCGCTGCATCCCCTCGATGCAAGTACCCTTTCGAGCAATCCTGCTTATACGATTTCGAGTGCCGGCTCAGACGGTCGACGCAGCACTTGCCTGGAGTTTACTGGCAGGGTCTGGAAACCTAAGGTCTTTCTCCGGCGTTGGTTCAAGCGCAGCGTGACTTGGTCGAGCTGCGCTTGAGAATAGGCAGACAAGCAGTGCCAATATGGAGGAGGGCCACACGACAGCCCAGAATGGCCAACCAGTGCCGCGATGAATCGGAAGTTACACCGA
>Ga0182035_10002232_pt1 | contig 10150 bp, 9 predicted proteins | sample flu12Cox44000170_FD_125969 | JGI IMG/M metagenome (GOLD analysis project Ga0182035, IMG submission 125969) | Lab enrichment of tropical soil microbial communities from Luquillo Experimental Forest, Puerto Rico - flux4day.12C.oxic.44.000.170 | ecosystem: Environmental > Terrestrial > Soil >...
GCCTCTGGCGTTGTATCGACGCGCGCCGAGGTCAGCGCCGGCATTTCGCGTGCTTGCGAGGCAGGAGCGAACGGGCGTTCTTCAATCAGAAGGGTATCGTCGCCACGGCCGATGGCATCGACCGGCGCCTTCCATTCAAAGGCATCGATTGCGCCGGTCACTGGCGAGACCGGCAGCCACCGGTCGGAGACGTAGCCATCGGCAATCCAGGCCCGGTCGCGCGGCGCCCGCACGGCGCGCGCGAGCCACTCGCGCTCGCGGCCCTTGTCGCCAAGCTCGCCGGCCTCGATGCGCGCCATGAGCGCGCAAATGCGCGCGGGCGGGCGTCCATCGATGTAGGGCGCGAGCGCGTCGCGCGCCTCTTGCCATTCATGTGCTTCGATCGCGGCGTTGGCGATGGCGATTGGACCCTCGATGTCATTCGGTGCGAGGCTCGCAAGGTGCTTGGCGCGCTTCACCCGCTCGCGCGGCGGCTCGCCTGGTTTGGCATAGACATAGACGAGCGCGAGGTCCGGATGCGGCGACAGCTTCCAAGTGCGGGAGATGAGGCGCGATGCGGCGCGGCTCTCTCCCTTGGAGGCAAGAATGCGGCCGGCGATCTCGGCGGCGGGCAGGAGAGAAGGCGCAAGCCGCAACGCCTCGCTCGCCAGAGCGAATGCGTTGTCCGGATTGGAGACCTCCCTCTCGCGCGCCTCTGCGGTCAAAAGCACGGCGCGGCGGCGCACCGCGACATCTGGCTCGACATGGCCGTTCTGGCGCGCAATGGCGAGCGTATCAAGCGCGCCTTCGAAGTCGCCGGCGCGAGCCTGCAAGTCGAACAGGGCATTCACGCCCCAGCCGAGCTTTGGATCGCTCTTCACCGCCTGCTCCGCCAGAGCCTGCGCCGCGGCGTTGTCGTTGCTGCGCTTGGCTTCGAGGAAGAGACCGCGCACGCCAAGAAGATGGGTCTCTGGATCATCGAGCATGGCCTCGAAGGCGCGTCGGGCTGCCGTCTTGTCGCGTTTGAGCTGCGCCGCCTGGGCCTTTAGCAGCCTGGTCAGAGGATCGCGCGGCAGGTTGCGCGCTGCAATCCCGGCATAACGCTGAGCAAGCGCGCGGTCGCCCACGCCGATGGCGAGGAGCCCACGCGAGAGTGCATCATAGCCCTGCCGCTTGCGCCGCTCCCTGGCGTAAGCCGTAATAGCGGCGGGACGCGTGAAGAGATAGCGCAGCAGGCCCCATAGCAGAATGAGCAGCACGACGAGGGCAACAATGGCGAGCGCGCCGACCAGCGCGCTGGTCTCGACCTGATAGCCTAGCCACTCGACGGTGATCGTGCCGGGGCGGTCGGCGAGCCAGGCGACTCCGAGCGCCGCCGCCGCCACACACAGGGTAAAGATGAGGACGCGGATCATGGCGACTATGGTTGCGCGGGCTCGCTGCCGCCGCTTACCGAGACGAGCAGAAGGCTTTCCAGCCGCTTCAAGGTCTCATCCGCGGCGAGCCGGGCGCGCGCCTGATCGAGCCAGCCGGAGAACGCATCGCGCGGCGCGCCCTGTAGCGTCCCGACTTCCTTTATTGCCGTGCCTAGACCGCCTTTGTCGAGCGCAGCTTCGGCTCGCGCCAGCACGGCGCTCGGCGTGTCGCCCGTCGCCGTAGCATCGACCCTGCGGACCTTAACAAGGGACTCCGCGCTCGCCATCAGGCTGTCGAGTAGCGAGCCGCCGGAGCTCGGAGGAGCTGTGGCGGCAAGCGCGGAATCCTTGGCAGCGTCGAACGAGCGCGCAAGCTCGGGCACGGTGGGGATGCCGTTCTCGGCATAGGCCGGAAGCGCCCCCAAATCTGTCGCTGACGGCGAGAGCGTGCCGATGGTATCGAGTTCGGTTGCGAACGGGCGTCCTTCGCTGACCGCAGCCTTCAGATTGGCGAAAGCGATGGCGACGGCTGCTGATTTTGTGTCTGCTGCACCCCTGCTCGCCGCAGTGGCGAGCTCAGGCAACGCTTTTTCGATCTTGCTCACCCGTGCCGACAGCTCGGAGAGCTCGTTGCTGTCGCCTGTGCCAAGCTCGGCATCCGCGAGAGCGGCGTTTTTGGCTTTGAGCTCGGAAATCGAGTTCTGCATCTCCTGAATGGTCGAGGCATTGCTGCCTTCGCTCGCGAGCGCAGTGTCGATCTTGCCTTGCAGCCTTTGCTCGGCCTGGTTGATCTGCTGGCTCACGGCCGCGGCATCGGCGACCGAGCCGCCTTGCTTGGCGGCATCTGCCAGAGTCTTCATCGACGTCTCGAGTTGAGCGACCCTGCTGGTCAAATCGGAGAGTTCCGGGGCTGGCTTCTCTGGGCGCTTCTCGAGCGCCTTAACCCTCGTGTCGATCTCAGCCACCGCTTCAGTACTTCCCTGCGAAGTGGGCACGGACTCGAGTTTGGCGATGCGCTGATCGAGCTTGGCAAGTTCGGTGGCGTTGTTGCCCGGCTTGCCCGACGGCACACCCCAGGCAAGCGCCAGGGCGATGACGCCGACCAGCCCGCCGAGCACGCCCGCCGCGAGGTGGGTCACGAAACTCTTGATCTCTGGCAGGCTCGCGCGTGCCGGCGGAGCATCGTTGTGCTCTCTCGCCTCAGTCTGGTCTAAGGGTTCGCGCTCGTTCTCGCCCTCGCCCTTTGTCTCGTCAGGTTCAGCTCGTGCCCCCTCTTCGTTAGCAGGCTCAAACGAAATCTCCGTCGCAGTCCCCTCAATGGTCTGCGCCGGGCGCTTGCCCTTGCCGCTAAAATCTTGGTCCTGATCGCCGAAGGGATCTGCCATCACGCTTAACCTTCAATCTCCAGCAGGTTGCCTTAAGAGGATGCCGCCTCGGAGTCCACGAGCGCAAGGACATCTTCCTCGCGCGGTTTGGAAGCGACCCGCACCCCAAACCCAAGCGGCGCCAGGACTTCTGCTACCGCTTGGGACAAGCAATAACAAACGAGACGCCTCCCTTGCGTTACCGCGCCGTGCTTGTCGATGAGCGCGGCGAAAGTTCTTGCCGTGCGCGGCGATAATAAGATCGCGCCGTCGAGCTCGCCGACCTTAAGCAGACTCAAAACTCGCGCCGGAAGCTGCTCGGCCGGGACGGCCCGATATAGCACAGGCTGGTGCAGGGTGAACCCCTTGGCTTCAAGGGCCGTTTTCAGGTCGAAGGCCAGGTTTTCGCCAGCAAGCTGCAGCAGCCATCCGCGCTTCGGATCGAGCTTGCCGCCGATCAATTCAGGCAGACCTGCTGCAGTCCCGGGGGCTCTCACTAGGATGGCAAAGCCAAGCTCGCGCGCAGCGCGGGCGGTTGCCTCGCCCACGGCAAACAGAGGAAGCTTGCGAACATCTTCAACCTCGCGGCGAGTGGCGAGTGCGCGCAGCGCGTTGCGGCTCGTGACGATGAGCGCTTGCGCGCCGGCAAGATCGAGCGGCACGTCAGGGGCAAACTCGATCTTGAGCAGCGGCGCGAGCACCGCCTCATGTCCGCGCGCGGCGAGCGCCTCGGCCTCGCGGCTCGCGTCAGGCTCTGGCCTCGTGACGAGAAAGCGCATCAGGCGAGCTTCGCGAAGAACTCTGGCCCCGCCCGGGCCACAAGCTCCTCGCCTGCGTCGGCGCCAAGCTTCGTTGCGTGCTCTGCCGGGCCGGTCACCTCGATGCCGTAGGATTCCGTGCCATCGGGCGTGAGCATCAATCCGCGCAGGCGCAAGATGCCGTCCTCGATCTCGGCGAGCCCCGCAATCGGCGTCTTGCACGAGCCGGCGAGGCGACCAAGGAATACACGCTCACAAGCTACGGTCGTTGCCGCGCGCTCGTCATTGAGCGTCTGCAGCAGCTCGCGCGTCTTCACATCGTCGCTGCGGCAGGTGACGCCGATGGCGCCTTGCGCCACTGCCGGCAGCATCTCGTCGGTCGAGAGAACGGATGTCGCACGCGACTCGAGGCCTAGGCGTTCGAGCCCGCCAAGAGCAAGAAGCGTGGCGTCGGCCTTGCCTTCATCGAGCTTGCGCAGTCGCGTCTCGACATTGCCACGAAAATCGACGACACGCAGGTCGGGACGCAATCGCTTCACTTGCGCTTGCCGCCGCAACGACGAGGTGCCGACCGCCGCACCTTGCGGCAGTTCGGCAAGCGAAGGCGCTTTGTTGCTGATGAACGCATCACGCACATCGGCGCGTGACAGAACCGCGGCGATGCAAAGCTCAGCGGGCAACTCGGTCTCCAGATCCTTCATCGAATGCACCGCCATGGCGACATCGCCGCGGAGCAGCGCCTCGTCGATCTCTTTGGTGAACAGCCCCTTGCCGCCGAACTCACGCAGCGGTTTGTCCTTGATGCGGTCCCCTGACGTGGTGATGACGCTGAGATCAACGTCGCCCTCGGCAAGCCCATGCGTCTCGGTCAGGCGTGCCCGGACGTGGCGCGCCTGCCAAAGCGCGAGCGGACTGCCTCTGGTCCCGATTAGGAGGCGGCGGGCTGGCAAATGCTAACTCCTTGAGTTGCCTCGGTTTGACGGAGCCGGTTCAACGCATTAATGGCCCCTTTCGCCTCCCCCTTCAATCGATCCTCTCCGCCCCTTAAGAAGCAGCATGGCACCGCCGACTAAAGACAAGCCTCTAACCCTGCTCGGCATCGAGACGAGCTGCGACGAGACCGCGGCCGCCGTCGTGCGCCGCGGATCTGATGGAAGCGGCGAGATCCTTTCCAGCGTCGTCCGCTCGCAGCTCGATTTGCACGCGGCCTATGGCGGCGTGGTGCCCGAGATCGCCGCCCGCGCTCATGTCGAGATGCTCGATGTGGCAATCAAGCAGGCGCTCGCGGAGACAGAGCTGTATTTCGATGCGCTCGATGGAGTCGCAGCAGCCTCCGGCCCAGGGCTGATCGGCGGGCTGATCGTGGGTGTGGTCACCGGAAAGGCAATCGCGCTCGGGCGCGGTCTGCCGTTCATCGCGATCAACCACCTCGAGGCGCATGCGCTGACGGCACGCCTCACCGACAAGTTGGCTTTTCCGTATTTGCTGCTGCTGGTCTCTGGCGGCCATACCCAGACGCTTATCGTCGAGGACATCAGTTCGTATGAACGGCTCGGCACGACGCTCGACGATGCGCTGGGTGAGGCGTTCGACAAGGCCGCCAAGTTGCTCGGCCTCGGCTATCCCGGCGGTCCAGCAGTCGAGGGCTGCGCGGCGCGAGGCCGTCCCACCATCGCTCTGCCGCGCCCCATGTTCGGGCGGACCGAGCCGCATTTCTCCCTTGCAGGCCTCAAGACCGCGCTCAGACATGAGGCTCTCGCCCGCGCGCCGCTCAGCGACAAGGACATCGCCGATCTCGCCGCGAGCTTCCAGGAGGTCGTCGCCGACATCGTCAGGGACCGGACGGCGCGCGCCATGGAACTCTATGTCGAGCGCCTCGGCGCGCAGACCCAGCGCGCGCTCGTCGTCGCAGGCGGTGTCGCGGCTAACAAGAGACTTGCATCCGCGCTCGAAGCGGTCGCGCAGAAACACAGCTTCCGCCTCATCGTGCCGCCGCCTGCGCTTTGCACCGACAATGCAGTCATGATCGCCTGGGCAGGCGCGGAGCGTCTCGCGCGCGGTCTTGCCGACGATCTTTCGGCGCCCGCTCGTGCCCGCTGGCCGCTCGATCCAGATGCGCCGCCGGCGCTCGGTGCCGGCGTTAAGGCTTGAATTCTCTCGCTTCGCGCTCGGACAAGAAATCTGGCATATGGAGAGCGGCGAGGCGGGCATGGCACTCCAATCTGTCGGCATTGTGGGAGCGGGCGCATGGGGAACCGCGCTCGCCGTCACCGCGCACCGCGCCCGCCGCGACGTGCTGGTCTGGGCGTATGAGCCCAAGACCGCCGCCGACATCAACGAGAAGCACCTGAACGAAGTCTACCTACCCGGGATCAAGCTCGACCCGGCGATCAAGGCAACCACGCGGCTTGCCGAGGTTGCCGCTCGCGACATGGTCCTGCTGGTGACGCCGACGCAAAACCTCCGCGAGATCGCAAGCGAGGTTGCGCCCCACGTGAAATCCGAGAAGCCCGTGGTGATCTGCTCCAAGGGCATCGAGCAGGCAACCGGCAAGCTTCCCTCAGAGATTGTTGCCGAGCTCATGCCGGATGTCGTGGTCGCAGTCCTCTCAGGCCCGAGCTTCGCCGCAGAGATCGCCAAGAAGTTTCCCGCAGCGGTGACTCTGGCCACGGCAGAAGAGCCGCAGGGCCGCACGCTTGCACATGCCCTGAGCCACCCGCCCTTCCGCTGTTATTGGAGCGACGACGTGGTCGGCGCCGAGATTGGCGGCGCGGTGAAGAACGTCTATGCCATCGCCGCAGGCATCGTCGCCGGCAAGAAACTCGGCTGGAGCGCGCACGCGGCGCTCGTCACGCGCGGCTTTGCCGAGATGACGCGCTTCGGCACCGCGCTCGGCGCGCGGCGCGAAACCCTGATCGGCCTCTCCAATCTCGGCGATCTCGTGCTCACCTGCGGCAGCCCACAATCGCGCAACATGTCGCTCGGCATCGAGCTCGGCAAGGGACGAAGCGTCAAGGAAGTGCTCGACAAGCGCCTGACCGTCACCGAGGGCGTCTATACCGCAAGCGCCGTCGTGGAACTGGCGGCGGCGCGCGGCATCGATATGCCGATCGCGCAAGCCGTGCATGCAGTGATCTCGGGGCTCGCCACCGTTGACGAGGCCATCGAGGCGCTGCTCGCCCGCCCCCTCCGTTCTGAGGTTTGACCGTGGACAGTCACGCAGACGCGCAATAGCTTCGGGCAGGGGAAAGCGATGCTGTATGCGGTGATCTGTACCGACAAGCCGAACAGCCTGCCCTTGCGCATAGCGAACCGGCCGGAGCATCTCGCTTACCTGCAGAGCCTCGGGGAAACGCTCGTCTTCGCTGGCCCGTTCACCGCGGAAGACGGCGTGACCATGAACGGTAGCCTGGTCGTGGTCGAGGCCGCCACGCTCGACGCCGCGCGCAAGATCGCGGCAGGAGATCCCTTTGCCAAGGCCGGCGTGTTCGCCACCATCGACATCCGCCCGTGGCTGTGGACCATCAACAATCCCGAAGAAGAGGAGGAGTGAGCGCAACGCCGCTCGCCCGTCAATGGCCTATTGGTTGCTGAAATCGGAACCCAAGGAATGGTCTTGGGACCAGCAGAAGAAGTCAGGCCGCAGGGGCGCCGAGTGGGACGGCGTGCGCAACTTCCAGGCCCGCGCCAATCTGCGGAAGATGAAGAAGGGCGATCTCGGCTTTTTCTACCACACCGGCGACGAGAAGCAGGTCGTCGGCATCGTCGAGGTGGTGAAAGAGGCGCACCCGGACTCGACCGACGGCACCGGCCAATGGGACGCCGTTGACGTCGCGGCGGTGACGGACGTGCCGAGACCCGTAACCCTCGCCGAGATCAAGGCCAACCCGAAGCTCAAGGACATGGTGCTCGCGAAAGTGCCGCGCCTCTCCGTGCAGCCCGTTTCGCCGCAAGAATGGAGTATGATCTCAAAGCTCGGCGGTCTACCCAAGCCGCCGCAGACTTGAACGAGGGAGGGAGCGCCATGCACATCAACTATCTCGCCGTGGTGGTCGCGGCCGTTGCGGCATTTCTTCTTGGCTGGCGCTGGTACACCGTCTTCGGCAAGGTCTGGATGTCGGCCCTCGGCAAGAGCAAGGAGGAGTGCGATAAGACCCAGCACTCGCCGACGCCCTTAATCATCGCCGCCGTCTCATGCTTCTTGATGGCCTGGATGCTCGCAGGTCTGATGGGCCACCTTTCCGATGTGACCATCAAGGGCGGCGTCGTCAGCGCCATCTTCGTATGGATCGGCTTCGTGCTGACCACCGTCGCCACCAACCATGCCTTCGAGGGCTTGCGTCCGCTGGTCACCGCAATCGACGCCGGCCACTGGCTCGCCGTGCTCATCCTCATGGGAGCCATCATCGGGGCTTTCGGAGCCTAGCCTGAAGCGCGTAGGCCATTCCCCGGCAACGCTTCCGGTCATACTATCGAACACAAGAAGAGTGGCGCGAGAACACTTGCGCTTGCGTTGGAAGGAGGAGATCGATGCTGGAGCAAGTCCAAAAGGTCAAAACCTACAAGGTCCCGAAAAAGTGGAAGGACCGCGCGTTCATCGACAAGGCCGAATACGAGAAGGTCTACCAAAAGAGCATCGAGAAGCCCGACAAGTTCTGGGGCAAGGAAGGCAAGCGCCTCGACTGGATCAAGCCCTACACCATCGTTAAGAACACCTCCTTCGAATATCCCGACGTCTTCATCAAATGGTTCGAGGACGGCATGCTCAACGTCTCGGCCAACTGCATCGACCGGCATCTCAAGAAGCGCGGTAAGCAGGTCGCCATCATCTGGGAGCCCGACGACCCCTCCGCGCAAGCGCGCTACATCACCTATCGCGAGCTGCACAAGGAGGTGTGCCGTTTCGCCAATGTGCTGAAAGCGCAAGGGGTCAAGCGTGGAGACCGCGTCACGATCTATCTGCCGATGATCCCCGAGACAGCTTACTCCATGCTCGCCTGCGCCCGCATCGGCGCCATCCACTCGGTCGTATTCGGCGGCTTCTCGCCGGACTCGCTTGCCGGCCGCATTCAGGACGCCCAATCGAAGGTGGTCATCACCGCCGACGAGGGTCTGCGCGGCGGCCGCAAGGTCCCGCTCAAGGTCAACGCCGATGATGCGCTGAGGAAGGTCGCCGGCGTCGAGAAAGTGCTCGTGGTCGGGCGCACCGGCGCAGAAGTGCCGTGGACGCCGGGCCGTGATCTCTGGCTGCACGAGGAGCTTGCCAAGGTAAGCGACGAATGCCCTCCAGAGGAGATGAACGCCGAGGACCCCCTCTTCATCCTCTACACCTCTGGCTCGACCGGGCAGCCCAAAGGTGTCCTGCACACCTCGGGCGGTTATCTCGTGTTCGCCGCCATGACGCACCAATACGTGTTCGATTACCACGACGGCGACGTCTATTGGTGCACGGCCGATGTCGGTTGGGTCACCGGGCACTCCTATATCGTGTACGGCCCGCTCGCCAACGGCGCCACCACGCTGATGTTCGAGGGCGTACCGAGCTATCCCGACGCGTCGCGCTTCTGGCAGGTGGTCGACAAGCACAAGGTGAACATCTTCTACACCGCGCCGACCGCGATCAGGGCGCTGATGGGCGCGGGCGACGACTTCGTGAAGCAGACCAAGCGGAAATCGCTCGAGCTGCTCGGCACCGTCGGCGAGCCGATCAACCCCGAAGCGTGGGAATGGTATTACCGCGTGGTGGGAGATGAGCATTGCCCGATCGTGGATACCTGGTGGCAGACCGAGACAGGCGGCATTCTGATTACGCCCCTTCCTGGCGCGACCAAGCTCAAGCCTGGCTCGGCGACCCTGCCGTTCTTTGGCGTGCAGCCGGCGATCGTCGACACCGAGGGAAAAACTGTCGAGGGCGAGGGCTCCGGCAACCTCGTGATCCTCGACGCCTGGCCGGGGCTTGCTCGCACCGTCTTCGGCGACCATCGCCGCTTCGTCGACACTTACTTCTCGGCCTATAAGGGCAAGTACTTTACCGGCGACGGCTGCCGACGCGATGAGGACGGCTATTACTGGATCACCGGCCGCGTCGACGACGTGATCAACGTCGCCGGCCACCGCATGGGAACGGCTGAGGTCGAGTCCGCGCTCGTCGCCCACCCCAAGGTCTCCGAAGCCGCCGTGGTTGGCTATCCCCACGACCTGAAAGGCCAGGGCATCTATTGCTATGTCACCTTGATGGCTGGCGAGCAGTGGTCCGACGGGCTGAGGGTCGAGCTTCGCGACTGGGTCCGCAAGGAGATCGGCCCGATTGCCTCGCCTGACCTCATCCAGTTCGCGCTTGGTTTGCCCAAGACGAGGTCGGGGAAGATCATGCGACGCATCCTGCGTAAGATCGCCGAGGACGACTTTTCCAATCTTGGCGACATCTCGACGCTTGCCGATCCGAACGTGGTCGACGATCTCATTCAGCACCGCCAGAACAAAAAATCGGCTTGACCGCGCTGGCGGGTGAGCGCCGTTAGCGCAAGGAAACGGGCAAGGGAAATATCATGTCGCTGAAACAAGTTCTGATCGGGCTCGGCATCGCCCTCGCCCTCATCGTCGCCATCGTGCTCGTGGTGGGCCATTGGTCTCC
>Ga0182035_10002238_pt1 | contig 10139 bp, 11 predicted proteins | sample flu12Cox44000170_FD_125969 | JGI IMG/M metagenome (GOLD analysis project Ga0182035, IMG submission 125969) | Lab enrichment of tropical soil microbial communities from Luquillo Experimental Forest, Puerto Rico - flux4day.12C.oxic.44.000.170 | ecosystem: Environmental > Terrestrial > Soil >...
AAAGCCGGGGCGCCAATAACGGTGGCCAGCCTCGCCGGCACGGACCGCGGCCTCCGTTTTCGCGTTCCGTCGCATCTTTGCTGGACGTGCTTCATCCACAGCTACTTTAGTGCCTCGATGCCCGTGCCGGACACAACGAACACATTGCTCGCTCGGTCCGGCGGGATCGTGACGAAGCTCAGAACGGCATTGGCGACGTCTTGAGCGGTCTGTGGTGAGCCCATTCCTCTGATGAACTCTTCTGTGGAGATGCCGAGATACTTGGTGTAGCTCGCTACTGCGGCACGGCCGCCTTCCGTGTCCACCATGGGGCGCATCGGCGTCACTGCCAGAAAGCGCAGATCCAGGCCAAGCCGATCGGATTCCTTTTGCGCATAGTTAGCCAGAAACATCTGCATACGCTTGGCACCTGCATATCCGCCTGAGATGGGCGACCCCCCGAGAGCTGCGCCGCTCGAAATCAAAATAATCACGGCACCTGCCTGGAGGGGACGCCGTATCGCAGCTCGGCAGAATAGAAACGAGGCCTTGACGTCGATGTCCCACGTTTCCGCGAACTCGGGCCATTCCAGCTCGTAGAAGGGCGAGCCAGTACGTTTTGCACCGACGCAAATTACCAACCCATCTGGGTTTATCCTTTCAAAGACGGCTTCTGGAGCGCAGTCTGCCGTTACGTCCAACGCTAGTGTTTCGACCTCTGGCTCTTCGTTGTTCAGTACGGTCAGCGCGTCTTGATTCCGGGCTACCGCCATGACCTGTGCGCCGGCCGCATTGAACGTTTGGACAATGACACGCCCGACACCGCGGCTCCCTCCGAGAACAACGACCTTCTTCTGAGGCAATTGCTGCATGATGTCTCCTATTGTTGAAGATGGTGCAAATCAGCAAATCCAATCACTCCATGAAAAACAGCTCGGCGCCTTCAGTCGCGTATCGCGCGAAACGAAAATCTCGGATGTTCGCGACCCTGTCGCCTTCCCACTGCAGCAGAATGAAATACCCCACTTTCCCCGCGGGATCAGACGGGTTGCGCACGAGCACCGCCGGGCGCCCGTCCATCAATCCGGGAACGAAATGCCAGTCCTCGAGCCGGGCATAGTTGTCGAAATACGTAGCCACCTCGGTCCGACCCTTCCTTTGAAGCTTCGCAACGAGGTCGAGCCGCACCTCATCGGCGAGCATGTCGCGTATGGCATTGAAGTCGCGCGCATTGAAGCGCTCGACATAAGTGGCGAGTAGCAAGCGCTCGGGTTCTGCCAGAATAGGTAGCGGAACGTCGTCGGGCTCTCGTGCTAGCTCGCGCAGGCGGGCACGGCCGCGATGCAGTGCCGCCTTTACGGTCGCAATGCTCACATCCATGACGCTGCCGATCTCCTCAAGGGAGTAGCCGAGCACGTCCATGAGGATGACGCTGCTGCGCTGCGCCACAGGAAGTCGCATGAAGGTCCGCAGGCTCGCGGCCGCGACCTGCCGGTCGTCCGCGACGGCTACGGGGTCGACAATCATGTCAGGATCTTCGTCAGCGTGGGCGGCGTCCTGTCGGGCGCGGTGCCGCAGAAAATCCAGCGCCGCATTGTGAGCGATGCGAAACAACCAGGCCTCTGGATGCGCAATCGATCCCGTCTGGGATAATGCCTCTATCGCCTTGACGATCGCCTCGTGCAGCACATCCTCGCCGTCAAGGACCGAGCCAGTCATGCGGGCGCAGTAACGATGCAGCCTTGGCCGTAGTTCTCCGACCAGCCGGTCGAAGGCCTCGCGGTCCAGGGGCTTGCCGGCCGTGAAGGCGGTCATTGGACCCTCCTGAGGGCTCACCTCGATATATGACGTCCGGGATCGGGCTAAGGATTCGGCGGAATAAAAAATTTTTTCTGAGAATCCTTTCGCCACTCCCATTCGTCTCTCGGTCGTGGGCAGGTGGCGACGCCAATCGCTGCGAGCCCATGAGGAGTGCGGGCGTGAGGAGGCGGATATGGCAGCCAGAGCGTGGTTCGCAATCGTCTTCTGGATGGCCGTTGCAGTGGAGGTGACCATCCCGACGATCAAACCGTGGGCCAGCGCGCCAGAGTGTCAGAGCAAATCGGCTGAGCCGATTGCGGCGTGGGAAATCATCTACCGGCCTCTACACTGGAACGTGTACTGAAGCTTCGGTAGGCGATCCCCACCATGACCGCTGGCGGGCGCATGTGCCTCGCTTTGTCGCCGGAAGGCCTCCTCACTGAAGGCTTCAGGACCGGACTCGATGTTGGAAGGTTGAGACCGTTCCCCGGTGAGGACGAGTTAGACCGCAATGCTCACGCGTGAGGTTGCCATGAGGGATCATCCGATCGTTTCGCAAGACGAGTGGCTCGCTGCCCGTCTGCGGCTTCTGGCCAAGGAGAAGGAGTTTACGCGGCAGCGTGACCGGCTGAGCGAGGAGCGCCGCGCGCTACCGTGGGTGAAGGTCGAAAAGGAGTACGTCTTCGATGGGTCGAACGGCCGCGAGACCCTTTTGCAGTTGTTCCAGGGCCGCAGCCAGTTGCTGATCTATCATTTCATGTACGGGACGGGTTGGAAGGAGGGCTGCAAGAACTGCTCGTTCTGGGCAGACAGCTTCAACGGCATCACGGCGCATCTGAAACATCGCGACGTCGCCATGATTGTGGTGTCGCGCGCGCCGTATTCGAAACTGAGGGCTTTTCAGGAGCGGATGGGTTGGAGCTTCAAGTGGGTGTCGTCGAGCACCAGCGATTTCGGTCACGACTTCAACGTTTCATTCACGCCCGAGGAGATGAAGGGAGTAGTCTTCTACAATTACGAACGCCGTAAGTTTCCAATGACCGAGGCACCGGGGATCAGCGTGTTCTACAAGGACGACATAGGGACACTCTTCCACACGTACTCGTGCTACGGCCGTGGCCTGGATGCAGTGAACGGCGCTTACCAACTCCTCGATCTCGTGCCCAAGGGTCGCAACGAAGCTGATCTGCCGCATCCGATGTCTTGGGTGCGCCATCACGACAGATACGACGCATCACTCGAGGCACCCGAGTCCGCGTGAGACGAGGTAATGGGCAAAGCCGCAGCCAATGCTCACAGCAAGCAGGGTAGAAAAAAATGAAACAGCCAAGCGAAAAAGCGCTTAGGGCCTGGATACTCGTATTAACCTCGGTGGCGTCATTGATGGTCGCGCTCGACGCGCTCGTGGTCACGACCGCCCTCGAATCCGCGGAAGCCAGCGCTCAGCGACTGTCAACTCTCTTCGACGTTCAACGCCCATCAGGCCGCGCCGAAGGAGGAGAATGAGATGGCGTTTCCACCCAATATCCGCTCGATAGCAGTCCTGTATCGGCTGACCACCATTGCTGCTTCGCTAGTACTGGTGTTCGGCAGTTCCCTTCCGTTGAACGCGCAGCCGAAGGCACCGGAGGTCAAGGTCGCAAATCCGGTTCTGAAAAGAATCGTTCAATGGGAAGAGCATACCGGTCAATTCGAGGCGGTGCGGCGTGTCGAAGTTCGTCCGCGCGTCTCCGGGGAGCTGGTGAAAATTCATTTCACGGACGGTCAGACCGTGAAGGCGGGGGATATACTCTTTACCATCGATCCAAGACCGTTCGAGATTGCGGTCGAGGCAGCGCGCGCGGAGTTGGCTCGAGCGAGAGCACAAGTCGCCGTAACGGCCACTGACCTGGAGCGCGCCGAGCAGCTGACGCCGTCAAAAGTCCTCACGCAGCGTGACTTCGACCAGCGAAAGGCCAATCACGATGCGGCCAAGGCGCAATTGCAATCCGCCGAGGCCATGCTCCGCCACGCGGAGCTCAATCTTGATTGGACATCGGTGCCGGCGCCGATCGATGGCCGCATCTCCGACCGAAAGGTCGACGCCGGCAACCTCGTCTCCGGCGGCCAAGTCGGCGCTTCGCTGCTGACCACTATCGTCAGTCTCCACCCGATCCATTTCGTGTTTAACGTCTCTGAACCGGACTACGTGCGCTACTCGCGTCTGGCGGCGAACGGCCAGCGACCGTCATCGGGCGTCCCGGGCAACGCCGTTCAGATCCGTCTAGCCGATGAAAAAGAATGGGCACGAAATGGAAAGGTGAACTTCATCGACAACCAGCTCAACGGCAAGTCCGGCACCATTCGCGCCCGGGCCGTGGTTGAGAATGAGGATTTATTCTTGACGCCGGGGACATTCGGGCGTCTGCGCCTCTTCGGTGGCGACGGCGACGCCCTGCTTATCCCCGACGCGGCCGTGGTGTCCGATCAGAGTCGCAAAGTCGTTTATACGGTCGGACCTGATAACAAGATTCAAGTCAAGCCGGTAACGCTGGGACCAATCGAAGAAAGTCTTCGCGTGGTCACCACCGGCTTGTCCAAGGACGACCGTGTGGTGATTTCGGATCTAGCAAATCCGGCCGTTCGCTCAGGGGCGATCGTGGTCCCGATACCGGGCAGCATCGTCCTGGCGACCAAATAGTCAGAGAAACACGATCGCCGATGCGGTTCTCCCATTTCTTCATCGAGCGTCCGGTCTTCGCGACGGTGCTTTCGCTGATTCTGACGATCGCAGGAGCGATCGCGCAGCAATCGCTGCCAATCTCGGAATATCCGGAAATCGTGCCGCCCACCGTCAACATCAAGGCGACGTATCCGGGCGCGTCGGCCGAAGTCATCGCCGAAACGGTGGCCGCCCCGATCGAGCAGGAAGTAAATGGCGTCGACGACATGCTCTATATCAGCTCCCAATCGACCGGCGATGGGCAGCTCTCCATCAATGTCGTCTTCAAGCCCGGCATCAATATCGACCAAGCCCAGGTTCTAGTCCAGAATCGGCTTGCCGTTGTTCAACCGCGGTTGCCGGACGAGGTCACGCGATTTGGCATCACTGTGCGCAAATCGTCGCCTGACCTCATGATGGTCGTGCACATGACCTCACCGGATGGCTCGCGGGATCACCAATATATCGCGAACTACGCATCGCTCTACATCAAGGACGCGCTCCTTCGCATCGAGGGCGTCGGCGACATCCTGGTTTTCGGCGCCCGCGACTATTCGATGCGGGTCTGGCTCGACCCCGCTAAGGTTGCAGAACGCGGCTTGACGGCGAGTGAAGTGGTTACCGCCCTGCGTGCGGCGAATTTGCAGGTGGCGGCCGGTTCCATCAACCAGCCGCCCGCCAAGTCGCCCGTCGCATTCCAATTCGCCGTGCAAACGCTTGGCCGGCTCTCAGACCCCAGTCAATTCGAAAACATCATGATCAGGGCGGATGCTGATGGCGGTTACGTTCGCTTGCGGGACATTGCTCGGGTGGAGCTCGGTTCGCAGGACTACACTCTAAACTCTTATCTCAATGACAATGTTGCGACGGCCCTCGTCATCCGACAACGTCCAGGCTCGAACGCGCTGGCAACCGCAGCCACCATCAAGAACACTATGCAACAGCTGAGCCGTAGCTTTCCCAGCGGCGTCGGATATGTCATCGCCTACAATCCGACCGAATTCATTCAGCTTTCGATCGACGAGGTGAAGGAGACGCTCCTAATCGCCGTTTTCCTCGTCGCCCTGGTTGTGATTCTCTTCTTGCAGACTTGGCGCGCGGCGGTCATCCCGGTACTTGCCATTCCCATCTCGTTATTCGGCTCCTTTCTCGTAATGCGCGCCACCGGCATCGGTCTCAACACGCTGTCACTTTTTGGCCTAGTGCTTTCTATCGGGATTGTCGTCGACGACGCGATCGTGGTGATGGAGAACGTCGAGCGCTATCTGCGCCAAGGCTGTTCTCCGAGGGAAGCCGCCCACAAGACGATGGACGAGGTTGGAAGCGCGCTGGTCGCGATCGCGCTCGTTCTGTGCGCGGTGTTCCTCCCGACAGCCTTTATCAGCGGGCTGCAGGGAACGTTCTACAAACAATTTGCCATCACGATCGCTGCATCGACGATGATTTCGGCTTTCGTCTCGTTGACTCTCTCTCCCGCGCTGGCTGCGGTCCTGCTCAAGCCGCATCATGATCAGCCAAAGGCCGCCTGGCTGCGGCGCTTGGGTACGCCGATCCGTTGGCTGTTCACGAAATTCAACTCCATCATTGCAGCGCTGTCTAAGAGCTATGGCTGGCTGACCAGACGCCTTATTCGAGTTGCCTTCATCGCCCTGATTATTTATGGCGGGCTGATCGCGCTCGCGTTTCGCCAGCTGAGCACGACGCCTACCGGCCTCATCCCGCAGCTCGATCGAGGCTATCTGATTGCGGCATTTCAACTTCCGCCTGGTGCATCGCTCGATCGAACAGATGAGGTTGTTCGTGAGGCTATCAAGGAAATTCGCCAACACCCAGCCGTGTTGGACGCGACCGCGTTTGTCGGTTTCGACGGCGCGACGTTCACCAACGCGCCGAATACCGGTGCGATTTTCTTTACCTTGAAATCATTCGAAGAACGCGCCCGCCGAGGTTTCCCGGCTGCGCGGATCGTCGCTGAGCTGCGTCGGCAGCTGTCCCGCTTCAAGGATGCTTTTGTCATCGTTCTCGAGCCGCCTTCGGTCCCCGGCATTGGCACGGGGGGCGGATTGAAAGGCTATGTTCAGAACCGCGCCGGCCAATCTTTGCCGGAGCTCGAGCGCGCGACGTGGCTCGTGGCCGGCACCGCTTCTCAGACGCCTGGATTCACCCAGGCATTCACGCTGTTCAACACCCGCACGCCGCAAATCTACGCGGATGTCGATCGGACCAAGTCAGAGCTGTTGGGAGTGCCGATCAACCGCGTGTTCGAGGCGCTTTCGATCTACATGGGCTCCATCTTTGTCAATGACTTCAACATTCTTGGCCGCACCTATCGGGTGACCGCGCAGGCAGACAATGCGTACCGGCTGAACTTGCAAGATATTGCAAATCTGAAGACGCGTAACGCATCCGGCGAAATGGTGCCGATCGGCGCGACAGCGACATTCGAAGATAAAACAGGACCATTTCGAGTGCCGCGGTATAATCTGTTTCCAGCCGCCGAAGTCCAGCTGAATTTGGCGCGTGGCTTTTCGTCCGGCCAAGGTATCACCGCGGCTGAGCGAATTGCCAAGGAACGCCTGCCGAGCGGCTTCGCATTCGAGTGGACTGAGATCGCGCTGCAAGAGAAGCTTGCGGGAAATACTGCAGTCATAGCCTTTGGCCTGGCGGTCGTCTTTGTATTCCTGCTGCTCGCCGCGCTCTACGAGAGCTGGATTTTGCCGCTCGCTGTGGTTCTCATCGTTCCAATGTGCATTTTCGCCGCGATGATCGGCGTGAACATGCGAGGTCTCGATCGAAATATCCTGGTCGACATCGGGCTCATCGTTCTGATCGGATTGGCTGCAAAGAACGCCATCCTGATCGTTGAATTCGCCAAGCAGGCCGAAAGCGCCGGCATGGATCGGTTCGAGGCGGCAGTCCATGCGGCGCGGACGCGGATGCGGCCTATCCTGATGACGTCCCTCGCGTTCATCTTTGGCGTTCTGCCGCTCACAATAGCCGTCGGGGCCGGCGCAGAAATGCGGCAGTCGCTCGGCATTGCAGTCTTCGCCGGTATGATTGGCGTCACTCTATTCGGTCTGTTGTTTACGCCGGCCTTTTACGTGGCGGTCCGGGCTCTCCCCGCACATGCGATGGCTTGGGGAGAAATGCGCAAACGAGGTAGCGACTTGGGCGTCGGCGATAAACATACGAGGCTGGGCTGATTTGTACGGCAGACCATGGCCGTTTCACGCTGTCTGCAACAGAGTTTTGATTTACTCAAGGAGGAGGCCATGAATCGACGCGACATGCTTGCGTCGACCGCCGTGGTACTGAGTAGCGCAGGAAGCATCTCAGCTGTCGGTGTCGCCGGTGCCCAGCAGTCGCCCGAGATTGACCAGGTGAGAGAGGCGAGCACCGCGCTCTATACCTCGTTGTCCTCGCTAGATGTTGGGCGGGTGGAAGGATTTTGGGCTCACGAGTCCTATGTCCGGTATATCGGACCCACGAGTAAAGCCGTTGCCGTCGGTTGGGATGAGGTCAAAAAGGCCATTGACGCGGGTAATGCTGCTCTGTCGGCGAGAAGAGTGGTTTTGACGCAGGCTCACATTCAAATTAACGGACGGCTTGCCTGGGAGGTCGGCATCGAAATGACGCAACGGACGCTGAAAAATGGGGAGGTGCTAAACACGGAGAATTTCGTCACCAACGTATACGAGAACAAGAATGGGGAGTGGCTGATGGTTACGCATCATGCGAGCGCAGTGCCGAGGTAAGGTTTGTTAAAAGTGAGCTTGCGGCATCGTTCGAGGCTCCGCGCAGAGCATTAGGGCAAGCGGCCATCCGCGCCGCACCAACAGGCCGGACACATGACCGCACCCGACTGCATCAACGTCAAAAAAAGCTCTTGTCAATCAGGCGCCGGCCGTCCTCGCAGGTTGCACGGTCACTTCGATACCCCTGACCGAGCCCACCGGCGAGCTTGCCAGGGGGGTTGGCGAGTACAATGCCGACAACAGGAAGCCTTCGCTCGGGGCCGGCATCAAGCTCGGCGGACCGTGTCTCGTCGCATTTTTAGGCCTAGCGCCGCCTATCGGACCCGCAGATGATATCCACGGCGCCGTCGGCAAACCGCTCGAGCTCGACGCGTGAAGCGCCGGCGCGCGACCGAATCGCGAGGCTGTGGAGGACCGCGCCCGCCAGCCTCGCGAAGGTGGCCGCATCGGTCGCTGGCTGGAGCTCACCGCGCTCGATTGCCAAGCGCAGGCGCGCTTCAAACGCTTCATCGATCTCGCGAAAGGCGCCGTCCAAATAGGCTCGTACCTCGGGATCGCGCATCGCTTCGGTCGTCGCGGTCCCGACAAGAAAGCATCCGCGGGGGCTGCCGGCCGGCGGAAAATAGATGTCCAGCGCCTCGGCATAGACCGCGCGCAGCGCCGCGCGAATCGGACGCTCGGGCGCCAGCGCCTCCACCATGGCGGCCCGACCCGCGCTCCAATAATGCGCGAGCGCTTTCATGTAGAGGTCATGCTTGTCGCCGAACGCGCCATAGAGGCTTGGACGATTCATGCCGGTCATCGCGGCTAGGTCATCGAGCGATGTGCCGGCAAAGCCCGCTTGCCAGAAGGCCTTGATGGCCTGCGACAACGCCACGTCGGCAAGGTAATTCGGCGGTCGTCCACGCCGCTTAGTCTCTTTTTGTACCATTTCGCAAAAAATCCATTGACCGCGAAGAATTTATGCGAAATAGTACAAAAATCAATCCCACGGAGGCGTCAATGGATCTCTATTTCGCACCTCTTGCTTGCTCGATGGCGACGCGTATCGCCCTCTACGAGGCCAATGCCGATGCCCGCTTCATCGAAGTCGATACCAAGGCTAAGCGAGTCGTGGACGGAGGCGACTACCTCGCGGTCAACCCGCTCGGCTACGTTCCGGCGCTCCGCACCGACGGCGGTGACGTGCTGACCGAAAATGCCGCTATCCTCCAATACGTCGCGAGCCGCTTTCCGACGGCGGGCCTCGCACCTAGCGAGGGCATCGAGCTTGCTCGGCTGCAGGGGTGGCTAAGCTTCATTGGCACGGAGCTGCACAAAGGCCTGTTCATCCCGCTGCTCGATCGCAAGGCCAGCGAGGGCGCCAAGACCTACGCCCTGGAAAAATACCGGCCCCGCCTCGACTACCTCAACCACTATCTGACCGGCCGCGAATTTCTGCTCGATCGGTTCAGCGTCGCCGACGCTTATCTGACCGTGGTGCTCAACTGGTCGCGAGCAACTTCGATCGATTTCGAGCAATGGCCGGCGCTCAAGGATTACTTTGGCCGCCTGCGACAGCGGCCGAGCATCGCGCGCGCGCTCGCCGAGGAAGGCGCGCTCTACGTCAAGGAGCAGGAGCGAGCGGCGTGACTTGCACTCGTTCTCGCTTGTGACGGCGACGGCATACGGCCGACAAACCGCGATCCGGGTGATCGTCTCAGCCTACCTGACGAACTCACCAGCCTCTACGGAGGAGCGCAACGCGACGATCGCTGCTGTCGGTGAAGCTGTCGCGAACGTTCTGCCCTCCTGAGACTGAATGTCCCGCCGCAGCTCGAACATGATCGTCAAGCGCATCGTCACCAACTTTGCCGCGACCGACGTGTCCAAGGCCCGACACTTCTACGCCGACATCCTCGGCC
>Ga0182035_10002240_pt1 | contig 10135 bp, 7 predicted proteins | sample flu12Cox44000170_FD_125969 | JGI IMG/M metagenome (GOLD analysis project Ga0182035, IMG submission 125969) | Lab enrichment of tropical soil microbial communities from Luquillo Experimental Forest, Puerto Rico - flux4day.12C.oxic.44.000.170 | ecosystem: Environmental > Terrestrial > Soil >...
CGGGCTTTTTTTTCTGACGAACGGGGTTGCGCAGCAAGCGGCGAGGGCTATAATTCAAATGTCATAAACATCTTGTATGCTGCTTCGTGCTGGATGCTAGGGTCATGGAAGCCAGTGGCCCGTTTCCCATTCATGAAGCGACAGTTCATCGCAGGCTGAGTTTACCCCCCCGACCCTAACCGGTCATCCCGAACTCAGTCTGTCCTCCAGCGCCCCTGTCTGGGGCGCTTTTTTTAGCCGACTCTCCGGTTCGTTCGGCCAATTCGTTGTCATCAACTGAATGCGATTGCAAACCACAAGATTGATAATAAATATCTTAAAATCATTGTGTTAAATAAACATCTTAATATTTATTTTGCATAAAGCTTGCTAAATATAGCAGCAGATCTACAGGCTTTGACAAAATGCTTGTGATTAATCATCGACTGGACAATAATCAAATCAACCGGGCTGCACACGGGCACCGCGTTCGTAGCGTGACTGGGTCGTCCGCGCAGCACGACTTGACGCACTGGGGAGTGATCAAGGGAGGCCGGTCATGCAACGCTATCGCACCCGCGTTCAACGTTGTTCGCGCGCTGTTCGCGCCTACTCAAAAAAGCTGATCGGGTGTGCGGCAATTCTTGTTGCCGCGCTGACCTTCGCATCGACCGCATGGGCGCAGGCGGGCCTATCGCCCGTGTATCGCTTCTTCAACCTGCAGAAGGGCACCCATTTCTACACGATCTCGCAGATCGAGCGGGATGTGGTCATCGCGAATTGGCCGCAGATCTTCGTCTTCGAGGGGCCCGTCTTCAGCGCCTACACGCAGCAGGTTCCCGGCACCGTCGGCGTGACGCGTTTCTACAACGTCCAGACCGGCGCGCACTTCTACACCGACTCGCCCGACGAAGTTGCGTACGTCCTGAAGAACTTCCCGCAGTTCGTTCTGGAGGGGGTGGTCTATTACGTGCCGCCGGTACCCGGCACCGACGGACGCACGGACCTCTACCGGTTCTTCAACATACAGACCGCCACGCACTTCTATACCGCTTCGGTCTTCGAGCGCGATACCGTGCTCGCAAAGTATCCACAATTCGTTTACGAAGGCACGGTCTATTACGTCTACAACCCCGTCGGTGGCAACGCCGCGCCTCCACCCACGATTTCGCTCGCCGCTTCGAGTCTCAATCCACCGATTCCAGGTGCGGTGACGCTGACCGCGACGGTTTCGGACACCAACGGCATAGTCACTTCAGTCGCGTTCTATCAGGGCTCAAGCCTGCTCGCGACCCTCACCGCGCCGCCTTACACCTACGTGGTGCCGTTCACCGTCGCGGGCACCTACAACTACAGCGCGATCGCGGTCGACAACAAAGGAGCTTCCGCCCCTTCGAACCTCGTTACGGTGCACGCTGGGGCGCAGCCCCTGAGCGTGGCGCTCGCGGCGTCGGCATCGACCGTCACGGCGCCAGGGCAGGTAATCCTTACAGCCAACGCGAACGGTGGCAGCGGCACCGTGGCCATGGTGTCGCTATATCAGAATGGCATCAAGCTGATCGACCTGACGACGGCCCCCTACGTTTACACCGTACCTCTCGCCACGACAGGCAACTTTCAGTTCACCGCGGTTGTGACGGACAGCACGGGGGCAACGGCGCAGTCCGCGCCCGTGTCGGTGCTTGTCGGTCCGGCGACGCCGCCACCACCACCCGGGGGCGCCACGGATATCTATCGCCTGCTCAACCAGGCGACCTTCGGCTTCACACAGGCCGAAGCCACGCGCGTGACCAACATGGGGACATCGGCGTGGATTGACGACCAGTTTACGCAGCCGCAGTCCGGTTATCCGGACGCGAACTACACCGTGCTGCAGCTCACCACCTCGGCGACCTGCACCAACAGAGATCCAGTGACGAATACGGGCCTGCCGGCGAACGATCCGCGCAACATCTGCTACCGGGACAATCTCACGCCGGCGCGCGTGCAGCGTGATTTCTTCACCAACGCCGTCAACGCGTCGGACCAGCTGCGCCAGCGCGTGGCCTGGGCACTGTCGCAGATCATGGTGATCTCGACGGTCGACCAGAACCTCGCGATCGCGTATCCGATGACGCGCTATCAGAACATCCTGTTCAACAACGCGTTCGGAAACTTCGAGACCTTGCTCAATCAGATCACGCTCTCGCCGTCGATGGGCTACTGGCTCACGATGGTGAACAACGACAAGGGCACCGCGACACGGCAGCCCAATCAAAACTACGCGCGCGAGATCATGCAGCTCTTCTCGATCGGCCTGGTCCAGCTCGATCAGGGCGGCGACCCGATCCTCGATGCGTCAGGCAATGAGATCCCGACCTACGATCAGAACACGATCGCCCAACTCTCGAACGTGTTCACAGGTTGGACGTATCCGCCGCTGCCCGGCGTCGTGTCAACGACCAAGAACCCCGCGTATTACGCTTCGCCCATGGTCACGTACCTCAACGGTCACGACACTTCGCAGAAGACGCTGCTGCCGGGACCGAATCAGGTGCTCCCCGCGAACCAGACGGCGCAGCAGGACATCACCGCCGCGATCCACAACATCTTCATGCACCCGAATGTCGGGCCGTTCATCGGCAGGCAGCTGATTCAACACCTGGTCACGAGCAATCCGTCTTCGGCTTACGTCTCGCGCGTCGCCGCGGTCTTCAACGACGATGGAACTGGCGTGCGAGGCAACATGCAGGCCGTGGTGAAGGCGATTCTCATGGATCCGGAAGCACGCGGCGCCGCCTTCCCCGACACGTTCGGCCAGTTGCGTGAGCCGGTGTTGATGGTGACCGCTTATCTGCGCGGTCTTGGCATTCGGACCGACGGCGCGGGACTGTCGGCTCGCACCTCGCCGTTGGGGCAGCCGGTGTACTCGTCGCCGACCGTGTTCAACTACTACCCGATCGACTACACGATTCCGAACACCAGCCTCGACGGGCCGGAATTCGGCAACCACAACAGCTTCACAGCAGTTGGACGGACAAACACCGTTTACTCGCTCGTCTATGCCGGCATCGCCGCCGATCCGACGGTGCCGAACGCCACCGGTACCATCTTCGATACCACGCCGTGGCAGGCAATGGCCGGCACTCCGACGACCCTCGTGGCGGCGCTGAATCACGCGCTGATGAACGACATGCTACCGGCGAACGCCGTGCAGATCATTGTCAACAGCATCTCGCAGGTGCCTTCGACGAGCCCAATCGAGCGCGTGCGAATGGCGGTCTACCAGATGGTTTCTTCCTTCCACTTCCAGGTTCAACATTGACATGGACAGCTCACGCCGGAAGTTCCTCCGCCGCTCCGCCGCGCTTACCGCCGGTGGCCTGGTCAGCAACCTGAGCTGGTTGAGCACCGAATTCGCGCACGCGCAGTCCGCGCTTCCGGGATACAACGCGCTCGTATGCGTGTTTCTTTACGGCGGCAACGATGCGAACAACATGATCGTGCCGATCACGAATTACGCGAGCTATTCGGCGGTACGTTCGGCCGCATCCAACGTCGCCATACCGCAGGCTAATCTCCTGCCGATCACACCGGTGAGTGCGCCGAACGCGGGCCAGACCTTCGGCATGCATCCGGATCTGGTGGAGATTCAGCCGCTCTATGCGCAGGGGCAGCTCGCCGTCATCTGCAATTCCGGCATGCTCGTGGCTCCCCTCACCAAGGCGCAATACCAGGCGGGAGGGAGCAGGCCGCTGAATCTCTTTTCGCATAGCGACCAGCAGAACCAATGGCAGGGTCTGATCCCGGGTGTGGCGCAACGTACCGGCTGGGGCGGACGCGTGAACGACAAGCTGGCGACGGCCAAGCCCGGAGCCCAGGTGCCGCTCATGGTGTCGGTCAGCGGCGCGAGCGTGTTCAACTTCGGCGTGTCGACAGGCCCGTTCGTGATCCCCAGCTCGGGCGGCGTCGCCCTCTCCGGCACGGGCACCGACGCGACAAGCATGGCTCGCATCGGCGGTGTGCAGCAGCTTCTCACCACCAGCGGAACGAATCAGATCGTCTCTGCGGCGGCAGGCATTCTCCAGGGCTCGCTGACCGCCGCGAGTGCCGCGAACCCGATTCTGACCGCTCCGCTGTCAACCACGATCTCGACTGCATTCACCGTCGGCGGTGCGCAACTCAACACGGGTATCGCGCAGCAGTTGAAACAAGTGGCGAGACTGATCGAGGCGCGGACTGCGCTGGGCGTGACGCGCCAATTCTTCTTCGTGAGCCTCGGCGGTTTCGACACTCACAGCAATCTGTTGACCGGTCAGAGCAATCTCTTCAATCAGCTCTCCCCGGCTCTCTCGGCTTTCTACAACTACACGGTAGCGGCGGGAATAAGCAGCAGCGTCACAACGTTCACGATGTCGGACTTCAGCCGGACTTTCAAGGGAAATGGCAATGCGGGTACCGACCATGCCTGGGGTGCGCATCACCTGGTGATCGGCGGCGCGGTGAAGGGCGGCGATTTCTACGGCACGTTCCAGAATTTGACGCTTGGAGGACCAGATGACGTCGGGTCGAATGGCCTGTGGTTGCCGACAACCTCGGTCGACCAGATAGGCGCGACGCTTGCCAGCTGGTTCGGAGTGGCCGCCGTCGATTTGCCCTATGTCTTTCCGAATCTGCCGCGCTTCGCCACCTCGAACCTGGGGTTTGTCTGACAGCGCATCCTGCGAGTGGCGACGCTTCCCGTTGGCTCGTGAGCACGGGATCCGCATGACTCGAAGCCCGTGAAAAATCACGCTTGTCTCTCCGCGCGCATTGCGCGCGCAATCGTTCTCGGGCTAGCGCTTGCGGCGTGCGTTGGCGTGGCGAACGCACAAGTCGGCAACGTCGCGAACGGCAAGACGACGTACACCTCTTGGTGCGTGGGCTGCCACAACGCCAATCCGCTGGTCGATGCTCACGGCATCATCAACGGCGCCAACAATCCCAACTTCATTCTGAATATCTGGAGCACGGACCCGAACATGCAGTTCCTGCTTCAGGGTGCGCTGCCCGATCCGGTGCAGAGCGCGGCGGATGTCGCGGCTTATCTCGGCAGCCTCATCGGCGGAGCGCCCGCGGGGCAACTGCAGGTACCTGCTTCTGTAAGCCTGGGCAGCCAGACCATCGACGCGCAGAGCGGGTCGCAGTCGATAACGTTGACCAACGTAGGCGCCGCAAGCGTGACGGTCAGCTCGGTTTCGAGCGCCAACCCAGCCGAATTCCCGATCGTGAGCCAGAGCTGTACCGGCGGCGCGGTCGCCGCAGGCGGCAATTGCAAGTTGAGCGTCGCCTTCAAACCCGCCGCAGTCGGCCTGCGAAGCACGACGCTTACGGTGAGCAGCAACGGCACCGGAAGTCCGCAAGCGATCGCTGTGTCCGGCACCGGAGTCGCGGCGCCGCCACCGCCACCACCACCTCCACCGCCGCCTCCACCTCCCGCTGGGACGGAGCTACCGGCCATCGAGTACTACTACGCGGCTTGGGGCATGTACTTCGTCACCGCGATACCTGCTGAAGTCGTGGCGCTCGACAGCGGCATGTTTGCCGGATGGCAGCGCACCGGCTACCAGTTCAATGTCTATGCTTCCACAGATGCGCCTGCATCCGCGCTGCCGGTGTACCGATTCTTCAGCACGACGTTCGCTCCCAAGAGCTCTCATTTCTACACGGCGAGCACCCTGGAATACAACGCGCTGTTGACCAATCCCGATTGGCAGCTCGAGGGCCAGGTGTTCAACATAGCCTTGCCCGCCAACGACGGCAGCTGCACTGCCGGGACAATTCCGGTTTACAGGCTCTATAACAACGGCATCGGGGGTGCACCGAATCACCGCTTCACGACCGACGCGAACGTGCGCTTACAGATGATCGGCCTCGGATGGAGCCCCGAGGGTACCGGTGTCGGCGTGGGGTTCTGCTCTCCGCAATAAAGCGCTATCCGCTGCTGTCCTGCTGCCGCGCCATCAGCTTCGCATCGGCGCGGCCGCGCTCGGTGAGCAAGCTCGTCGAAACGGCGCTCAGCTCACCGGGCAATACGGGCTTGACCAGCACTGCGCAGCCCGACGCACGCATCGCGCGCTGCGCGGTCACCGACAGGTCGCCGCTGATCAGGACGGCCGGGATCGGAAGTCCCAGCTTATCGCGAAGTCTCGCCACCACAGCGCTTCCCAACTCGCCGCGTGCGAGGCGATAGTCGGCGACGATGAGGTCTGGGTACCGCTCGGCTTCACCGAGAGCAGCGAGCAGGTCATCGCCAGACGTTGCGGCGATGACCTCTGCGCCCCATGCGGAAAAGAGCGCCCGCATGCCGTCGACGACTGCCACCTCGTCATCGATTACGGCAACCAGTGCTCCGGCGAGCGCAGCTCGATGCGCCTCCTGCCGGACAGATGCTTGCGAGGCCGGCCGGCGCTGCTCCGGCTCCGCGCGCGGAAGCTCGACCGCGAAGCGCGAGCCGATCTCGGGACGCGAATCGACGCGCAGGACATGGCCGAGCAAGGCGGCCAGCCGTCGCGTGATGGCGAGTCCCAATCCCATCCCCTTGCTGCTGTGTCGCTCGACGTTTCCGATCTGGTAGAACTCCTCGAAGATACGTTCGCGCTCCGCTGCGGCGATGCCGACTCCGGAATCCCATACTTCGAGCGATACCCGTGAGCCGCGCGGTCGTGCGCCCACAATGACCCCGCCGCCCGTCGTGTAACGGATAGCGTTAGAAACCAGGTTAGCGACGATTCGCTCGAGCAGAACAGGGTCGCTGTCGACGCGAGCGCGGGTGCCGACGACAGTCAGGCGGAGGCCCTTCGCGTCGGCGAGCGGCGCCATCTCGTGTTCGATGCGTGCGAGCAGCGGCGCGAGCGGGAAGCTGGCGCGGCTCGGCACGACGGCGCCGGCGTCGAGCTTGGAGATATCCAGGAGCGTGCTGAAGAGCTGCTCGAGCGCCTCGACCGAGGCATTGATGCTCTCAACGAGGTTACGCACGTCCGGGTCCTGCACCTTCGTCGACAGCGTGGCTGCGAAGAGCCCCATGGCATGCAGCGGCTGGCGCAGATCATGGCTCGCCGCGGCGAGGAATTGCGTCTTGCCGCGGTCCGCAGCTTCAGCTGCGGACCGCGCGCGATCGGCGGCGGCGGTTTGCGACTGCAGCTCCGCGATGAGGTCGATGTTTTCGTAGCGTATCGCAAGCGATCGCGTGAGCTGGTCGTTGAGCACATGGCCGAAGCGAAGAGCGAAAGCCAAGACGACCAGCAGCACGCCGGCGATGAACAGGTGCACTTCGTCGCCCTCGAAGGCTACGCGCGCGATCGGTGGCAGCAGCGCCGGCAGAACGAAGCCGTAGAACGAAGGCTTGAAGACGGTCGTCAGCGTTAGTCCGCCCAGAATGACCCCGAACAGGCACACGATCAGCAGCGCCTGATGCCCCGGATCTCCAGGCGTGAACCACGCGACGCCCGCAATGCCCCATAGCGTTCCGGCGATCGTCGACCCGAGCGCCCAGGCGTAGCCCCAGCGCTCGCGCGCATTTGCAGGGGGATCGGTGACGCGATAACGCCGCGCGAGCAGATAGCGCCAGGCCTGATTGAGCAGAATCGCGACACACCAGAGCGCAAGCTCTAAGTGCGGAGCGACGCGCCACATCACCACGACGAGAATCGCGCCGCCGAGGACCATCGACATCGTGGTTCGGCTCCACTGCGTGTAGAGCGTCGCGACCTGCTCGGCGCGAGCGCGCGCCAGCAGGCCCGGGTCGAGCGCGTTGATCGAGGCCACTTTCGTAGAGCGCGAAAAGATCTAGCGCAACGTCGACGGCGTTCCGAAGCGCACGCCCCGGCGAGCGAGCTCGATCACCACCTGCGTGCGATTGCGCACGTTGAGCGCGCGCAGGATGGCGCTGACGTGCACCTTCACCGTGCCTTCGGACAGGCGCAGGTCACGGCAGATGAGCTTGTTCGGCTTGCCTTCGACGAGAAGCTTCAACACATCGGCCTGGCGGGCAGTGAGCCCGAGCTGCTCGGGCTTCATCGCCGAGCGCGGGCGTATCGCACCAGTGAGCCCCGAGGTATGGCTCGGAATGTAGACGCCGCCGGCGAGGACCAGCCGCAGCGCGTCGAGCAGCACGCGCGTGTTGGCCGTCTTCGGGATGAACCCCATTGCCCCGAGGTCCAGCGCTCGCTCCACCGTTGCGCGGTCATGGGTCGCCGACAGAACGAGCAACGGCGTCGCGGGCCATTCCTCGCGCAAGTCGCCGAGCAGCACAAAACCGTCGCAGCCGGGAAGCGTCAGGTCGAGCAGGATGAGATCGGTGTCCGGCTCGCGCGATAGGGCGGCATGCGCTTCCGACGCATCATGCGCCCGGACCAGGTCGACGGCCGGATCGAGCGCTTTCAAGACGTGCTCGAGCGCTTCCTGAATCAGCGGGTGATCATCGATCACGAGGATCTTCATCATTCCCCCCAAGAGACTGAGATGAAGATGCGCGCCTGGCGAGCAGGCGCACGCAGATCAATGTAAGCTTCCTGACGAAAAGCTGTCAACTGTATAAAACTACAGGTGCTCGCGTCGCCAACTGCCCTTATTGACGGGGCCGAATCTAGAAGAAAGCGCAGAATCATGGCCTTGGCATGACTTGGCGACAAATGAGCTTAACAGTAAGCTCGGTGCCAGCCTGAACGACTCTGTCGTTGAGCGCAGAATGAAGCGCCAGGCACGCGGTCAACTGGAAGGAGAAAGATCCATGCGACGCCGTAATTTTCTTGCGAGTCTCCCTGCCGCGGCGTGGATGTTATGGAACGCGCCGAATGGCTTCGCCGCAGCGCGTACTGCATCGGTCGCTGAATTGCAGCGAGACTGGCAAAAGCTTCTGGCGCCGGGCGCCGAAGTTGCTCTTTCAGTTGAGCCCTTAAACAAGAGTGATGCTGAGTGGAAGCAGTCGCTCGACGCCGTGCAATTTAACGTGCTGCGTCAGGAAGGAACCGAGCGGCCTTTCTCGAGCCCGCTCAACGACGAGAAGAGGCCTGGCATCTTCGTGTGTGCGGCTTGCACGTTGCCGCTCTTTTCATCAGCGATGAAATTCGACAGCGGGACTGGCTGGCCGAGTTTCTTCACGCTGATACCGGACCACTTGGGAACGAAGCAGGACTACAAGCTCATCGTGGCGCGGACGGAGTACCACTGCGCGCGCTGCGGTGGGCATCAGGGTCACGTTTTCGACGATGGCCCGCAGCCGACGGGGCTGCGCTACTGCAATAACGGCGTCGCGCTCCGCTTCATCCCGCTCCGCCGGGCGTAGGAGCTACTGAGCGACCCGGCTCAGCCCGGGTCGGCCGTGTCCGACGGTTTTTTCCTGCTCGGCAAGCTCCTGGCGCACTGCGCGCAGGCGGCTCTCCGCAACCGAGAGCTGGTAGAAGTCACCGTCACCTGCCTTGACCGCGAGTTCGAGCTGCGTGACTGCGCCTCGCAGATTGCCTTGCCAGGCGTAATACTCGGCCAGATGCTGATGCTGCAGGAGCTGCTTGCCGAGGGCGGCATAGGCTTTGGACGCAACCTGGTGTAACGGGCCGTCGCCGGGAAAACGCTGCAGCTGCTCGGAGAGAAACGCCGCCGCTTTCGCTGGCTGATTATCCTTAAGCAAAGCCTCAGGATAGTCGTAGATGAGCTGCATCTTGCTCGGGTAGCGCGTGAGCGCCGCTTCATAGCGCGCTATTGCCTTCTTGAGCTGGCCGGACTGCATCAACACCTGACCCGCTACGCCCTCGACCATCGGATGCAGCGGTGCGATCTTCTCGAGCCTGGCCAGCTCTTCTTCCGCGTGCTTGAAATCCTCGGCGCGAAGATAGGAGGCAACGAGCCCGTAGTGTGCCGCGATCTCGTTGTTGTATTTCTTTTCGGCAATCGCGTCCTGGAAGAAAAAGACCGCATCCTTCGGCGTCCCCTCGTAGCTCTTCAGGAGCGCGCGCACCATCTGGAAATCGAGCGTATCGGGAACCTGCCGGAACGGCTTGGTGAAGGCGCGCGCCTGTGCTTCGGTGATGGGCTCGCCGAGACAGCCCACTGCCTCGGCGATCGCCCGCGCTCGCGCAGAAGCATGGTCGGGGTCGATGGATCGCGCTGTCATCGTGTGCGAACCTCCTTCGCGAGAGAA
>Ga0182035_10002247_pt1 | contig 10128 bp, 13 predicted proteins | sample flu12Cox44000170_FD_125969 | JGI IMG/M metagenome (GOLD analysis project Ga0182035, IMG submission 125969) | Lab enrichment of tropical soil microbial communities from Luquillo Experimental Forest, Puerto Rico - flux4day.12C.oxic.44.000.170 | ecosystem: Environmental > Terrestrial > Soil >...
CCGGTTCGCGGCCGACTCGGGGTTCTCGCTCGTGCTCGAGACCATCGGCCTCGCGATCGGTGTCAGCGGCTCGAATGACACGTTCCGGATCACTCTGCCGCAGTGCTTCCTCGACGGTGACACGCCGACGCTCGACGGGCCCGACATTGTGTCGGGTGCGTTCCCGTTTACGGCGACGTTCGACGCGACGAACCTGCCGAAGATCGAGTACATGTCGTCCGACACGACGGTGTGACATGAGCGACGGGTTCGACATCCGGCAGGTCGCGGGTGACTACTCGAAAGCCGCCGCCCGGATGAAGGCGGAAGCGCTCGGCACGAAACGCCGGTCGGAGATCCGGAAGGCGATCACGACCGCGACGAAGCCGGTCCGGCAGAAGATCCGCGACGCGGCGATGGACAGACTGCCCCATAAGGGTGGCCTGAACCGGTGGGCGGCGGTCCTGCCGACGGCGATCTCGACCTTCTCGGCGAACTCGTCGTCGGTGAAGATCCGGCAGACGAAACGCGGCCACGACCTGAAGTCGCTCGACGAGGGCACGGTGCGGCACCCGGTGTACGGGGACCGGAAGGCGTGGGTCGAGCAGTCGATCACACCCGGCTATTTCACCGACACGGTGGAGGCCGAGGCACCGAAGATCCGCGACGAAGTGACCGGCGCGATCAGCAAGTACATCGAAACCATCGGGAAGGAACTGCAGTGAACCTGGAAAGTGAACTCACGTTCACGTACGACGACGTCGCCTATCGGGTGGACGTGTCGTCGCTCACCGTCGACGAGTGGATCGAGCTCGAGGAGCAGGGAATCGAGTTCAGCGCCGACGTGAAGGGCGCGCCCAAGATGAAGATGCTCAAGGGCATCGCGTGGGCCGCGGTTCACCGTGAGCGCCCCGAGGTCACGTTCGAGGATCTCGGCCGCGTGTCGATGCTGAAGCTGCTCGAGGACAACACGCCCGCGGCGCCCGTCGAGGCGGACGAAAACCCTTCTTCGCCCGTGAGCGAGAACGAGCTCGCGGGCGACTGAAGCAACGCCGCATCAGCTACCTCGGCAAGTTCGCGGAGATGCTGAACATCCGCCCGTGGGAGACCGGGCGGCTCGCACGAGTCGAGTTCGATGCCCTCTGCACCTACATCGACGAACGCGAGGAGCAGGAGCGGAACGCTACCGCGTGAACAGGAACACTCCGGCGGATCCGCCAGGGTTCGACCACATGTTCCACGAGTGGAACTTCCACCCGACCTTCGTGATCGCGTCCAGCTGGATCGGCCACTCGTCGATCGGGCCGGACCCGCGTCCTGAGGGTCGCTTCATCTCGTACACGAACGTGGGCATCCCAGCGTTCCACGCCTTCGACGCGTCGTTGTAGGCGTCCTGCCCGATGTTTGCCATGACGCGAAGAGTACTCCCGTTCCCGCTTTGATACAACGAATGGGGGAAAAACTTCGTGGCTACCACCAATCTCGAGTTCCTCATCCTCGCGAAGGATCAGGCGTCGGAGGCGTTCGAGAAGGTGTCGAGCGCGGTCGACAAGCAGAAGAACTCGCTCGACAAGCTGAAGGTCGCGGGCACGATCGCCGCCGCCGCGCTCGTCGCCGGTGTCGCGAAATTCTCATCCGATTCGGTGGAGGCGTACGCGGAGGCGCAGCAGAAGCAGACGCAACTCGAGGAGGCGTTCAAGAAGTTCCCGGCGCTCGGCGACACGAACATCGACAAGCTGAACGAGCTCAACGACGCGATCCAGCGGAAGACCGGCTTCGATCACAACGACCTCGCCGCGTCGCAGGCGAAGCTCGCCGTCTACGGGCTGACCGGTGACCAGATCGCGAAGCTGACACCCCTGATCGCGGACTATGCGGCGAAGACGGGTGTCGACGTCGCGACCGCGTCCGAGAAGGTCGGCAAGGCGATGCTCGGCCAGGGGCGCGCGCTGAAGGACGTCGGCATCAACTTCAAGGACACGAAGAGCGTCGCCGGCAACTTCAACGAGGTGCTCGGCGGGCTTCAGCAGAAGATCAGCGGCACCGCGGACGCGATGGGGGAGACCGCGACCGGCAAGGTGCAGATCCTCAAGAAGTCGTACGAAGACCTGCAGGAGCGGATCGGGCAGATGCTCGTTCCCGTGCTGACGACGCTCGTCGACGTCGGCCAGCATGTCATGGACTGGATGCAGAAGAACCCGGCGATCGTGACCGCGCTCGCGATCGTGATCGGGGTTCTGACGGTCGCGATCATGGCCGTCGCGGTCGCGATGTGGGTCGCCGCCGCCGCCGAGCTCGCCGTGCTGTGGCCGATCCTGCTCGTCGCGGTCGCGATAGCCGCGCTGATCACGATCATCGTGCTGCTCGCGACGCACTGGGGTGAGGTGACGAAGTTCATCCAGACCGTGTGGCAGGGGTTCATCTCGTGGATCACACAGGTGATCACCGCGTTCGGCGCATGGTGGAACAACCTGTGGGCCACGATCGGCAAGTGGATCCAGACCGTGTGGCAGGGGTTCATCACGTGGATCCAGGCCGTGTGGAACGGGTTCGTCGCGTGGCTCATGGGCGGGATCAGCGCGCTCGCGAACTGGTGGAACAGGTCATGGAATGACTTCGGGACGGGTGTCTCGCAGGCGTGGAATAGCGGCATCGTCGGCCCGATCCGCTCCGCGTGGGAGTGGATCACGAACGCGATCTCGACGGGCCTCGGCGCGATCCAGTCGATGTGGAACGGGATCTGGTCGGGTCTCGGCGGCATCGTTCACAGCGTGTTCGGCGGGATCATCAGTTTCGTCGCCGGTGGGGTGAACGGGGTTATCGACGTCATCGACGGGATGATCACCGCGTTCGATGCTGTGTCGGGCGCGGTCGGTGGCCCGCACATCGGCACGATCGGGCACATCGCCGTGCGTGGGTTCGCGTCCGGCACACCGTTCGCGCCCGGTGGCCTCGCGGTCGTCGGTGAGAACGGGCCCGAGCTCATGAATGTGCCCAGGGGTTCGCAGATCACACCGAACGGCGGGGTTGCTGTGATGCGACTCCATCCGGACGATCTGCGTGCGCTCGGCGACATCGTGATCGCCGGCATCACACGCGGCTCCCTGCAGGCGATCACTCAAGCGACGTGGTGAGGGGCTCGGGATGACTGTCACGCTGACCGCAACACTGCTCACAGCATCCAACCCGCAGCCGGTGCAGGTCGTCCTCAACGGGACGACCGCCGGCCAGTCGTACGTGATCACGGGGACGACCGCGGACGGTTCATCGTGGGCGATCCCCGGCGGCACCGGCACGTCGGCGGGGGTGCAGGTCGTCGTCACCGACAACCGGTCGGCGTTGAACGTCGCGATCACCTACCAGGCCGTCGTCGACGGTGTCACCTACACGGCGACGCCCGTCACGGTCACATGGGCGGGTGTCGGCGTCCTGCAGACCCTCGACGGGCAGACGATCGTCAACATCCAGGTCGCGTCGCTCACCGAACCGCGGAAGCGGAAGATCCGCGGCACGATCTTCGAGGTCGCCGGCCGTTCCGCGCCCGCGGCGCGCCTCGACGTGCTCGGGACCGCCGAGTACACGTGGATGCTTGACACGGCGTCGACGGATACGCCGATCATGGAGGCGATTCTCGAGTCCGGTGGGCCTGTCGTGCGGCGCCTCACACCTGGCATGCGGGATCTGAAGACCGTCGTCCTCGGTGTGTTCTCGACCACGGACCCGGTCGATGAGCTCGTCACGCAGGGGATCGACACGTGGCGGCGCTGGACGATGACCGTGCGGGAGATCAACGACCCGCAGCCGTCGACGGCGGTCTCCGCGTACGTGTGGGATGACTTCGACACGGCAATGAACAAGCCGCGCGTCTGGTCGTATCATTCGACGCTCGCCTCGATCACGGGTCTTACGGGCACGAACGGCACGCTCAGCGTCCAGTCGACGGGTGGTTACCCGGACGGCTCGGACACGGCGTTCGGGCGGCTTACGGTCACCACGGGCTCAACGGCCGCATCCGTGTTCGAGACCGCGTACACGGCCGCGGCGACGACGCTCGGCACGCCGGTCGTCCCGGCGATGGTCGTCACGGTGACCATGCGTGTGAAGGGCACCGCGGGGCGCACGCTGAACGCGGCGATCAAGTGGTCGGGTGGGACGATCAGTTCCGGGACGACGGTCACCGCGACGGGCGCCTGGCAGCAGGTCAGCGTCACGGCGACCGCCCCGGCGGGAACCACAGGGCTCGCGTACGGGGTGCAACTCGCGTCGACGGGTGTCCTGTCCGGGGATCTCGTCGACTTCGACGCTGTGACGATCTCGCAGGGCACCGGTGTCCCGGTGGGCGCGTTCGACGACCTGTTCTCGACCTGGGATCAGTTCGACACCGCGGACTGGGCGCAGTTCTTCTGATGCTCGCGTTCATCATCGCCGCGGTCGCCCTCTCCCGCGGCCTCACGTCCGACGAGATGGCGCAACTGGTCAACGCCGTGCAGATCATCCTCACGAAGAAGTCGCTCGACCCGACAACCATCACACCCCGGCAGGCGTACGCGGTCCTGTCCTTCGCGCTCGAGGCCGTCCTCGAACAGTCGCGGGGCAGCGCGTCGGGCACCCCGGCGGATCCGAACTCGCCGCCGTCGCTCTCATAGGGAGGCCCCGAATGCGTGCAGGCCCCACCGACGAGGTTCTCGCCGGCACACCCCTATGGTCGTGCCGGGTGTCGTCGTGGCTGGGCGGGCAGCTGCTCGCCGCGACGATCCCCGTCAGCGGTGGCCGGTACTCGGCGAAAGCGGATCAGGATGTGCCTGAGAAGCTGTCGATGACGGTGCCACGCTTCGCGCCCGCGGTCGACGGCGGCGACGTGTTCGACTGGCGTCCGACGTCCACCGGTCACCCGCTCGCACGGTTCGGGCAGCAACTCGACATCACGATCATCGTCGAATCGTCCACGACCGGCGACGTGTGGGAGACCCGTGTCGGGCGTGTGATCATCACCGACTGGACGGATGACGACCTGGGGACGATCACCGTCACCGGTGAGGGCATGCTCGGCGCGATCCGCGACGCGAAGCTGCTCGCACCGACGACACCCTCAGGCACCCTGACCACGGAGGCGCAGCGGCTTCTCCCCGCCGGGATGGGTGTCAGCTTCGACGCTGCGCTCGTCGACCGGGCATGCCCCACCTCGATGTCATGGTCGGAGGATCGCCTCGGCGCGTTCCACGACATCGCGAACGCGTGGCCGGCGTTGCTGCGCACAGACGAGTGGGGTCAGGTCGTCTTCCGGGCGCCCCTGCCGACCGTGCCGGTGCCGGTGCTGACGCTCACCGACGGGGAGAACGGCACCGTTGTCGCCGCGCCCCGCTCGGACACCCGGAAGGACGCCTACAACACGGTCATCGCGACGAGCTCGGCATCCGGGTCGAAAGCGGACATTCAGGGGATCGCGCAGATCACGTCGGGCCCCATGAGCGTCAACGGGCCCTACTTCCCGGTCGTCATGAAGTACTCGTCGCCGCTGATCGACTCGCAGGCGACCGCGAACGCCGCCGCACGGACCATGCTCGACAACTCGACCCGCCCCGCACAGTCGGTGCCGGTGTCGCTCGCCCCGGATCCGCGGGTCGACCTCGATGACGCGGTCGAGATCGACCGTGGCACCGACCAGCCGTTGTGGGGCTGGGTGACCGGCTACGACCTGCCGCTGACAGCGATGGACGGGGCTATGCGTATCGACGTAGGGGTGCCGGCGTGAGCGACATCCTCAGCCTCCGCGGGAAGATCGCCCGGATCCTCCCGGCGGGCCCCGATCAGGCCGACGACGGCACGCTCGTCGCGACCGGCACCGTGTATGCGATCGACCCGGTCGGGTTCACCGTGCAGGTCGGCATCCGCGGCGGCGTGGTCACCCTTCCGGCGCTCGCCGGCCTCTACACGCCGGGCGGGCTCGCACGTGTGCTGATCGACGCGAACCATGCGCGGCCCGTTCTCGTCCTCGGCCCGGTCATACCCGCCGCCGGGACGGTGCTCGTCAACGTGACCGCGACCGCGACCGGGACTGTCACGATCAGCTACAACGGGTCGACCTACACGATCCCGACCGTCGCGGGCACGTACACGGCCGGTCAGACCGCATGGGTCGCGCTGAACACGTGGGGCATCCCGACCGTCGCTGTCGGCCCGTCGACGAGCATCGCCCCGACGACCGGCGGCGCGACGGCACCCTCGACGGCGCAGGTCGTGACCGCGACGGCGACGATCGGACCGCAGGTCTCCGGCACGTGGCAGCCGTCGCAGGGCCGGTGGGATAACTGGAACTCGTCACGCTACGGCGGCCCCAGCAACATCTACCAGGGCAACGCGTACGGGTCGGGGACGCTGCAAGGCTTCGCCGGGTACGGCAACCAGATCGTGAACCTCGGCGCGATCTCGATCATCTCGATCACGATGCAGGCCAGGAAGAACGACACGAACGGGCTATCCGCCGCGCTGACCGTGCAGGGCTCACCGTCCGGCACGCAACCGGGCGGCGCACCGTCATCGTCCGGTGACACGGCATCCACCGGGTCGATCGCACCCGGCGCGTGGGGTGGGCTCACGTTCACGGGCCCGATGTGCGCCGCGTTCCTGTCCGGGGCGGCGAAGGGCCTGTGCGCGGTCGGCTCCCAGTACGGCGGCTTCGGCGGCACGTCGACGCCCGGCTCGTTCGTCCTTCAGATCACCTACACGAAGCACGCCTAGGGGGGCTCCGGTGTCCACTGACGCTCGCAAGCACACATCCATCGCCGCCGGTGAGAAGCCGACCCGCGCGGGACTCGCCGCCGCGATCCTGTCGATCAGCGACACCGTCCCGGTCGCGAACGCGACGGAAGCGAACCAGATCGCCGCCGCCCTGATCGCGCTCGGACAGAACCTCGCCACGACACCGCTGACCGTGCGACGCGCGGACGCACCCGGCATGCACACGATCGAGACCACGAAGGACGGCGCATCCTGGGTGCCGTCGTCGGCTGTGCTGCACTTCGCGACGACCACCGCCCGCGACACGTGGACCACCTCATACAGCGCCCAGTTGACGGCGAACGACGAGTGTGTCATCAACTCGACGGACCTGTACACGTGGACGGGCACGCTCTGGGTGCCGGCAGGGCCGACGTCGCCGCACTTCGCGTTCGGTCGAACGACGGCGTTCAACTTCACCTCGAGCCTCGCCGTTCTGACCTGGGATGCGGCCGTCGTAGACGGCACACTCGCCGGTTTCACGGTCTCCGCGGGCGTGTTCACGTGCACCATCCCCGGGCTCTACCTCATCAACAGCGAGATCACGGCGGGGGCGACGATCATCGGCAACATCCAGTTGCAGAAGAACGGCACCGCGGTACGGATCAACAACCAGGCCACCAGTGCCTCAGGCAGCCAGTCGTTCGTCGTCTGCGACTCGATCCGCCTCGCCGTGGGCGACACGATCCAGATTCAGATCCAGGCGACCGGAACCGTCGCCGGCGTGGCGACAGCTACGCAGACACGGATCACCTTCGACATGCTCCACTCCTAGGAGCTGGCCCATGACCAACGAAGAGCTTCCCGACGTCGCAACACCCGGCCTCTCTGGGGAAACGGCGATCCTCGTCGCGATCGCACGACTCGACGGCAAAGTGACCGGCGCGCTCGGGGCGATCGAAAACCTGCGCACCACCGACAACGACCACGAGACCCGGCTCCGGAAACTCGAAGAGAAGCGGTACATCACGCCTGGGCAACTGTGGGCGGGGCTCGTCGGTCTGGCGTCGGTCTGCGGCGTGGCCGCGGCCGTCTACGCGCTGCTCCCGCACTGAATGAAAGGGATCATCATGACCGCTGCGGATTACTCGACCGCGCGACCAGGCGGGGCGGCACTCCGCGCGGCCGGGATCACAGATGTCGGCCGGTATCTCGGCGTCCCCGGTGACCCGCGCGTGCTCGAGCTCCCGGAGTATCAGGACCTGCGGGCGCACGGGATCAACGTGTGGGTGAACCGTGAAGGCTCGGCGACGGCGATGCTGCTCGGCTACGGCGAGGGCGTCTACCACGGGCAGACCGCCGCCGCGAACCTGCGGCGCCTCGGACTCGACCCGACACAGACGGTCGTGTATTCGTCGGCGGACTTCGACGCGCAACCGGCGCAGTTCTACGCGATGGACGCCTACATGGACGGCTTCAGGGTCGGCCTCGGCTCCACGCCGGACTTCATCGGCACCTACGGCTCGATGCCGTGGATCAACCACTGCCGGATGACAGGGAAGGCGACGTGGTTCTGGCAGTCCGCGTCGACGTCGTTCACGCACGGTCAGACCGGGTTCGTTCACATCCAGCAGACCACTCTCCCGTCGCTCGCCGGCACGGACAACAACATCCTTCACGCCGCCGAATACGGGCAGATCGGCGTCGCACCCCAACCCGTGCCCGTGCCACCCGCGATCGACCCAGGAGGAAACATGCTCATCATCTACAACGCCGCCGCCGGTGCGACACCGGACAACCGGCAGCTGGTGCTGCTCACCGTCGACGGCGGCGAAATCCGCGCCCGCTATCTCGAGGACAAGTTCGAGCGTGCCGTGTTCGCGTCGTCGGTCCCGCCGATCCCGGTGACGGCGTGCGATCAGGGCACGTGGGACGGGATTCTCGCGCGCGTCGGCTACGTGTACGGTCAGCCGATCCCGCCGCTGACGGTGGTCGCGTCGGGTGTGACCGTCGACCTGACCGACGCACAACTGCAGACCATCGAGCAGGGTGTCGCGTCGGCGATCAGTGTCGCCGGTGTCAGCATCCCGCAGGCGCAGATCGACGCGATGATCGCGGCGTTCGTCGGCGCGCTCCCGAAGTCCTACACCGTCACCGGCAACTGAGGAGGGATCACGATGTCGAATCCGATCATGGTGCCCAGCAACACGCCCGCCGTCCCAGCCGACGCGAACGCGCCGGAGGCGGTCGCGACCGTCATGCCGACGGCTGTCGCTGTGCCGTTCCTCGACCCGCAGATCCAGCAGGACGCGACCGACGCGGCCGGTGTGATCCTCACGTCGAAGACCGCGCGTGGTGTCGTCGCCATCGTCATGGGAACGTACGCCGCGGGCCTGTCGGTCACGACCACCGGCCTCGCCGCGCTCATCGGTGCCGGATACGGGCAGCACATCCCGCACTGGGTGGGTCCCGCGCTGATCGTCGCCGCCTCCGTCTACATTCCCGTGTCGTCGATCACGCACGGCATCTGGAAAGCCAACATCAAGTAAGGGGATGAGCATGCTGGCTGACCGGCGGCACGGTCGGGCAGACGTACACGGTCACCAACAAGGTGGTCACGAGCCAGGGCCGACGATCTACATCGAGACTCAGTAGCCGCAACGGGATCCGCCCCTCATCCTTCGGGATGGGGGGCGGCTTTCTTCGTGTCAGGAGATCCCGACCGCCCGTGTCCTGCGGGTGAAGCTACACCCGATCGTTAACGGGGTGCCAGTGCACCCGTCTGATGAGATGGAGTGTAGTCATGAGTGTACTGATACACCAGACCTAGACCGAGTTCCTTACTCTTTACTGTGCCCCCGACAGGAATCGAACCTGCGACCTTTGGTACCGGAAACCAAAGTGTTATCGTGAAAACACGCGGAAATCCGCGGAATCTGGCTGTTTCGTACACTCTGAGATATGGTGCGTTAGCACACGAATGAGTGTAGTAAAGAGTGTACTTGGCGGAATGGGAACAAGGCCATGACCAGAGGCAAGGGTGAGGGGTCCATCTTCCAACGCGCGAACGGGCTCTGGGTAGGCCGCATCGAACTCCCCCGCGCCGGCAAAGACCGCCGCGTGAAGGAGTTCACCTCCAAAGACAAGAACACCGTCATCCGCAAGATGACCGCCCTCCGCAAGCAGTTCGAGGAGAACGGAGACATCCCCTCCGACAAGCTCACCATCGAAGGATGGACCGGGTACTGGCTACGGGAGATCGCCGAGAAACGTCTTCGGCCGTCCGCGTTCGCGTCCGTCCGGTCACACATCAGATGGATCGACCTCGCCGTCGGCACCCGACGCCTCGACAAGGCCAACGCGGCCACGGTGCGCGACGTCCTCACACTCATGAGCAACCCGCCAGACGTAGACGGCAAGCCACAGAAGCCC
>Ga0182035_10002258_pt1 | contig 10096 bp, 9 predicted proteins | sample flu12Cox44000170_FD_125969 | JGI IMG/M metagenome (GOLD analysis project Ga0182035, IMG submission 125969) | Lab enrichment of tropical soil microbial communities from Luquillo Experimental Forest, Puerto Rico - flux4day.12C.oxic.44.000.170 | ecosystem: Environmental > Terrestrial > Soil >...
AGCATCGAGTCGTACAGCCCACCACACTCCCCCGGATTAGCGTCACGCAGGTCACCGTCAACGCAAGTCCACGGTGCCGTCCTGGCGAGCGAGATGAACCAGTCGCCCTCCGCAACGCTGATACGGGAACTCACGGCCCTGGTACGTCGAATCTCATCGGCAGTGATCGCCGAGGCCTCCCCAGGGCCGGGATAGTCATATATCGCTGGTGTGCCGGGCGGGTAATTCTCTAGACGCTCAAGCGCTTCATCCAGTCCTATTGTCTCACCCGCAACCACTACCAAACACCCAGTCACCCTGGCAATTGTGCCGTCCGACCCTTTGGTAGTGGCGCGTGAACCGTTGGACTTTAGTCGGGAGCAGCACGCATCCGCTCCGACAATCGAAGCAGATCGTTCTCGCCCACCCCGCTGGGCAGGGTGTAGGCCAGCTGCCGTAACGCGACAGCATAGTTGCGCACCTCCTGGCGGAGCCACGCTTCGACAGTGAGCACGAAGCCCATGTCACGCCGCCTGGTCACGCTCGATCCGTTCGCGCTCCAGTTCAAGAAGCTGCTCAAGCAGTGTGCGGATGGCGTGCAATTCCTTGTGGAATCCGTCGAGCATCTTTTGGATGTCGCCGGGTTTCGGCAGTCCTACCATGACAGCCTCCTGCGTTTCCCTTGCCCGCAGTATCCGGGGCAGCGGGGGCGGGCATCTAGCGTAGGCGGCTACTTCATTTTTGATTTTGCGTACTCGGTAGAGATGCGTTCGACCGCTCCTGGGCTCTCTGCCTACGGCGAAAACACCCCTTCCGCGGGGCTTACGGCGGTTTTAGACCGCCGCGTCGGTATCACCCCCCAACCCACCCCGGTGCTGTTCACTGCTGGGCCCCCTGCGAGGGCCAACAGCACAGGGCATTTCCCGCCTGGATTCACCCCTGCGGGCTACTCCGCCAATACGGATGCGGGGTAGGGGTTGACGCTGCCTGCCGCCGCATAGCGCAACCGGTAGCCACACCGCTGTCCTCCCTCGCCGAGGGGGACACTGCAGTACGCAGTCAGTACGCAGCAGAATTAGCGGCAGCTTTCGCCAACCAACACACCCAACGCTCTCACCAGCGGTTTCCTCGCGGAACCAACGCAACTTGCCGCGACAAACGCCAAGACGGTCTCGTTCGCATCGAGTAGGTCAGGGGTTCGAATCCCCTTAGCTCCACCCTTAGCTCCACAAGAACGGTCTTACTCGAACCGCCGACCAGTAAATGCCTGCGAGCCCGAGTTGGCCCGTTTGGTGTTCGCGGGCCGTCCGGGCTCCCGGGTTTCGGTCTCACCGACAATCACGCGATTCGGGCCGACCAGGTCTTCGCGGCGGTCGACCAATTGTGTCAGTTTCCATGATGTTTCGCGGCGGCAGGCCACCGGCAGGTCGCCTTCCCACGGTACGGCCCGGGCTATCGAGAACGCGTCGATCGGGTCGGATTTACCCGGGTCCGTGCTGAAACGCGGGCGCCGTGACGCAATGGTGACGCGATGGTGACGCCCGGATCGAGAACATTGGTTCCATCGGACCAGATCCCGGGAACGGAGCGTCGCGATGACAACTGGCGATGTGGTCGGCGGCCCGTCGCCGATCAGCTTCACAGGCTCGAACGGGTCGCAGCGGGTCGTCCCACTGTCAGCGCTTTCCTTCAGTGGGTCGAGTGTTGAGGTCAGTTCGGGCTGGACGTCGGAGTTCGACTCGAGCGAGACGGCGATCCTGCTTGCGCTCGCTGCCGACCTGTTCGCCATCGGCGAGCTGACCCCGCCGCCGAGCCCGCCCCCTCAGGCCGCACTTGCCGTCACGGCCACACACACCGGCCCGCTGACGAACGGGATCACGGTCACCGTCTCCGCGCCGACGGGACAGTCGCCGCTGACGACGCCGATCACCGTCTCCGCGGTGGAAGTCGACACCTGGTCCGATCTGGGTTCGGGTACCGCGGCGGCGATGACGATCGGGGTAGACGCCCCCACGGGCAAACAGGGCGACGCGCCGGCCGGGACTGGTTTGATCGTGGTCAAGCAGGGCTCGACGGGTGGCAGTTCGGAGCTACCTGTCGCCGCAATTTCGACCGTGCTCAAGGCTGGCGTCGGCGTCGACCTGGTGGATTCGAGTAACGCCAAGGTATGCACGATCCTGCCGCGCGCCGATTACTCAGGCACCGGCGGCCTGTCCTACACCGTCACGATCGACGCCTCCGGTAAGACGTTCACGCTCACCGCCACGTACGACTCGACGAAGGAGACGGGCACTCAGGGCACGATCACCCTGCAGACGCTGACCAAGCTGCCAACGCAAGTCGGCTACCTCGTCGGCGTGACCCCCCCGGCCTCGGGTGCCGCATTGCCCGGCGACGGATCCGTCCAACTCTCCGGCGGTACCACCGGCATCGCCGCCAACGGCCTGCTCTACACCTGACCGGAGGTATCGAAGAATGCCTGTCACCCCGACCTACCCGGGTCTGTACATCGAAGAGATCCTGAGCAATTCGCACACGATCACCGCCGCGCCCACCTCCGTGACCGTCTTCGTCGGCTACACCCACCCGTTCAAGACGAAGCCGCAGCACTACGGCGACGCGGTCGAGATCTTCAGCTTCACCGACTACGAGCGCGAGTTCGGCGGTCTGTTCGACGTCGACTGGCTCGCCGACGACGTCGGCAGGGCGGTGTTTCAGTTCTTCGTCAACGGCGGAGCCGACGCCTGGATCGTCGCACTGCAGCCGCAGTTCCACGAGCTTGGCGGTGGGCCGACGTTGCCGATCAACCCCCCCACCCTGGCCATCGGCACCAGCCCGAACCAACTCACTTTCACCGGTCTTCAGCCCGTCGACACCTACCAGCAGCTAACCGTGTCGATTACGAATGTCCGGGCGTCGGTGGGGGTATCTCCGCTCGACCTCGCCGACGTGACGGTCAGCTACAACGGCGCCTCCGAGGTGTTCCGCAAGGTCTCGCTCAACAGCAGCGACCCCGGCAACAGCCCGGAGAGCCGGATCGGCACGGCGACCACCCCGGTGTCGGCACTGGTCAGCGTGGCGCGCACGGGATCGTTCACCGCTTGGGGGTCGGCGATCGGAGCGACACCGCTGGACGGCGGCTTGCCGACCAGCCCGTTCACCACGTTCTTCCCGGGCGACTTCACGGCGGCGTTCCAGCCCGACCTGGCGCTGGACAAGATCGCGATCTTCAACCTGCTGCTCACCCCGGGCATCTCCGATCCGGGCGTGGTGAGTGAGGCGCTGGCGGTGGCGGAGCGCAAGCGGGCGTTCATGATCCTCGACCCGCCGGCTGAGGCGGTAGCCGACCCGACCGGCGCGCCGCTGCCCATGATCGCCGACATCATGACGAACACGGTGCCGAAGAGTCAGAACGGCGCTCTGTACTTCCCGTACCTCAAGTCGAACGACCCGACGACGGGCAACCCGCTGACGATCCCGCCGTCGGGATTCGTCGCCGGCGTGATCGCCCGGGAGGACACCAACCGCGGCGTGTGGAAGGCGCCGGCCGGCTACGAGGCGCTGGTGTCGAACACCTCCGGCGTCGTCCCGTCGGGTCGCATGACCGATCCCCGGCAGGGCACGCTCAACCCGATCGGCGTCAACTGCCTGCGTACTCTGCCCGGCATCGGCACCGTCGTGTTCGGGGCGCGCACCCTCGTCTCGGCCAACCCGGCGTTCCAGCAGTACCGCTACGTGCCGGTGCGGCGGATGGCGCTGTTCCTCGAGCAGTCGTTGGTGGGGTCGCTCGGCTGGGTGATCTTCGAACCAAACGATGTCCCGCTGTGGGTCTCGATCAAGACGACGATCGACAACTTCATGCTCGGCCTGTTCAACCAGGGCGCGTTTCAGGGGTCGACGCCGAGCCAGGCGTTCCAGGTCAGCTGCGACGCCACCACCACCACACCCGACGATCAGGCGAACGGGATTGTCAACATCATCGTCGCCTTTGCCCCGCTGAAGCCCGCGGAGTTTGTGATCATCAAGATCGCGCAGCTCGCCGGCCAGACCCAGTCGTAGGAGCTCGTCATGGCAAAGCCGTTCTCGGTAAACGTCTCCCGGTTCGACCCGTACAAGAGTTACCGGTTCCTTGTGTACTTCGACACGTCCACCTCACCGGTCGCCGGTGTCAGCAAGGTTAGCGCGATTAAGCGCTCGAACGACGTGATCGAATACAAGGAGGGCGGCAACGCGATAATCCGCAAGGGTATCGGGCGGCAGAAGTACGAGCCGATCACGCTCGAACGCGGGGTGACGCACGACGACTCGTTCGAGCAGTGGGCCAACGCCGCGCAGGTACTGGACAAGGGTTCGGCGTCGTCGTCGCTGGCGAAGTTGCGCAAGGAAATCCGCATCGAGCTGCTCAACGAGCAGGGCCAGCCGGTGCACCGCTACCTGGTGCACCGCGCGTGGGTCTCGGAGTTCCAGGCACTGCCCGACCTCGACGCCGGCACCAACGCCGTCGCGATCGAGCACGTCAAGCTGGAGAACGAGGGCTGGGAGCACGACCTGTCGCTGTCTGAGCCCAAGGAGTTCTGACCGGCCATGGTCCGGCTCCCGATCAGCGGCCTGCGGGCGCAGTGGCGGCCGTCCGACGGGCACGACGACATCGCGGTGGCCGACACCGCGCCGGGGCTCGCCGGTGCGCTCGTCTACGCCTCGCGGCGCGTGGACGTCGACGCTGCCGCCCTGCCGATCGGTGATCTCGACCTGCTCGTCGTCGCGGGGCGGCGCGAGCTGCGCGGTGACACGCTGGTCGCGGAGGGACACTGCCAGCAGTGCGCAGCGCGAGTGGACGTGCAGTTCAGTCTGGCCGCCTACGCCGAGCACCGCCGGCCGCGCGCGTCGCGGGCTGCGCTGCCGTCAAGCGACGGCTGGTTCGCGTTGCGCGTCGCACCGGAGGTCTTGTTCCGGCCACCGACGGTCGCCGATGTGCTAGCGGCCGCGGACGCCGCCGACGCCCGGGCCGCACTGCTCGACCGGTGTACCCGCGGAAGGTTGACATCGCGGCTTGTCCGCAGGCTGGAGGCGGCGCTGGCAAGTGTTGCGCCGACGCTGCGGGCCGATGTCGTCGGCACGTGCCCGGAATGTTCGGCGGTCGTTGTGCTCGACACCGACGTGCGCGAGCTCTGCATGGCCGAACTGCGTTTCCTGGCCGCGTCGGTGTACGACGACGTCAACCTGCTGGCGTCGGTGTACCGATGGACACAGGACGCGATCCTCGACCTGCCCTCGGCGCGACGGCGCCGCTACGCCGACATGATCGCCGGCCGCAGCCCAGCGGAGCTGGGGGTGACGGTTGCCTAGCCGGCACGGCTACTTCGGCCGGCTCGTGGATTATGTCCCAACCCGCCGTGACCGGGCTGCGCGCGCGCCTCAGCAACTCGACTGGGGACCGACGCGACCCGTTTTCAGTGCCGGCCTGCGCGAGGACGAGCTGCCGCCGGTCGCCTCCGTCGTGAAACCGCGCAGCCGGTTGACGCCGCCGGTCGCAGCGCCTGTGCCGACGGCGCAACCCGAGCCGCCCGCGCAGGCGCGTGCTGCGCTGCGCATTGTGTCCGAGCCACCACGGGCGCCCGAGTCGGAGGCGCCCCGAGCCGTTCCGCGCCGAGCCGAGCCGCCGCGCCGGGCTGGCGATGGTCGAACCGAGCCACCTCACGCCTCGCGAGTCGTGCCGCGGACCGTCGAACGGCTGGCGCCTGCGCCCGCACAGCCGGCCAGGCCACCGGCGGCCGTTCCGGTGAGCACCGACGCCGGCAGGCCAGCGGATGCGCCCGTCGTTCCACCTGCCGTGGCGGCCGCTTTGGAGCGGCTCGCCGCGCTGTCCGTTCGCGCGCCAACCGAGCAGCCGTCGCCGCCGCCCGCCCGGCCACTTCGCCCGCCGCCGGCCGTTGCGCCCGACCTGGCTGCCCGGTCTCGTGCGGACCAGCCGGCGACGGTGACCGCACCGGCGACCCGGACGACGCACGCGCAACCGCAGCCCGCTGCGCCGAGCGTGCACATCGGCACCATCGACGTCACCATTGCGCCACCGCCACCCGCGCCGACACCGCCAGCGCCCGCGGCGCGGCCGGTTGCCGTTGCCGCGCCGCCCGCGGCCATTACCCGCCTCAGCCGGCCGTCCTTCGGCTACGGCTTCGGGCAGGGGTGAGGCGAAGATGCACGACCTGTCGCTCGTCACGGACCAACTGCGCAAGATCGTGACCGATGCGATCGCCAGCAGCGCCGTGTTCGGCGGCGTACCGCCGCCGTTTTCGGTCAATGTCAGCGGCCAGCACCCGCAGACGCCAACTGGCGGGTCCGATACCGAACTGAGCCTGTACCTGTTCCATGTGGCCGGCGACAAGTACCTGGCCAACTCCTTCTGGTCCCAGGCCGCGCAGGGCGGCGGGGGGGTGGGCAAACAGCCGGTCGCGTTCGAGCCGCTCTCACTGGACCTGTGGTACATGCTGTCGGCCCAGTCGCAGGCGAGCTACCAGCATGAGCAGCAGGTCCTCGGCATCGCGATGCAGGCGTTGCACGAGCACGGGACCTTTCCGATCCCGACGCCGACTCCGTTGCCGAACCCGGTGACGCCGAGCCAGGCCACGCTCGTGCTCGAGTCACCGACGTTCGACGAGATGAGCAGGTTGTGGCAGGCGCTCGGGCTACCGCTGCGCACCACAGCGCAGTACCGGGTCAGCGTCGTCTTCCTGACACCTGACTCGCTGCCGCCCGAACAACCCGGCGTCACAACGATCAACCTCGCCGCGGCACCGGCTGACCCGCTCGCCGACCCGTCGCTTCCGTACCTGCTCGGTACCCGTCGCACCGTCAAGTACGACGCTCCGGGACCGACGACGCAGATCTACTCGCAGTCGCCCGCCTCGACCGCGCCCGCGCCCACGGGAGTAACCGGGCAGCTGTTCTCGCTCGACGCGCTGATGCTTGAGGACAGCGATCACATCCTCCTCGTGTCGTACGACTCGGCGGGCGCGGCCACCGACACCGACATCACCGCCACATGGAAGCAGCCGGTCACCCCGCCGTACCCGGCACCGCCCGCCGACGGGGTGCCGTTCCTGCTGCGCCCACCCGCCGGCGCCGGCGCACCCGCCCCTGGCCGTTACGAGCTTGTCGTCACCCGGCCGTCGGTGCCCAGCTTCCGATCCAACACGGTGGTGCTGAACGTCGCGCCCTGGGTCGACCCCGGCGGCGGTCCGCTCCTGCACCCCGCCGCTGGGATTTACACGATGGCGGTGCGCGACCTGCCGGACACGGGTGCGGCCCTGCGGATGGGCACACTCGACCTGACTCGGGTAGCCAACGGCAGCACCCCGAACGCGGGCGAATGGCAGTGCTCCGGCGGCACCACAGTGACCTTCGCCGCGCCGACCGGGACGCCCGGGGGGCAGTACCAAATTGGTCTTCGCGCCGGGGACGTCGAAGCCGACCCGGCGCTGTGGGCGGTGGTCTGATATGGCCCCAACACTGGCCTGGCTCGAGGCGATCGACCAGTTGCTCGCCGCGCATGTCGTCGCGGTGCGCGATCGCTGGGCGGCCGACGCGTCTCGCCGCGTGCACGACGTCGTCGACGACATCGTCGTCGCGCAGGCTGGTTCGCGACCGGGCTACATTGCGAATGCCGCCGACGCGGCACGGGCCGCCATCGCCGCTGACGAGCGTTGGCCCTGGCTGGTCGCGACGTTGGGGGTGGGCCCGCGCGAGATCGAGTGGATGGCACTGCTTGCCGCCTGCGAACTCAACCCGCGACTGGCCCGCGTCCTCGGCTATCTTGACGACACCGCCGCGGCTACGCCGCCGTCGCCTGCGATCGCGGCGGTGGTGTGGGGTTGGCCACTGGGCTATCAACCAGGTCCCGCATCGGCGGTCGCACAGTGGCAACTCGGCGCACCCGACGGCGGGTGGCAGGCGACCACGCCGTGGACGATCGACTGCGGTGTTGCCGCGTATCTGGGCCGCCTCGACGACTGGTCGCACCTGCGCAACGAAGCCACGCTCATCGACGCCTCGTCGTGCGAGTGCCTCTTCCCGACGTTGCTGAACGAGATGACGGACGCGGTCCGCGACATCACCTCGGTCGGGTGCGAGGTCGAACTCGTCGGCGCGGTCGGTTCGGGCCGCCGGACCCTGCTGGCTCAACTCGGCACGGCCCTCGGTCGTCGGGTAGCGCTGATGAGCGCGGATGCCGGCATGCGCGCGCTCGCATCGGCGCGGCTTCTCGATGCCGTACCGCTGTGGGTCACCGACGGGGCGCAACCGGTCGGGGTGGATGCCGCGGCAGGTGGTCTGACCTTCGTCGCCCGGACCGCCGCGTCCACCGCTCGGCCTGACGGATTCGTTCGACTGAGCTGGACGCTGCCGGTGACTACCGCAGACCAACGCGAACGGTTGTGGGCAGGGGTCACCCGCGCTCCGTGGCCGCGCATGGTCAGCGACTGGGAGTTCACCGCCGCCGACGTGCTCACCGGTGCGGCCGCCGCTGACGCCGGCCAAGCGGTCGCCAGCCGGGTGCTGCGCAACCGACTGCGGCGCGACACGTCCACCGCGATGTCGCGGGTCGAGCTGCCTTACGACTGGCACGACCTGGTCGTCGCCGATCATGTCCGCGCCGCGCTGCGCCGGCTGCACGATGAGGTATCGCTGCGGCGCGACGTGCTCGACGACTGGGAGTTCCGCCGGCTCTGCCCGGCCACGCCCGGTGTCACCGCGCTGTTCGCTGGGCCGAGCGGCACCGGCAAGACGATGGCGGCGCAGGTGCTGGCGCGATCCTTGCAACTGGACCTGTTCCGCGTCGACCTCGCCACCGTCGTCAGCAAATACGTCGGGGAGACGGAGAAGCAACTCGCTGCGGTATTCGACGAGGCCGAACGCAGCAACGTGCTGATCTTCTTCGACGAGGCCGACGCCCTGTTCGGACAGCGCACGCGCGTGCATGACGCACACGATCGCTACGCCAACATTGAGATCGATTACCTGCTCCAGCGCCTCGATACGTTTCGCGGCATTTCGATCCTCGCGACGAACCGCAAGAGCGACCTCGACGCCGCGTTCCTGCGCCGGCTGCGCACAATCGTCGACTTCGTGGCCCCCGCCGCGAACGAGCGCTTACAGCTGTGGCAGCTCGCGCTGCCGTCGCACACCTCGACCGGTCACCAGATCACCGACGACCTCGATCATCAGTGGCTCGCGGACCATCTCGAGCTCACGGGCGCGGACATCAAGTCCATCGCGCTGTCGGCCGCATACGACGCGCGCAGCGCCGGCGAGCTGATCAGCACAGGGTCGGTGCTGGAGGCGTCGCGGCGCGAGCTGAGCAAGCGCGGCGCTGTGCTGCGACTCGAACACCCCCTGGCGGTGGCCCAATGACCGCGCCGCAGTCTGCATCCGGCCGGCAGTCCGTTTCGATCGGACGCCTCACGCTGCACGCCGGTGACCTCTCCGAACCTGAGGCGCGGCGCCTTGCCGAACTGGTCGCGCTCGCGCTCGGCCGGCTACCGGTCCGCCCCGCGGAGACCGTCGCGGTCCGCGTGCCCGCACAGCCCGCCAACGGCGTCGAACAGCTCGCCGACGCGGTGGCGCGCGCCATCGAGCAGGCCCTGATGGTGGAGGGCGCGCGATGACCTATATGCGCGGAGCGCTCGTCGAATTCATGCCGACCCGGCTCATTCCGATCCCGAACGTCATCGTGTTCCAGTACAACCCCGAGTCCATGTCGCACGCCTGGACCCAGCCCGAACCACCGGCGGCCGGACCCAACCAGACGACCACGAACCCGCTCGCGGTGAAGGGGAATCCCGGGGAGTCGTTCACGTTCACTCTGGCCCTCGACGCGGCCGACTCCATCGCGGATGGGAAGGCCTCCGGGGCGCTCGCGCAGGTCAGCGGGGTGTACTCGCGCATCGCGGCGCTGGAGATGTTGCTGTACCCGGGCAGCGCGACCCAGGGTGGGCTGCTCGGCACCGTCACCGCCGCGGTCGGCAGCGTGTTCGGGGCCGCCAAGAGCGGCAAGCGGTCGGTGCCGGCCACCACCGTCAACACCGTCCTGTTCGTCTGGGGTCCCGGGCGCATCCTGCCG
>Ga0182035_10002261_pt1 | contig 10090 bp, 9 predicted proteins | sample flu12Cox44000170_FD_125969 | JGI IMG/M metagenome (GOLD analysis project Ga0182035, IMG submission 125969) | Lab enrichment of tropical soil microbial communities from Luquillo Experimental Forest, Puerto Rico - flux4day.12C.oxic.44.000.170 | ecosystem: Environmental > Terrestrial > Soil >...
ATTGGCGACCAGAGGCACCACCGGTGGACGGAGCGTCACTCGGTTCAGCGCTTCTCGCATAACCTCGGCGGCAGGCGCCATCAGTGGAGAATGGAAGGGTGCGCTGACTGGGAGCGTAATCGAGCGAGCTCCCTGTGCCCGGGCGATTACGATCGCCCGTTCCACCGCCGAACGGTGCCCGCTGACGACCATCTGCCCAGGCGCGTTATCGTTTGCCACTGCGCACACTTCGTCTGGGCCCACTTCCCGGCACGCTGCCTGCGCCGCGACGGCAGATGCCCGGTCGATATCCAATCCTAACAGTGCTGCCATCGCGCCCACTCCAACCGGTACGGCCTGCTGCATAGCCTGCCCCCGAAGCTTGAGGAGGCGCGCAGTATCGCCAACCGAAAACGCTCTTGCTGCTGCAAGCGCCGAATATTCGCCAAGCGAATGTCCCGCGACGAACACGACATGGCGCGCAAAGCTGAACCCACCCTCCGCCTCAAGCACGCGGATTACTGCGAGGCTGGCCGCCATCAGTGCTGGCTGCGCGTTTTCGGTCAATGTGAGCTCGCCTTCCGGCCCGTCGAACATCAAGCGCGACAGATTCTGCGACAAGGCATCGTCAACTTCCGCAAAGACCCGCCGTGCCGGAGCAAAGGCGACGGCCAGCGCACTCCCCATGCCGACGGCCTGCGATCCCTGGCCGGGAAATACAAACGCCCGCTTCATCCGGAATGTGCCTCGCGATTTCGCAGCCGTCCCGGTCCCGGCCAGGACGCGCCGCGTCGTCATAGCGGCGTCACCGCCAGTGTCAAGCAGGCGATGATGTCGTGGTGTTGTGCCAAAAGCGGCTTCCTATATAGTGCATTGCTTTGCCCTTGCCGGCTGCGGCCGGCTAGACCCGTTCGGTGCTTCCGCCACTGGTCATCATTAGCCACAAGGGAATCGTAACGTATGCCGCTATACGAGAACGTGTTCATCGCGCGCCAGGACATCTCTGGCGCGCAGGTCGATACCCTCGCCGATACTTTCGCGCAACTCGTCGCCGAGAATGGCGGCGAAGTCAAGAACCGGGAATATTGGGGGCTGCGGAACTTGGCCTATCGGATGCGCAAGAACCGCAAGGGTCACTATGTGCTCCTGAATATTGACGCCCCGTCTGCCGCCATTGCCGAACTCGAGCGGACTATGCGGATCAACGAGGACGTGATCCGCTATCTAACGATTCGGGTCGAGGCCCTGGAGGAAGGTCCTTCGGTGGTGATGCAGAATCGCGGCGGCCGAGACGATCGTCAGCGGAGAAGCTTCGCGGATCGCGAGCGTTCGGGCGACGGACGCGAAGGCGGAGCAGAGCGGGATCGCCCGGTCCCCGAGCCGATGGTGGAGGCGTAAATGGAGAGTCAGACTGGCAGCGGATCGGCGCGCGGCGCTGCGGCGCGCCGTCCATTCTTCCGGCGGCGGAAATCGTGCCCGTTTTCTGGACCGAATGCGCCCAAGATCGACCACAAGGACGTCAAGTTGTTGCAGCGTTTTATCTCCGAGCGCGGCAAGATCGTCCCCAGTCGAATCACTGCCGTATCTACCAAGAAGCAGCGGGAACTAGCCCAAGCCATCAAACGGGCCCGCTTTCTCGGCCTCCTTCCGTATATGGTTAAATAGGGACGACATCGGCGAGACTTGAGCGAGCGGTGTCGTGAGCGGGCTCCGGCTCGGCGGTGCTGCCGTACTTTGCGGGGTGCTCGCAGCGTGCCCGTATTTGGTTGCATTGACCAACCCGCCCGGTTCCATGATTCTCGTCTATCTGGCTCAGCTGCCGTTGTTTGCCGCCGGATTGTGGCTCGGTGTCGGCGCGTCGATATTGGCAGGGGCTTCCGCGTCGCTGATCCTCCTCGCCGCGAGCAACCTCATCGCGGCCGCAGCTGTTGCAGGACTGAACGCGGTTCCAGTCGCTCTGCTCGTGCGTCAATCCTTATTGGCGCGGACGAGTTCCGGGGGCGGAATCGAATGGTATCCACCAGGCCGACTCACCGCTTGGCTGACAGGCCTCGGTCTGGCGATGATTGCTGCCATCATCTTACTGTTTGGCGGCCCAGAAGGCGTGCAATCGGCCTTGCGTGAGGTGTTGGCGCCCGCGCTGAACCGCCTCGTTGTCGATAACACCCTCGAACACCGCGAGCTCCTTAATCTTCTTACCTTCGTCCTGCCCGGCATCATCATCGCGTCCTGGATGGTGATGACAACCACCAATGGATGCCTGGCTCAAGGTTTGTTGGTCCGTTTTGGCGCGAACTGGAGGCCGTCTCCCGATCTCGCAGCGCTCGGCCTCCCGAAGTGGGTTCCGGCGTTGCTCGCATTGGCTGCGGTCGCGATGGCCCTTGGCGGGTCGCCGCGTTTTCTCGGGATCAACGTGATCATTGTCCTAATCGTGCCGTTTTGCCTCGCGGGGCTCGCCGTGCTGCACACAGTGGCGCGCCGCTTCGCGCGACCGACGATACCACTCGTCATCTTCTATGTGCTGGCCGGATTGTTTGGCTGGCCACTGCTGCTTGCCGCGATATTGGGGTTGCTGGACTCGTCGCTCGGACTGCGGCGGCACTTTGCCCAACCTTAGGCTTTTTTTGGAGGAGTTCCGATGATTGAACTTATACTGCTCGAGCGTGTTGAAAAGCTTGGCCAGATGGGACAGTTGGTCAAAGTAAAACCGGGCTTTGCGCGCAACTTTCTGCTCCCACAGAAGAAAGCGCTTCGCGCAACGAAGGAGAATTTGGCCTATTTCGAGACGCAACGCGCACAGCTCGAGGCGAACAATCTGCAACGCAAAAGCGAGGCGACGGAAATCGGCGGCAAAATCGAGGGATTGCGGGTGGTGATTGTCCGGCAAGCCGGAGAAAGCGGGCAACTTTATGGCTCGGTCTCGGCACGGGATATCGCCGAAGCCGTTACCGAAGCGGGGTTCACGGTCGAAAGGCACCAGGTGGTTCTTGATCGACCTATCAAAAGCCTTGGCCTGCACCCCGTGCGGGTTGTGCTCCATCCGGAAGTCTTCGTCACCGTAACGGCTAACGTCGCACAGTCCGCGGAAGAGGCCGAAATGCAAGCCAAGGGGATCGACCCGTTACGCGCGCGTGAAGACGACGAAGAAGCTCCGGCCGGCGAAACGGCTTCGCGCGAGACCGGCACGTCGTAGCCCAATGTTCAAGAACGAGAGGCAGCGAAATGAAAGGGATGAGAGGTTGCCATAGGCCTGCGTCATCCTCGGCAACGCTGCTGGCCCGGCTATTCCGTCGCCTAATTACCGTTGGAAATCTTCGCGTCATCGATGCCGCCGGAGCGCTACATATCTTCGAAGGGTCGCCTGGGGGCCGCGTTACCATCCGGCTGCACGATTCGGCGCTTCACTGGAAACTTCTCGTCCGGCCGCGGCTCTATTTACCCGAAGCGTTCGTGGATGGAACATTAACGATCGAAGAAGGCAGCCTCGTCGAACTGATGGACCTGCTGGCGATCAATCTCGAAGCCATGCCCAGGGGCCTGATCGCGCATCTACTGAATGGCTATGCCACGGTGCTCCGGCGGATCGATCAGTACAACCCGGCTCCTCGGGCCCGGCGCAATGTCGCTCACCATTACGATCTGTCGGACGAGCTCTATGAATTGTTTCTCGACCGCGATCGGCAGTATTCTTGCGCTTATTTCCAACACGCTGCGGATGATCTCGAGAGCGCGCAGTTCGCAAAGAAGCGGCACATATCTGCAAAGCTCCTGATCCGTCCCGGACAAAGGGTGCTCGACATAGGTTCCGGGTGGGGCGGGCTTGCGCTCTATCTTGCGGAAGAGTGCGGCGCCGATGTGACTGGTCTGACGCTCTCGGTCGAACAGCACAAGGTGGCTGTACGGCGCGCGGCAGCAGCGGGGTTGTCAGATCGGGTCAGATTTTATCTTCGCGATTATCGCGAAGAGTTGGGGCACTACGACCGGATCGTCTCGGTCGGAATGTTCGAGCACGTTGGCGTCAATCATTACCGAGCCTTCTTCGCGAAGTTGCAATCGCTGCTGGCAACGGACGGCATCGCCTTGTTGCATTCGATAGGACGGAAGGATGGGCCCGGGGTGTCCAACCCGTGGATCAGTAAATACATCTTTCCTGGCCATTATGTGCCGGGCTTGTCCGAAGTCGTCCCTGTTGCCGAGCGCCTTGGGCTGTGGATCACCGATATCGAAATTCTGCGCCTCCATTACGCTGAGACCTTGAAGGCCTGGCGGGCTCGCTTCGAGCGAAATCGCGACCGTGCGCGCGCGATCTACGACGAGCGCTTCTGCCGAATGTGGGAGATGTATCTCATCGGCTGTGAAATCGGCTTCCGGCGCCAAGGCCTCATGGTCTTCCAAATGCAGCTGGCAAAGGCGGTCGATACGATGCCGCTGACGCGCGATTATATGCTCGACCGGGAACGCGCGCACAGCGAGACCGCCGACCGGGCAGCGTAGGAGTGGGTAGATTTAACCCCGATATCCTCGCTATCCACAGGAGGATAGCAGGAGGTTAGATCGGGTTATGCGGTGGTATCCTGTGGCCGCATGGAAACAAACCGGTCTGTAGTGCCCCTGCGGGCACCCAACCCAGAAGTCATCCGCATCCCCCCGTACAACCCCGACGCCGAGATGACGTTATTGGGGGCGTTGCTGATCAACAATGCGGGCTATCATCGTGTTTCGGAATTCCTTCAGCCGGATCATTTCGGAAATGCGCTGCACGGACGGATCTTCGCCGCAATCGGCAAGCTCGTCGACCGTGGCCAGATCGCCAACCCGGTAACACTCAAAAACCTGTTCGACCAGGATGCCACACTGACCGAGGTCGGTGGGGCGCAATATTTGGTCCGGCTCGCAGAGGCGGCAGTTACAGTCATCAACGCGGAGGACTACGGCCGCACGGTTTACGATCTCTACTTGCGGCGCGAACTGATCACCCTAGGCGAAGATGTCGTCAACGATGCATTTCGCCAGAACCTCGACGACCCGGCGCACGACCAGATCGAACGCGCGGAAAGGAGGCTGTTCGACCTCGCTACGGTGGGACAGGCAGAGGGTGGATTTCGCGCTTTCGGGACAGCGTTGACGAACGCTATCCTCGGTGCCGAGGCGGCATTCAAACGAAGTGGTAAGACAGTCGGCGTGGCTACCGGCTTCATCGATCTGGACAGAAAGCTCGGTGGGCTGCACCCCTCCGATCTGGTCGTTTTGGCCGGCCGGCCGTCCATGGGAAAGACATCGCTTGCAACCAATATCGCGTTCAACGCCGCAAAGACCTACCAGCCATCATCGGCTCCGGGAGCTCGCAATCTTGCCGAGGATGGGGCAGTCGTCGGTTTCTTTTCGCTCGAAATGTCGGCCGAACAGCTCGCTACCCGTATCTTGGCCGAGGAATCGGCTGTCTCCTCTGATCGCATTCGGCGCGGTGATGTCAGCCACGATGATTTCGACAAATTCGTCCAGGCGAGCCAGCGCCTCGCCGCGATAAAGCTGTTCATCGACGACACGCCCGCGCTGACCATCTCTGCGTTGCGCACACGTGCACGCCGCTTGATGCGCCAACAAGGGCTTGGATTGATCGTGATCGATTACCTTCAACTTCTGCGCCCTTCGAACCAACTCCGCGCGCAGGACAATCGGGTGCAGGAGATTTCCGAGATTACGCGCGGGCTGAAGGCGCTGGCAAAGGAACTGAATGTTCCGGTGCTCGCCCTATCGCAGCTGTCTCGTGCCGTTGAACAGCGGGAGGACAAGCGGCCGATGCTCGCCGACCTGCGCGAATCGGGCTCGATCGAGCAGGATGCCGATGTCGTGATGTTCATCTTCCGCGAGGAATATTATTTGTCGCGCGAGCCCACCCGCCGCCCAGACGAGATGGAAAGCAAGTTCAGCGAGCGATATCAGGAATGGCGGGAGCGGCTCGAAAAAGTGCACGGTCTGGGAGAGATAATCGTAGCAAAGCAGCGACACGGCCCGATCGGGACGGTAAAGCTTCGCTTCGACGCCGAGACGACCAAATTCGACAACTACATGGCGCCCGATCACTTGCCGACCGCGGATTTCTGAGGCAGCTAAAGAGATGGCCAGCGATCCGGCCGACCGCGCCGGCGCCATTCTCGAAATCGACCTCGCCGCTATTGCTGAAAACTGGCGTCAGCTCGCTCGGCGGGTCGACCCCGCAACCTGCGCAGCGGTTCTCAAGGCTGACGCTTACGGTCTGGGAGCCGCACAGGTTGCGGTCGCTCTCGCCGCGGCGGGATGCCGGTTATTCTTCACAGCCACGATCGACGAGGGCATTGCGTTACGGGAAGCCCTGCCGGCGGCCTGCGACGTGGGAATCCTGAACGGTCCCCCACCTCGTTGCGCGGAAGAATTCATCGAGTACCGGCTCATCCCCGTCCTCAATGATCTGGGACAGATCGCCGACTGGGCCGAAACAACGGCCCGACGATGCCCCCTGCCGGCGATGCTGCATCTCGACACCGGAATGGCGCGCCTCGGGCTGACGATGCGTGAATTCGACGGGATCGCACATGGCCTGACGCAGTGGGGCTCGGTTCGCTGGCGTGCCGTCATCAGTCACCTCGCTTGTGCGGATCAGCCGGAGCATCCGCTGAACGAAATTCAACGGACTCGCTTCGCATCCGCACGAACCCGTGTGAGCTATCTGCCAGCCAGCCTTGCCGCATCGTCGGGAATTTTCCTCGGCCGCAGTTTTCACTTCAATTTTGTCCGCCCGGGAGCCGCGCTCTACGGTGTCAACCCGCATCCCGGCTGGCCCAACCCGCTTCGCCAAGTCATCCGTCTCAAGGCAAAAATCCTGCAGCTACGCGAAGTTGACCAGGGTGAGTCGGTTGGCTACGGTGCCACCCATGTCATGGATGCGCCGGGACGTCTCGCGACCGTGGCGGTCGGCTATGCTGATGGTTGGCTGCGCTCTCTGAGTTCTCGTGGTTCCGGCCGCCTCGGCGGCAAGCGGGTACCCCTCATTGGCCGCATCTCGATGGATCTCATTGTATTCGATATTTCCAACGTGGATCCATCGATGGCTCGGCCGGGTAGTTCCATCGACCTTTTGGACGAGGACTACGGCGTCGATGCGGCCGCGGCCGATGCCGGCACGATCGGGTATGAAATCCTGACCGCTCTCGGAAAACGCTACCATCGAGTCTACCGCGGCGCTCCGGGGCAATGGTGAGATTTCTGGCCGCGATCGGTGCAGCGTTTCTCGGGTTCCTCGCGGCCGCCGGGCGCCTGGCGATCTTCGCCGGGCTGGCTCTAGCGACCGCGCTGACGCCGCCCTTCTATTTCCGCGCGATCCTGCTCGAGATGGTCAATATCGGCTATTTCTCGCTGCCGGTGGTTGGGCTAACGGCGGTCTTTACCGGCATGGTACTGGCACTCCAATCCTATACTGGCTTCAGCCGGTTTTCGGCAGAGGGGGCGGTGGCGACGGTCGTGGTGCTCTCGGTGACCCGGGAACTGGGTCCGGTGATCAGCGCGTTGATGGTAGCTGGTCGTGTCGGGGCGGCAATAGCGGCGGAGATCGGGACGATGCGCGTCACTGATCAGATCGATGCTCTGACCACGTTGTCCACCGATCCGTTGCGCTATCTGGTGCTGCCGCGGCTGCTCGCAGGAATCATCACCTTGCCAGTCCTCGTCGTAATTGCCGACATCATCGGCGTTTTTGGCGGATATCTGGTCGGCATCTACAGGCTCGGCTTCAATGCGCAGGCCTACTTGAACGGCACGTGGCAACACCTCGAGACGACCGATGTCGTCTCGGGTCTCGTAAAGGCGGCCGTGTTTGGCTTTATCATCGCGCTGATGGGCTGCTACCACGGTTACCATTCGCGTGGAGGAGCAGAGGGAGTCGGCCAAGCCACGACTCACGCCGTGGTTTCTGCCTCCATCCTCATCCTGGTCGTTGACTATTTGATTACCGCAGCGTTTTTCGGGCGATGACAGGCCCTCAGTCGGCGCCCAAGATCGCCGTACGAGGACTGCGGAAATTATTCGGCCGCAAACGGGTGCTCGACGGTCTCGATATCGATTGCGCTAGCGGCGAAAGCGTCGTGATCATTGGTGGCTCGGGTACGGGTAAGTCCGTGCTAATCAAGTGCATTCTCGGCCTGCTTCACCCCGAGGCGGGATCGGTTCGCATCGACGGGATCGAGACAGTGGGGCTACGACGCGCCGCTCGAGAGCGTTTTTTGCAGAAATTCGGCATGCTCTTCCAGGGTGGCGCTCTATTTGATTCGCTCACTGTGTGGGAGAATGTGGCGTTCGGGCTCGTCCAGGGGCGCGGCATGGAGCGCCGGGCGGCGCGAGAGGTCGCCTTTGCGAAACTTGCTGCCGTCGGGCTCGGGCCCGAGGTCGGCGAGCTGCGGCCTGCCGAGCTCTCCGGCGGTATGCAAAAACGGGTGGCGTTGGCGCGCGCGATCGCCGCGGAGCCCGAAATCATTTTTTTTGACGAGCCGACAACCGGTCTCGATCCGATCATGGCCGACGTCATCAACGATCTGATCGTGAGATGCGTGCGCGAGGTCGGCACCACCGCGGTGTCGATAACCCACGACCTCGTGAGCGCACGCAAGATCGCGGACCGAATTGCGATGCTGCATCACGGGCGAATCATCTGGGAGGGCCCGACCGCCGAGATCGACCGTTCCGGCAACCCATATGTAGACCAATTCATCAACGGCCGCGCCGAAGGACCGATCCAAATGGAGATTCGTGCGGCATGACGAGCTCACTGCCCGCTTGGACACGATGGGAGTGAATCCATGGCGCGGCTCCAACCTCGATTCGTTTGCCAACAATGCGGAGCGGCTCATCCCAAATGGACGGGCCGCTGCGACGGCTGCGCAGCGTGGAACAGCCTGATCGAGGAATTGCCGCGCGAAGGGCCCCCCAGCGGTCTCGCGAAGGGGGGGTCGATCAGGGATCGGCGATCCGGGCGCGCGCTTGGTTTTGTCGGCCTGACCGGACCAAGCGTACTGCCACCCCGTCAACGAACGGGAATTGAGGAGCTCGATCGGGTTTGCGGCGGCGGGTTTGTTCCTGGATCGGCGATCTTGGTGGGCGGGGATCCGGGAATCGGCAAATCAACGTTGTTGCTGCAGGCGGCTGCAGCGATTGCGCCGGCGTATTCGACGCAACTTGGAGCGACATCGCCAAACGCCGCCTATATCACGGGTGAGGAAGCGATCGATCAGATTCGCTTACGCGCCGAGCGTCTCGGTGTTTCCAACAGCCCGATGTTGCTCGCCGCAGAAAGTAATGTCCGCGACATCATCGCCTCCCTCGATCGGGAGGACGCGCCGAATCTGGTCGTCGTCGATTCGATCCAGACCATGTACCTCGATACATTGGACAGCGCACCGGGAACGGTAAGCCAGGTACGCGGAGCCGCGCAAGAACTCATCCGCGTCGCCAAACGCCGCGGCTTCGTGCTGATCCTCGTAGGCCATGTTACAAAGGAAGGCATCATTGCGGGCCCGCGGGTGCTCGAGCACATGGTCGATACCGTGCTTTATTTCGAAGGAGAACGCGGCCACCAGTTCCGCATTCTGCGTGCGGTAAAGAACCGGTTCGGTGCCACCGATGAAATCGGTGTGTTCGAGATGAGCGACCGGGGCCTCGTCGAGGTCCCGAACCCCTCCGCTTTGTTTCTCGCCGGGCGCGCGGCTGCCAACCCGGACGCCGAAGAGACCGAGGCGGCAGAAGCGGGGGCCGACCACCTCAGTGGCTCGGCAGTGTTTGCCGGCATGGAGGGTACTCGGCCGGTGCTCGTCGAAGTCCAAGCCCTGGTCGCCCCGGCTGTGCTCGGCACGCCCCGGCGTGCCGTCGTCGGCTGGGACGCGACGCGGCTTGCCATGATCACGGCGGTCCTCGATGCGCGCTGTGGTTTGTCTGTGGGTGCGAACGATATCTATCTCAACGTCGCCGGTGGACTGAGGATTGTCGAGCCGGCGGCCGATCTCGCGGTGGCGGCGGCGCTCGTTTCGGCCCTCACCGAAACGCCGGTTCCTACCGACACCATAGTCTTCGGCGAAATCGCGCTTTC
>Ga0182035_10002262_pt1 | contig 10090 bp, 9 predicted proteins | sample flu12Cox44000170_FD_125969 | JGI IMG/M metagenome (GOLD analysis project Ga0182035, IMG submission 125969) | Lab enrichment of tropical soil microbial communities from Luquillo Experimental Forest, Puerto Rico - flux4day.12C.oxic.44.000.170 | ecosystem: Environmental > Terrestrial > Soil >...
ATCGCATTTTAAATAGCTGCCGACCGAAATCGCAATCTATTCCCAATAAAACCGAAATTGTAGGACCGGGGAGGCATTCCCATGACCCGTCGAGATCAGGAACTTTTGAATAAGCAATTGAAGTGGCAGAACCCAAGCCCACGGAACAACGGTTTGTTGATCCTGGCCTTAGTCGGTGTGTTCCTCGCCGGCATTGCTCTTGGTGGCTCGCAAACCGCGCACGAAAATAAGGCAGCGTCAGTCTCGTCTAAAATCGCAGTTGCTTCATCAGTGCGCTAGATCGGCGTCGGGCACGTGTGGTGGGCGGGCTGCGGCATAGGAGTTAAGGCGGCGTTGGCGTCACTGCGCCGCCTCTGGACGTGCGGCCCTGAGTCTTTGGACCCCTCCAAATCCAGCACGGCGAATTCTGGCGGCACGCCCCAACGGATCGGCACGCCGCTCGTTCCAATTCCGCTCGTCACATACAGATATTGCCCCCTCTCCTTGATCAGTCCATAGCTCCAGCGCAATGGCGCCTTACTCGAATTTTTGATAATGCCAACGCCGGGTAACCGGATCTGTCCTCCATGGGTGTGTCCAGCCAGCATCAAGTGTGGACCGGGCGGCAGATGTGCGAACCAAAATGGATCGTGGGCTAACACGATCGTCGGCATAGCAGGTGAAAGGTTGGACAAGAGAGAGTACGAGCTAGCTCTCGTTACATGCGCGTCGGGTATGCCAGCGATTTGGATCGCGCGACCCTGAAACTGCGCCAGGCGGCTATCATTATCGAGCACGGTAATGCCGCTAGCCCGCACAGCATCCACCACGGCGCGTTCGTCGTAAACGTAATCGTGGTTTCCAAGGACTGCGAAACGTCCCAATGGGGCGTCGATGCGCGAAAGGACGCCTGCGATTGTGCGAGGCGGCACGCGCCCTCCGCCGATGATCTGCATGTTGATATAATCGCCGCCGAACAACACGAGATCAGGCACCAAACTTGCCGCTTCGGCTATGATCGAACTTAGGCGCGCGACATCGTTAGAATGCGATCCAGTATGAAAATCGGACAGAAAGGCGATGCGCAATGGACGCGGCCATTGTGGCCAGTCGGCAATTTGCAAGCGAAGATGACGGACCGCGTGCTGCTGAGCGCGGCTTAGTTTTTCAAGCCAGCCCTTGCTTCCTGTTTCGTCGATGAATGGGGGACGCGTTAAGGCGCGATTCAGTCGGCCTCGCGAGTAGCGATTTGCGAGTTTGCGCATGTGGTTCGAGCCGGACCTACCGCAGAGGTGCAGTAACATTGAGCATAAAGTGCGACCAGTTAATGAATTGATCGCGAACGCTCACGATGCATCCTAATGTTTGGGCTGTGGGGCCTCTATGTACCTGAAACGGACGGCAATCACGCCTTGCCGTGCGAAAATGCAGCGCAATAATTAATGTACCTGAAGTATACCGCGGCCGAGCACTTCGTGCCGCCCGAGATTGGCCCTAGTTCTTCAAAATACTATTTGTTGGTTTCTGCCTTTTCATACTCAGTACCTTGAAATACTTCGTCTTCAAGGCCCCGATGATCGTTAAGGAGTCCGAGTTCTCGAATTAAATTCTGCACCTCGACACGCGCCAGAAAATTAGGCGGCGAGCCAGGCTCTGCAGTGCCTACCGCGTCGAACGCGGTCAGACCGGAAGCAAAAAACTCGCGATATACAGGTCGTTCCAATAAGCCACGTGCCATCCGAAAACCCACTGTCGGTTGAATGACATCCAGAACCCGACTGATCTGGCGATGATTGTTTGACTGCACTAGTTCCAGACGATTTCGAACCACGATCCAGTCAGTTGTACGACCGCTAACCTTTTGCCGGGCGTCAAGCGCGCGGCGAACCGTCTTTGCGTAGGTAGACGGCCGAGGCCGAGGTGCGCTTCGTTCAATCGCGACCAATACATCGAGGTCGAGCAAGCTATCGTTAATAGGAGTAATCAGAGTGTCCGCTATGCCATGAGCGATTAAACTAAGATGTTGAACACCGCCCGGCGTATCAATGACGATGAAGTCGTGCTTGCATGCTTGTTCAATTTTTTTGAGCTGCGTTATGAAATGTTTCAGGTCAGCGGTGTGCTTCGGCGTATTATCGTCGATGTAATCATGTTTTGGCGCACGGCCAAATTTCCTGAACTTCGATATGAACAGCTTGAGATCCGCGCTATACGCGTTGCTATCATCAATCTCTTCGATGATCGGATAATGATCAGGCAACTCCAGCTTGAGCTTGTGTTCCTGATCCCATTCACGACGGTTATTGAGGTACCGCGTGAGGGTTAGCTGGCTCAAGTCCAGGTCGAAAGAGGCGACGCTCTTTCCGGCCTTAAGCAGCGCCACAATGATGTGCATGGCAAATGTGGATTTGCCACTACCGCCCTTCTGGTTGCCTATGACAACGACGTGAGGCTGAAACTGCGCGCCGCAAGACGGCACGATAGATGTACGCATTACTCGGCCCTTCGCAGCTGAGAGCTGAATGGTGCCGAGTTCTACTTTAGGGGTAAATTTTGAATTTAACAAGCAGTCTATATCTTCCCACTCACTGGCGGAAGGCCCTTATTCTTGCATTAAATCCGATGGTTCATAGGGGCGGCCAGACCATAAAGTCTTTGAAAGGCTATGGACTCTTATCTCAGCCGCGCGATAGCCTTCTCATTGTCCTTAGAGTTGAGTGCTCCCCATGTCATCCGCTGTGAGCTTGGTTCCCAGTTTGGACGTCACCGTCCACATCGTGTTCGACGACTTCGGTAAGGCGGGCTGGATTTATCGCGTGACTGATAACCTAGAGTCCAGCTTGGAAGCCGTCGTCGACGATCTATTGACTGGCCAGTTTCAAAATCCAGCGCAGGTCGTGGCCTTCAATACGTCGGAGGGATGGTCGCGGGATATTTCCGAGGATGTCGCGCGCGAGGTGGTAAGGCGTGTTGCAGAACGCGGCCGTTCGCTTGCGATTAATTCGCGCGCGTTTGTCGAGACATATGTCGAGCAGGACGAACTTTTGAATGCCGAAATCGGCTCGCCCAAGATGGAGAAGAGGCACAGCCTCGACAAAGTTTTAGCTGTTCATGAAGCGGGTCACGCCGTTGCGCGCTACGTATGTGCAAATACGATGGGTTTTCGCCCCGACGAGGCGGTCGGCTACATCGAAATCGCACCCCCATTTTCTCGGCCAAGTCTGGACGCCAAATCTATTCTAGCTCCTAAACCGGCGGTTTTTGGCCCGGTGTATTCGCGCCCGATGATGGACTTTCTGAAAGCCGACGCTATTTCGCTAGATCTAACTGCTGCGGTTGGGGCCTGCAAGGCTAACGGAATTGACGTTGAGATGTGGGCGTCTGCGAGAGCGCTTATCTGCATGGCCGGCCCGGTAGCAGAAGCACTGTTCACAAATCGGTCTCTTAGGGAGTGCGCTAACGAATGCCAAAGCGATCTAGGAGACGCCACGAGATACTGCCTCGCTGCCGGAATGACGACGCAAGAAGCGACCAAAGTTTGTAACGGCGCATTGGATTGGGCGCGAGAGGTATTCGACGACCCTCGAAATTGGGCCGCCGTTTTGGCTTTGGCCGATAGCTTACCGTCTGGCGGTCGCATCAACGGGAAACAGACCGAGAAGATCATAACTGGGGCCATGCGCGGGGCCGCGGGCTTAAAGGAAATTTCCCAACCGGAACATTTCGGTTCTGAGTAGGAGTTTTGCTAAATAGGTTTTCGCCTCTTGGACCTGATGCTGGAGAGACTGCATATGCTGCTGCGGCGCCAACGACGCGGGTGCGACTGAATTCATCGTTTCGGGCGGGGTTTTAGAAGAGCAGTAGCTCGCCTGATCTTAGCTTCGCATCAAGCGCCGAAAAACGGTGGGGTAAGTAAGCCCGGCATTTGCGCGGGAGAAGCCAATGGAGAGTGCAAGTGAGCCCATCCAGCACGATCATGAAGCCGCTCTTTTTCGGCTTCCACGCAGCACCAAACCTGCCGACATTCTCGCCGAACAACCGACCAAGTTCATCTGACCTGAGAGCACTAGGGCGCTTGGTCGGCGTTCGACTTTGCCCAGGAGCTGCCAACGACATATTGTTCTGCGCACAAAGCGGAGCCGCCAGGGCGACATCATGCGAACGAAGAGTGCGGTCGTCGGTATCGCTATTTGGCTGTGGCTCGTCCCCGGCGCGCAGGTTGCCGCGGCGCAAGGCCTACCGGCGGAGGGGCGTTATCAGTGCAGCGGCGGAAGCGGCGCGGCCGAGCTCAATTTCGCGGTCGGGCCCGGCAATATCTACACCACCGCCAACGGCCGCCGCGGTACGCTCGCCATTCATCCCGGCACCGGCAATGTGCTGTTTCGCGGCGCGCCGCCGCACGACGCTTACGAGGCGCGCTACATCGCCGGCCCGTCGCCACAGCTCGCGTTGCTGAACGAGACAAGCGGCGGCGCGACGAGCGACGCCGGCATCGTCTGTCGGATGCTGCTGCGCCGCCGGCCGCGAGCCGATCGGCGACCAATAGGCAAAGGCATCCGAGGCAAACGGAATTTTTCGTCAACTGGTGCCCGGCTAGTCCTGTCCAAGGCTTCAAATGAAAAGCCTGGCCAGTGCATTTCCGGAACCCTTTGCTGGCCAAGCGGCAGCGCGACCGCTGCCCGAAAATAACGGAATTGCGGAATTTTTTGCCCCGCTTGAACCGGAATATTGGCGGCTCGGTCTATGTTTGTTCATTTTTGCAAGCTGCTAACTCTTTTGATGAGTAGCGCTGTACAAGACGCGGTAGTTAAATTTGCGAATTGTATTTTTACTAATGCGCAAAGTATTGCCATCACTTTGGACCAGCCATTGTGAATCTCACGGCAGTACAGACTATCGGAGGCACCCTCCAGACGACATTCAGCAACGTCGACACCGCCTTTAAATAGCAGCATCTAAACTGGGTTAGGGCTTCATGAATACGCCAGTCGTAACTCGCACACTTCAATCACATGAGAGAACGTCAAACCCCGATTTGCCTATTGTTATTATATTTTGCCTCATTGGGATTTTGCTGACATTCCTCGCACTTCGCTCTGCGGACTTTGGGGCGGCACTCGGGCAATTTAGCTCATCCTAATTTGGAAGACCGGAGAGCAAACGAGGCCAGCATTCGCGGCGGCTCGCGCTTGACATTTTTCGATATCCGGCTTTCCACCCAAAAGCGGACATAGAGCCGACGAGATCGACGCTAAGTGCCATTAGCGACCAAAGCGCTGCAGCAAATAGCCTACTGGATCACCTCGTCGGCAATGGTCAGGAGTGTCGCCGGCACCGTGAGGCTAAAGTGCCTTCGCGGCCTTGAGATATGGCCAGAGAGAATTTGAGCGGAGCCTGCACCGGCAATTCGTCCGGCTTGGTACCTCTCAAGATGCGGTCCGCGTATGGTGCGGCTCCCCGCCGCCGGCGGCCTGATGCGCTAGCAGCCAGCCTTGCCGATTCTAACCGTCAAGCGGGCGTCTATGCCGGTCGTATACTCAATGGGGCCAAGCCGGCAGATCTACCCGCGTTACAGCCGACAAAATTCGAGTTGTCATCAACCTCAGGACTGCCAAAGCGCTTGGCCTGACGTTTCCGCCTGGTCTTGCTATCGCCGATGAGATGATCGACTAGGCCTATTTGTTGCGCTGCACTTTGGTCGAAATTGGCACTTAGCGATGCGGGAGAAGTCGCTGTTCCGGTCGCTTTAGGGGTAATAGCGAATATCAGCCAAAATCGCCGAAATGACGCTGATGACCCTTAGCGACGATCAGGCAGCTAGGCTTGTTGCACTGCCAAAAGCTGCTTCCGATGCGCTAGGCTGACCGCCCAGATTCTTATCGGACGTCAGGCATCCTAATTTGCTGCGATGCCGCATGGCCGCTCGGTTCATGGCATGAGAATTTCCATGTGGGAAAGTGTCAAAGTTTTGTGTATTCATTTCCTCACTTAAGAGGTGCCCGATGGAAACACACAAAACAAGTGAGCATGTTGCGAGCCGCGTGTTCGAAGACATCTTCGCTCGTCTTCCGCTGACGACTTACCGGGCTGGCGAAACCGTCTTGGCCGCTGGGTCAAAGTCCGGGAAGTTGTTTATTCTCAAAAGTGGCGCCGTCGTCGTTCTAAAGGACTCCGTTGAATTGGCCAGAGTAGATGAACCTGGCTCAGTTTTCGGTGAATTGTCGGCATTGTTAGATCTGCCACACACTGCCGACGTGCGAGCCTTGGCGGATTCGCAGTTTCATGTTGCGGATGCCGCTCTGCCTAGCAAAGACCCACTTGTGTTGCTTCAGGTCGCGAGGATCTTGGCACGGCGTATCGTTGCCGCCAACAGCAGCTTGGTTGAATTGAGAAACCAGCAGTCGTCGAGCGCTCTCAGCAAAATGCTCCTAAAGGTCCAAGAAATACTGAGCGTCGGCGGTAACTGCTATGAGACTTGAACGTTGATTTCGTCTATCTCCCTTGGAGCTTGACAGCATATTGGGGCTACGACCTAACGCTCGGTACCTTTCGTGGCATACCGGGTTATTCCGGTGGCCGTGATAAAAAAGCCCAGCATTCGCGCCGGGCTCAAGTGAGGCAATGGACAGGCCGTCGTGAGAAGCCCGTCCTGGCAATTAGAGCGCATGACGGACTAAATGCGAAGGCCTGATACTCTGACGTACGCGCGTCAGAACTGGTTGTATTGCGCGATCATCCCTCCGAGATCGGGGAAGCGAAGTACAACATTGAGCGTCAGCAAAAGCCCCGCAAGACAGAACAGGATGAGCACGTGCAAATTTGGATTATGGGCGAATGACCGAGTAGCACGCCGCGCTACAGAGCAAGCCAGCTGCTACAGCTCGCGTTGCTCAAGGAGACGAACGGCGGCGCGACGAGCGATGCCGGCATCGTTGTCGGATGCATTGATGTCGCAACGCTGGCGGTTTCGCCATCGGCCGCTACGCCGCCATCGGCCAGAAATGGTTGATCGCGGCCAGCACGGCGAGCAGCACGAGGCCCAGGCTCAGGCTCCAGACGATCAGCTTCTTCTCGACCGGCAGCAGCGGCTCGACCGGGCTGGCGCCGAGCTCGCGGTGCAGATCGGAGGGGGTCAATTGCGACATGACGATCTCCTGATGGTCGTGCATTTTCCTTTGGTCCGTACGTTCGTTGGTTATCAGCTCGCAAGTGGCGGCGTGATGCCGTGGAAGAACAGCCACGAGATCAAGAGGCCGACCCAGATGACGAAGCCGAAGATGCTGATCGCATAGACCGCAGCGAGCTTGCCAAAGCCCTCCTGCCGGAGCGTGCGGAAATTCGACAGCACGCCGATCGAGAAAAACGTCAGGATGAAGAAGATGACGCGGAAGGTGTTGGCCTCGCCGATCGCCGCCGGAACGTTCTTGGCGATCTCAGCCGGCGTGCCGAGCGCGAGATAGAGTCCGGCGATGAACGTCACCACGAAGCCGATGATGAATTTCGGGAAGCGCTGCCAGATCTCGACGAGCTTCGCCTTGTTCGAATCCGCCGTGACGTTGATGTGGTTGGTCCAGATGTAGCCGAGCACGAAGGCCCAGATGCCGATGAAGATGTCGATGAACACCTTGACGGTAGCGGCGGTGCCGAGGATCCAGCCCGGCTGATAACGCACGCCTTCGGCGGCGCTCTGGGCGAGGATGAGCGACTCGGTGATGCCGCCGGCCGCGACCGCAGCGCCGTCAGTCTTGACCGCAAGGCCCATCCAGGCGCCGGCGACCATCGGCTCGTGGGCGAGCCAGGCCTGCGCGACGAACGGCAGGATCAAAACTTCGGTGACGGCAAACACGACGACCAGCGATGACACCAGCACCGGCACCAGCGGCCGGGCGCGGATGGCGCCGCCGGTTGCGATCGCGGCCGACACGCCGCAGATCGAGATGCCCGAGGCGAGCGGCGCCGCCCATTCGCGCGAGAAGCCGAACCACTTGCGTGCGACGAAATAAACCACCGCCCAATAGATCAGATAGGCTTCGACGATGGCGGCAGTGCCGCGCAGCACCAGCGAGCTTGCGAGGCTGAGCTTGCCGGCCGCAGTGACGGCAAAGAAGCCGCCGAGAATGACGATCGCGACCTTGATGTAGAGTTCGGGCCGCACCGCTTCCTTGATGGCTTCGGCAAAGCGCGGCAGGAAGTTGGCGATGATCAGGCCCGAGATCAGCGCAAAGATATAAGCGCCTTCGTTGGTCAATTTCAGCGACCACGAGATGCCGAATTTCTGCTGCTCGGCCGGTGTCACCGCGGCGAAGTGCGCGTAGTTGCCGACGATCCAGCTTGCATAAGCGATCCAGAACACCGCGGTGAAGGCGAGCGCGAAGCGCTTGACGTTGGCCTGCAACGCGGCGGCGCCCGCGCTCAACACCAAGGTGAGCGCCGCATAGGTGGCGACGAGCGCGCCGATACCGCCGAGCGAACTATAGCCCTTGGACGCCGGCCCCAGCGCCTGGCCGATATTGCTCCAGACCGCGGTCGAGACCACCCAACCGATCAGATCGACATGCACCAGCGCCGCCAGCGCCAGCACGAAAATGAATAGGCCGAGGATGACCGCGAGCCAGTCTTCGTTGAGGGCGGCGGGCACGGCAGCGCGCGGAGCGCGGAGTTCGGCAATGGACGCGTTCGACATAACTTTCCTCATCGCCAGCTTTTGGCTGGCGTTACCGTGACGACGTGAAGATTTTCAAGTTTTAAGGGAGCGGCGACTTCAGCCGGTCGCGCAACCAAACGCCGTCATCGGCTTCATCTCCATGGTCGAGCAGCCCACGAAGACGCGTCGAGGCGTGTTCATGGCGCTTTAGCGTTTTTTCGCGGCGCAAGCTGCCAGTTTCTTGTCGTTAAGATTTGCAAATCCCGCGACCCGGTCCAGGCAGAACCGGATGCTCGATTTCGCCACGGCGTGGCCAATAGTCAATGGAGCAAACAAAAATAAGAGAGTCTTGTTTGGACGCGCGGCGTTTCGGCGAAGGAAATAATCTGCGGGAATAGGCCAGAGGAAAGAATGTTTTAGCGTGTCGGCGGCCGTTCCGGGTTTCGCATCGATCCGAAATGTCGGCCGGCTCGATTGCTGGCGGGCGGCTTTTCGCGTAGAATTTTCGACCACGGAACGCGCCAAGCACCGAACAATGCGAGCGTGAAATGCCCGACACAGCGAAATACGATCTTCTGCTCAAAGGCGGCCACGTCATCTGCGCGGCTTCGGGCATCGACGGCACTTGCGATGTCGCTATCCGCGGCGGCCGCATTGCCGCGGTCGAAAACACCATCCTGCCGTCGAGTGCTGCCGACGTGGTCGACGTTGCCGGCAAGCTCGTGCTGCCCGGGCTGATCGATACCCACGCCCACGTTTACCAATACGTCACCGGCCGCTTCGGCCTGAACCCTGACATGGTCGGCGTGCGGTCCGGCGTCACCACGGTGATCGACCAGGGCGGGCCGTCCTGCATGACGCTGCCGGGCTTTCGCAACTTCATCGTCGAGTGCGCCGACACCCAGGTGTTCGCCTTCCTCTCGGCATATCTGGTCGGCGGGCTCGAGGGCCACTACTACCCCAATCTCTACAGCCCCGCGGGCGTCGACATCAACGCCACCGTGACGGCGGCGAACGCGAATAAGGACATCGTGCGCGGCATCAAGGGCCACGCCGAGATCGGCGGTTTCGCGCGCTGGGGCATCAAGGTCTTGGAAATGTCGGCGGAGATCGGCCGCCACGCCGGGCTGCCGCTCTACGTGCATTTCGGCACGTTGTGGGGCCTGCCGGAGAGCGGCGCCAACGGCGAGGACGCCGACACCATCTTGGAGCGCGTGATCCCGAAACTGCGGCCCGGCGATATTCTGGCACATCCGTTCACGCGCCATCCCGGCGGCTTCGTCAACACCAAGGGCGAAGTGCACAGCGTCATCCGCGCCGCGATCGACGCCGGCCTGAAGGTTGACGTCGGCCACGGCAGTCACTTCTCCTACCGCATCGCGCGCAAGGCGCTCGATGCCGGCATCGTGCCGCACACGCTCGGCGCAGACATGCACGGCTACAACACCGAGGTGCCGCCGCCGGCTG
>Ga0182035_10002269_pt1 | contig 10078 bp, 9 predicted proteins | sample flu12Cox44000170_FD_125969 | JGI IMG/M metagenome (GOLD analysis project Ga0182035, IMG submission 125969) | Lab enrichment of tropical soil microbial communities from Luquillo Experimental Forest, Puerto Rico - flux4day.12C.oxic.44.000.170 | ecosystem: Environmental > Terrestrial > Soil >...
GATCGCGGAACTCAAAAAGAAAAGCAACGTCTGGATTGACGAAGGCTACTTCAAGGTTGCGTCGGCACCCACGCCCGGAACAACTCCAACGCCCGAAAGCAACCCGCCTGCCAAACCCTAGGCCAAGTCTTCACCTAATGCTGAGTTCTGGCTCATCAGTAAGAGTTTTGAACAGTTCTGTTGAAAAGGTTGTGGAAAAGCGCGCACCCTACAAGGGTAAGATTTCGGCGCTGAACGTCTTCTAGCTCTTTGCACTAATGTGAAGCAATTGTTACAGAGGATCAGGAGTCGGGTTTCAGGAAGCCATTAGCTTTGACAGGCTGCGGAAAAAGTGTTGTGGCCCGCTCCGGAAGGGCGGGGTATCAGCTCCGCCGCAAACGCGTCCCAACACATTCAACAGTTTGTTGTGGGCGTCGGCGTGGCGGGCCTGAAGCCCCGCCCTCCGGAGGCCTGAATCGCGTTTTTGCCGCAGGCTGTTTCAGCCCTCCGCTTACAGCTACGATCTCTGGGAATGCTTTGCTAATTGCTGAAGGCTGTAGGCTTCTGAATCCTCAATCCCCGATCCTGACTCCCAGCTCTCACAGCAGTGGCTGAGGCTTTTTGAGTTTGACCTCGATGACTTGGTCTTCCTTTTCCAGCTCAAACTCCTTGCTAAAGGTTTGATGACGCTCAGCCGTCACAATCAAACGAATTGTGCCTTTGGGAAGGCTAGGGAACTTATAGTGACCCTGCGCGTTGGTCTTGGCGCTGTAAGAGAGTTTCTTGGAGCGCCTCAGCTTCGAGGGATCCCCAGGCTCGGTAAACTCAAGGGTCAGGCGGGCTTGATTAATGGGCCGGTCAGTCTGAGCATCAGTAACCGCCACCGTAAGGTTTACGCGTTCCCCTTCTTCAGATTGTGTCTGGGTCATCATCACGGGGGCTGCCTTCGAAGAATCGGTGCAGACTAGGAGAGCACACACCAGGATCAGCGGTCGGACCAGGACGAGCACGCCGCACTTCAGATCAGAAGGTCGAAGCGCGGGGTCTGTCTGCGTCTGGTCACAAATTGAGGTTAAGTCCCTGTCTCTGGTCATAAACTTGCTCCGCCGCTATGATAGCAGACACACCGAATTTGGGAACTGCCCGCCCATCCCATTCCGCACAGCCCCTTGGAAGATGTGAAGAAAATGAAACGGCCCCATCCCGCAAAGCGGGACCAAGGCGCAAAGACTCGCTGGCAAGAACCGCTTTGTTTGCTTTGCGACCTGGCGACTTTCGTCCTTGCGTGAAATCTTCTTGGCTTTCCAGCGATTTCTTCTTACATTCTTGGGGAGAGGGCTGTTACTCACACATCTTGCTATCTAAAATATGGAGAATTTATTGGAACGATAGCTCCTGCGAGGGGGCTTGCAGTCTGGGTGAAACGAAATTGGAAGGGGCCATCACAGGTACTGCCCGCGAGAGTCTTGCTGATTCAGAAGAGGCGGAAACGTACCTCAACCAGCATGCGCACGTTCACCGGGGTGCCGTTGCGCACCGCCGGCTTAAACCGCCACGTGCGAATGGTTTCGATGGCCTTCTCGTCCAAGCCGAGGCCTAGGGGCTTCACCACCTTTGCATCGTGCACGTTCCCCGCCACATCCACGATGATCTGAACCACCACCACACCGGAGAACTTAGCCTTGCGTGCCTCCTCGGAGTAAGGCGGGTCGGGGGAATAGATGGGGATTGGCGCGCTCACTCCGCCGCCCACACTAAAGAGTCCGCCCCCAAAGCCGCCACCCTGGCCAGGACCTAGCCCACCTCCCTTGCCTGAGCCGATGCCTGTGCCCTCGCCGGTGCCGATGCCGCCACCCGTTCCCGGACCATTGGAGGCAGGGCCGTTAACCCCCGTAGGATCTCCCCACGGCATGTTCTGAGCCATCTGCGGCAGCTTCAGATCAGGGGGGCCCAGCAGGGTGGGTTGCATAGGCAGCTTGGGTTCAGGATTCGGTAGCTTGGCCATGGGAGGAGTGAACTGAGTCCAGGCAAACTTCGGTACCGCACCCCTGGATGGGGGTGTAGGCGAGCGATCGCCGCCGCCACCACCGCCACCCGCCTGCTTGGCGGCAGGAGGCAGTTGCGGCAAATAGGGAGAGATATCCGTGACCTCGAACTTCGGAGAAGCCTTCACGGTTTGCTGCCCCATCCGACTGATAACAAAGGGCAGCACCATGGCCCCGATCACTAGCAGGTGGGCGAGTAGGGAATTGACCCATGATACGGTCTGGTGCGCATAGTCCTGCATGATGTCGGGGGGATACTCGCGCTTCCTAAACAGGAAGGTGGAAGCCAGCCGCCCCAGCGCTCCAGCGCCGATGGCGAAGAGCACCACTCTCCCCGCTCCTTCTCGGGCTGCCCAGCCCGCCACCGCTCCCGCCAGCGCGCAGGCGGCGGTGACGCCGGCGCGCTTGAACTCCTGGGTTCGGTTGAAGATGCCGATGGGGTCAGGGGGCTTCTGGAAGCAAAAGCGGATCTCGCCCGGCAGGTCGAAAAACCACGGCCGCATGTCGGTGGCGGGCAACGTGGCTTCACCGCGGTAGTACTGCTGCGGAACCGTGATCTTAGGTTCGCTGAGCATTCCCCGGATCTGGCGTAGTAGCGATTCGACCATGCCCGGGGATTCGACGAAAATTCGCTGGCTGCCGGCGTCGAGCATGTCGGCCTCATACTCGCGTTTCTTGAACAGCAGGCTAGCAATGAACCAGCCGACCAAGCCGAGGCCGACAGCCCCAGCCAGCGGGCCCTCGATCCCACCCCGCGCCAACTCTCCGATTACCCCCCCGGCTGTGGCGAATAGCAAGCCGCACACGGCACGCTTGACAGACTGGCCCCAGTTAAAGGCGCCGACCGCATCAGTGGGCTTTTCGAGCAGCAACTCAATCTGCGCGGGCAGCTCTGCGTACCAGGGGCGCAAACTGCTCAGCGGAAGATCCACCTCACCACGATAGTACTTACTTCCCCGCTTCATCCCCGGGTCGCGCAGCCAGGCGACCAAGTGCGAGACAAGGGATTCCACTACACCGGGCGGCTCGAGAAGCTGAAAAGAAGAATTTGGCTCGACAGAACGAGACCCGTTGGCACGCGCGCCAGCTGGACCCGTCTCGGTTTGCAACTCATTTGTTGTTGGCATCAATCGCCGTCCTGGTGCCTAAGCACTCCTCCACTCTATCACCCTCTTTCCAAGATGTCAGGCCATGGAAGGAAGTTGCCTCCGCAAAACGCTGCAATTTACCCCTGTTAGCACCTTGCTGATTTCACTCTCAGTCTAACACAATCGCGGCCGATTAGGGAGTACTATTGTGACCCGTGCCAAGCGGCACGACCCGCGGCGATCCCACCAACCCGTTTTTGAGGCCGCCTCTCACCGCCCAGGCCAATGCGGTTGGCGCTTCTCCAGGAAAGCCGAGAGGCCCTCGCGAAAGTCCGCCGTGGAGCGAATGCGAGCGTTCTCGTAAACAGCCGTCTCCAATTCGTGGTCAAGCTGCTTTTGGCTGAAGTCAGCGAGCAAGCGCTTGGTGCACCTGAGACTGGTCGGACTGGCTTCGAGCAGCGAAGTCGCCAGTTGGCGCGAGCGCGCCATCAGCCTCTCCTCCGGCACGACCTCATTGACCAAGCCCATCTGCCGCGCCTCTTCTGCGTCAAAGAGGCGCCCACTCAGCAGCAGGTCGCGGGCGCGCTTCTCGCCGATCTGGCGGACCAAGAAGACAGAAACCAACGCCGGTATAAAGCCGATGCGGGTCTCGGTGTAGCCGAATTTTGCCCCGGGAACAGCGAGCGTGTAGTCGCAGACTGTGGCGATCCCGCAGCCGCCGGCGACCGCCGGCCCATTCACCGCCGCAATCACAGGCTTGGAAAAAGCGTAAATCCGCCGGAACATGCTGGCGGTGCGACGCGAGTCAGCAAGATGAGCTTCGGAGGAGTGCGCCAGGGCGTCTTGCGGTCCCTTGCTCTCAAGCAGGCTGTGCCGTGATTCCTCCGCCAGCGCTTGCAACGCTTCCAGGTCCATCCCGGCACAGAAGGCCTTTCCGGCTCCGGTCAGGATCACAACGCGTGTCTGGCTGTTCTCCACCTCGTCCAGCGCCACCAGCAGTTCTTCAATCATCCGCGGCGAGATAGCATTGCGTTTGTCGGGACGGTTGAAGGTGAGCGTGGCAAGGTCGGAATCGTATTCGAGTTTTAGCGTGTCGTAAGACATCATGAATACTATGCCGCCATGTATTCGCGCACGTCCACTTGGATTCCAGACCGAACCGCTTCTTCTGCGATCCCAAGAAGCTGGTCTCTAACTGTCTCGCCGACGTAAGCGTCACCGCAATTCCGACACGCCCGCTCTGGCACACCTCGGACCAAAACAGTCTTGTCACGTTCGAGCGTCACCGTGGTCGTACCGTCGGAGGTTTCTCCCTTCTTACAGATAACCACTTCACGCTTTTCTCTCGCGAAACCAGTCTCTCACTCGGTCTCAGCGGGTTGATAGGCTATGACGACAATTATACCTCCGAGGATTGCCAATGGGCGGGCGCAGCCGAATCGAGAAGCCCTCTCGAGCTCACGGGGTGGCGTACTGGCTTCGCAATTCGTTGGTCGCCTCTACGGCCGAAAGTAATGCCCAGGGTTGGATTTCCGTTTCGACGCTCCGCTCAGCCAGTGTGCTGACCACGGTCTCGGTGGGAATGTTGCCCACCAAGTCGTCGCCGGCGAAGGGACATCCACCGAGGCCACCGAGAGCGCTGTCGAATCGGCGGCACCCGGCTTCGTAGGCGGCCAACACCTTTTCTGTCGCTCCCTCCAGGCGGCTATGGAGATGAACCCCCAACTCGATGCCAGGCGCGGCGCTTTGTACCTGCCGGAGCACCTCGCTGACCTCCTTGGGCTGCGCCGTGCCCACGGTGTCCGCCAGGGAGATGGTCCTGACGCCGACACCTTGCAACCACGATACTGCGTCCGCTGTCACCTCCGGACTCCAGGGCTCGCCGTAAGGGTTGCCAAAGGCCATGGAAACATAAACAGCCAGGTTCCGCCCGGCCGCCTTGGTCGCCCCCTGAAGGTCCTGCACTAAGGCGCGCGACTCGGAAAGCGACATGTTGGCGTTAGCGCGACGGAAATTAGCGGAGACCGAATACGGGTAACCCAGTGTTGTCACGCCCGCAGTCGCCAGTGCGCGATGGAGACCCCGTTGGTTGACCAGGATGCCGATGATCTCGAGAGCCGGGGCTCGGGGTTCAGGACTCGGGGTTCGGGATTCGGGGTTCGCGGTCGGTTCTATGGGCCGAGTTTCGAGTTTCGAATTTCGAGTTTCGAATTTCGAATCGAACCCCAGCTCTTGCAGCTTCGCCATAACTTGTTCGCTATCTGCCATCTGCGGGACGTATTTCGCCGCTACAAAGCTGACGGCATCGAGATGGCGAAAGCCGCATTCAATGAGCTTGCGCAAATAGGCGACCTTAACGTCCGTAGGAATGATCTTGGTGAGGCCCTGCCATGCATCGCGCGGACACTCAACGATCGTCACTTTGTCCATTAGAGTCCTTTGTCCGTAGTTACCGGTCCGCCGTCAGTTATCTACGGACAGTCTCAGGTCTGCAGTACGCCGGTCTTAAACTCCTTCACTTCCGGATTCAATGCCGCTGCCTCCAGCGCCCAGATGAGCGCCTCGCGCGTTTCCGCCGGATCGATGATGGCTTCCACCCAGAGCCGTGCCGCGGCGTACCGCGGATCTGTCTGGTGCTCATAGGTGGCGAGAATGGAGTCGTAAAGCGCTTCCTTGTCCCTCTGCGTGAGCTTCTTTCCCTCACGCTCAAGCTGCTTAATCTTGATCTCCACCAAGGTGGCGGCGGCAGAGTCGCCGCTCATCACCGCATAGCGCGCCGTGGGCCAAGCGAAGATGAAGCGAGGGTCATAGGCCTTGCCGCACATCGCATAGTGGCCGGCTCCGAAACTGCCTCCGCAGATCACCGCCATCTTTGGCACCACGCTGTTGGAAACTGCATTCACCATCTTGGCGCCGGCGCGAATAATACCGCTCCATTCCGCCTCTTTGCCCACCATGAAGCCGTTCACGTCGTGCAGGAAGACCAGGGGCACGAGGTTCTGGTTGCAGTCCAGGATGAAGCGAGCGGCCTTTTCCGCCGACTCTGTGTAAATAACGCCCCCAAACTCCAACCGCTTCTGCCCCGTCCCGGGCGCGGCGGTGTGAACGTGCTTTTTTTGATTGGCTACAATGCCCACTGACCAGCCACCAATTCGCGCGTAGCCGCACAGAACAGTCTCACCGTATTCGCGGCGATACTCTTCGAACTGGGAGCCGTCCACGATACGTGCGATGATCTCCCGCATGTCGTACTGCCGGGACGGATCGGAAGAGAAAATTCCATAGATTTCCTCGGCAGGGTAGGCCGGAAGCTGCGGCGCTTGGTGGTCGAAGGCAGCCCTGGACTTGTGACCCAGGTGACTCACAAGATTGCGCAGGCACTCTAGGCAGGCTTCATCATCGGGCTCACGAAAATCTACCGTACCGCTGATGCGCGCATGGACCTTGGCACCACCCAGATCCTCGGCAGAAGCCTTCTGGCCGATGGCCGCCTGCACCAGAGCCGGCCCGGCGAGAAAGAGCCCGCTGCCCTCGGTCATCAAGATGTGGTCGCACATGACCGGCAAGTAGGCGCCGCCGGCCACGCACATTCCCATGATTGCCGTGATTTGGGGGATGCCCATAGCGCTCATCACCGCGTTATTGCGGAAGACCCGTCCGAAATCATCTGTGTCGGGAAAAACATCTTCCTGCAGTGGCAGAAATACTCCGGCGGAGTCGACGAGATAGAGCGCGGGGATGCGGTTATCGATCGAGATGTTTTGGGCGCGGATGACCTTCTTGGCGGTCATGGGGAAGAAAGCACCCGCCTTCACAGTCGCGTCGTTGGCAATGATCATCACTAGACGCTCATGAACGCGCCCCAGGCCGGTTAGGACGCCCGCGGCCGGCGCGCCGCCCCACTCCTGGTACATCTCGTGGGCGGCGTACAAGCCTAGCTCGAAGAAGGCGCTGCCGGGGTCGAGGAGCTTCGCCACTCGCTCCCGGGCGGTCAGGCGGCCCTTCTTGTGCTGCGCTTCGATGGCGTTGTGTCCACCGCCTTGACGGATCTGCTCCTCCTCGTTCTTGATTTCGGTCAGCAGGTCGACCATGCGACGGGTATTGCTTTGGAAATCCTCCGATTGGCGTTTCACGTGCGTGGGCAGCACCGAGCTAGACAAATCAGCGACCTCCAACAAAAGGCATTACGCTGTTGGCATAAACTCAGAACTCCTGACCGCATCAAGAAAACACCGATGCCGCCCTATTACGCAGCCGGCACAACAGTGTCAACAAGTTCGCGCGTCCGAATGCCCAGGTCAGAAGTCCTGAATTTAAGCCACAAGTCCCGACTTGGACTGAATGATGGTACACTCGCGCCCCTCACCTGTAAATAACTGCGTCCAAGTGGGTAGCGCAGACCCTCTGAAGCTGTGCAAAAATCGCGGCTTCGCCGCGTCAGCCCGCCACCGACGGCCAGGCTATGATTTTTCAGAGTTTCGAACGCCAGAAACCAAATCCCCGGCCGTGCCATCAACACGATCGAGAGCGAAAAAATGTGCAGGCTTGGTGGTACGCCTATGGGTGTATACTTTTGGCGGCAAAGAATCCTGGCGACCCGCAAGGGTCGGCGGAAGAGACTAAAGAGGCGCTGCATCACTCTTTCGCGTTGGTGCACACGCAATTCCCGCGCTCAGTACGCTCAGGACAAGGCGCCATGGAGGTAACCATAGCTTAAGATGCCCACTGCCAAGACTGTTTTCCTCTTCGATGTGGACAACACGCTGCTCGACAACGACCGGGTGACGGCTGATCTCAAGCATCACCTCGAGTCTGAAGTTGGGACTGAGAGGTCCCAGCACTACTGGGAGATCTTCGAAGGCTTGCGGACGGAACTCGGTTACGCGGATTATCTAGGGGCCCTGCAGCGTTACCGCATAGCCTATCCGCATGATCCTCATCTCCTGGCGGTTTCTTACTTCCTGATGAGATATCCCTTTGCCAACCGCTTGTTCCCTGGTTCGATCGACGCCGTAGAGTACGCGCAGCAAACAGGCCCGGCGGTCATTGTCTCGGACGGCGACGTGGTTTTTCAACCCCACAAGGTATATCGATCGGGACTCTACGAGGTCTTCCAAGGCAACGTACTCATCTACGTCCACAAAGAGCAGGAATTGGATCACGTCGAGCGGCTTTATCCCGCTGAGCGCTACGTGCTCGTGGACGACAAATTGCGCATCTTGACCGCCATCAAGGAGGTCTGGAAATCCCGTGTCACGACTGTCTTTGTGCGCCAGGGGCACTATGCCCATGACCAAAAGGCGATTGCGAAATATCCTGCGGCGGATGTGAGTATCGAGCGAATCGGAGAGTTTACTGAGATCGCTCCAGCCAGTTTCCTGGTAGCTGCCGGCGTCGGCGGAAAGGCAAGTCTCTAGTCTAGCAGGCTGACGAAAGCCACCCCGACGAGGTCATCCCGAGCGAAGTTACCCTCATCGAGAGTCGGTCCAACAGCATACACGAAGAAATCGACGGTCTGATTGACCACCTTCCTGAAGACTGATCCCAGCCTGAAATGAACTGCCGGAGGCACAAGGCGAACGATCAACTCATATCCGCTCATCGGCCGTGGGGCCGTAAATGGACGGAAGTGGCACGTCAAGGAGCCGTAGGTACACTGTGAGCTGCCCCCGATGATGAATCAAGTGACTGATGTGTGTCCTCACCACGGTCCCGCGCGGCGCCGTGAAGAGCACGTGATCGCCGTGCTTCAGCGACCAAGGTACTTGGAACTGTGCATCATCGGTGGCCGTGAGTGCCTCCCGCGCCTCCTGGACATTGGTGTCAAACATCGCCAGCAGCGTCTCGGTCGTTTCGAAACTGTATCCTGGGGCGCTCGCGAGATTGAGCTCAGTGTGACGGGCTGTGTTCGCTACCCACCCGGGCATCCACGCAACGAGTTGTGCGAGGTGTCCCAACGCAAATGACTTCGGATGGGGCTTCCAGGTTCCCTTGTCACTTGGTACGCGCTCCAAGAGCCTCCGCGTGGTGGCCATTTCTTGCTCGAATTCGGGGAGAAGAGAATCACGTATGCTCATCCCACCATCCTCCTGTCATGCCGGAATCGACTAAGACGTCTCACTTGCCCCGCGACTTGGGTGGAAACTTTCGAAAGGCCACCTGCGCAATCTTTGCGGTTTCCTGGTCAAGGTTCTGGGGCATACGGCCAGGCTTCTTGATCTTCTTGCTGACGGTGCTACTCCAAACGACCGTATTGGATTTGGCGTCCGTGAGCTCGAACACAACCACGCCGTGCATCTCGACCCAAACATTAGGAATCGACCCCGGAATCGTATTGCTGGTAAAAGTCGTGCCCATGGTGCTAGGGTTCGAGACCTCGTGAGGTTTCAAGGCACTCCCGGACGCTCCGTGAGTCATCCCTGAGCCACCGTGGTAGCTCACGTAAAAATCAGGATTGTTCTGGCTCTCCGTCAACCCGTCCGCTTTGAGTCGCGCGTTGACCGCGTTAACCAGGGAGTGCTCGATCAGCTTCTCGTTCTGCGGATTCTGCTGCGTTGTCAGGTTGTATTCCCGCCATGCGTACGTCTTGTAGCGCGAAAAGTCGACACTGCGATCGAACTGGGTTTCCGCTTTCTGCGCTAACCCGCCGCTCACTGCCAAACACACCAACATGAATGCTAAGCTGCTCCTCATTCCCATGCGTCGCGCTTCTCCCTGGCAGCCCACGTCGGTTCGACCTCGAATTGAAATGTTATTCCGTTTGGCGATTAAGCGTCAACGGGCTGAGACCGCCGCGACCGCCGCTTATTGTCCTCCGCCTCTGCTCTTAAACACTTCATCGGCAATCAGCAACCCCTCCCAGCAGGCCGGAAAACCAGCGTATGGCGCCATCTGGAGGAGGGTCTCGACGATTTCTTCTTTGGTTGCGCCGTTGTTCAGTCCCATTTCGATATTGAGCCGCAGCCC
>Ga0182035_10002271_pt1 | contig 10077 bp, 6 predicted proteins | sample flu12Cox44000170_FD_125969 | JGI IMG/M metagenome (GOLD analysis project Ga0182035, IMG submission 125969) | Lab enrichment of tropical soil microbial communities from Luquillo Experimental Forest, Puerto Rico - flux4day.12C.oxic.44.000.170 | ecosystem: Environmental > Terrestrial > Soil >...
CGGCGTAAAGGCCGGCGCCGTGCGACAGCGGGCCGGCGTGCAGGCAGGTGTCGCGCTCGTCGAGCGCGTCGATGTCGGCGTAATAGCAATGGCTCATGAAGAGCAGGTTGCGGTGGGTCAGCACCGCTCCTTTCGGTTTGCCGGTGGTCCCGCTTGTGTAAAAGAGCCACGCCCGATCGGTGGTTAACCCCTCGACGGGTCGCATCGGCGCGCCGCTCCCAAGCAGAGCAGCGTAGCCGTCGCCACCGGTCGCGACGATCGCCGACAATGTGTCGACCGATCCTTCGAGCGGGGCGAGCGCAGCGGCGAGACCGGGTGTCGCGACGAGCAGGCGGGCGCCCGAATCCCGCGCGATGTGCGCGACCTCGTCGGCGTGCAGCCGCGAATTGACCGGCACCGCGCAGAGACCGGCGGCCCAGCAGGCGAACAGCATCTCCAGAAACTCGGCGCAGTTTTCCATGCACAGCATGACGCGGTCGCCGGGTTCGAGACCATGCGCGCCAAGCCCGCCCGCCAGGCACGAGATCCGGCGAGCGAACTCGCGATAATTCCACGCGTAGATGCCGTCGCTGACCGCCGACGATTGCGGCTGCCGGCGGGTGACGTCGAATAAAAGTGCGGCGAGGTTCAGGTCAGCCCACTCCGTGTTCCTTGAACCAGGCCAGCATCTTCGCCCAGCCATCTTTGGCCGCCTCGGGGCGGTAGCTCGGCCGGTAGTCTGCGTTGAACCCGTGCGGGGTGTCCGGATAGATGACGATCTCGCAAGTCTTGTTCGCCGCCTTGCACGCGGCCCGCATCCGTTCGACCGACTCGACCGGAATGGCGGTATCGGCGGCGCCGTAGAGCCCAAGCGCAGGCGCCTTCAGATCGGCAGCGAGGTCGATCGGGTATTTCGGCTGCAATTCGGTACGCGGCCGGTCGATCGGGCCATACCATGCCGCGGCCGCCTTGAGCGCCGGATTGTGAGCCGCGTAACGCCAGACGATCCCGCCACCCCAGCAGAAGCCGGTAACCGCGAGCTTTGTCGTGTCCGCCTTCCCGGTGCTCTTCGCGTAGGCCTCGGTCGCATCGAGATCCGACATGACCTGGGAATCGGGCACCTTGGACACGATTTTCGCGATCAGCTCCTGGATGTCGCTAATCTCGGCGGGGTTGCCCTGGCGCGCGTAGAGCTCGGGGGCGATCGCGTAATAACCGGCCTTCGCCAGGCGGCGGCAGAGATCCTTGATGTGCTCGTGCACTCCGAAGATCTCCTGGACGACGAGCACCGTCGGAAACGGCCCGCCCTTGTCCGGCATCGCCCGGTATGCCGGGATGGATCCGTCCGCAACCGGAACCTTAACCTCGCCGGCTTCAAGCCCGGTTGTATCGGTGTGGATGGCCTCCGCCAACACCGGTCGGACCGACAGCGCGAAGCCGGTAGCAAGCGAGGTCATGACAAATCCGCGCCGGCTCCATTGAGACCGCGGCAGCAGCACTTCCGATTCCGCGTCGATCGCGTCCATTGCGTCCTCCCTTTGCTCCTGCGTCCCAATTTCCAGCCGGGGGCACCGTTCGGCAAGGGCCGATCACCAAAGAGTGACCGGTCAGTAATCGTAATTGTAGTTGATCCCAATGCCGGTGCTGCCGGACTGCCCGGCCTCTCCTCCGACGGTCAGATGGGGTCGTATCTCAATCTCTACCGTGATTTTGCTTGTTGGTGGCGAAATGCCCTGGCTGACGCCGACGGAGACCCCGGGGGCGATGTACTTCCCGGCACTGAGCGCGGTGCCGCTTGCTGCGCTGCCGCTCGCTGCCCTGGGATTCAGGGTCCCGGTCGTCGCGCCGGTGGCGCCGGAGCCGACTTTGAACCAATCGAGGCCGAGGCCGCCGCGCAAGCGATCGAGAACGCCGGGACCGCCCGCCGCGAGGCTGGCGGCCGCCGCGGCGAGCTGCAGCCCCTCTCCGGCGGTGATCTGGCCAACCCCCTTGTTGAACAGGACGCGCGCGAGGATCTCGTCTTGCGGCACAACCGGTGTCGAGCTCAGGGTAATCGTCGGCGCCGAGGCAAAACCGCCGATGTTGACCTGCGCGGTAATGTCGGTGGTGCTCGCCTCAGCGACGATGTCGAGGACCGGGTCGAGCTTGACGCTGCCGTCAAAGGCGATCCTGCCGCGAATCAAGGTGAAAGTTTTGCCAAGGAAATCGATGCTGCCGCGGATCTGCTCAAGTGAACCGTTTATCGCGGGCGCCGTGCTGGGGCCGGTAATCGTGAGCTTGCCGCGCCACTCGCTGTCCAAGCCATGCCCGCGTACAAAAATGTTGCCGGGCATGTCGATATTGATGTCGAGCGTCGTTGGAAGCGCCGGTAGTTGAGCTACCGGAGCGGCCGGCGGCTGCTTCCCGGTCTTACCGCCCGTTTCGACGACCTTCAGCACGACGACAGTGGGCGGCACGCTTTCCGGGAGGTTGATATCGGCGCGATCGATGGTGAGAGGTGCCGTGACCTTCGGCGCGGTCAGCGGACCGGCGATCGACACGGTCCCAGTCCCGGTCGCGACCACCTCGTCACGAGCGGCGATGCGGAAATTGGCCAATTTCGCGGAGAGTTCGGCGGTCGGGCCGGAGGCAGCCCTCATTGTCACATCGCCCCGCGCCGCGAGGCTCCCGCTCGCGCTGTCCCCAGCCGAGAATGAGGTCAAGGTAAACCGGTCGCGATCGCCGACGACCTCCGCTCGCAGGTTGGTCAGAACCGCTCCGGTCGCGAAGTTCACATATCGCGCGTCCGCGAGCTTGAGACGGCCATTTGCGGCCGGAGCGGCGACCGTGCCGCCGAGCGAAATGTCGGCCGCAAAATGGCCGGTGAGCCGGTCCTCGCCGAACGGCAGCAAATCGGCGAGATGTTCGAGCTGCCCGGCACCCTGGAGCTGGAGGCCCAGCCGGCCTTCGGGCGGCACTGAAATCCTGAGCGGGGACGGCGTAAGCAACAGCGGCGCTGAGCCGGCGAAGCTGATGGTGTCGCCTTTGAGGCCGGTGACCTGCCCTTTCAAATCAATGTTTCGCCCGTTCCAATTGCCGTCGACGCCGAGCCCCAGGGCTGGGAGCTGCGAATGTTTCGATGCGACGAGAGAAAGCTCGCGCGCGTTCAAGGATATGTGGCCTTGCGGCGCGCGCAGGGTTCCGCCGAGCGTCGTGGCGATCGTCAGGCTGCCTTGCGCTTTGGGGTAGCCCAGCAGTCGTGCGCCGGACGCGATCGGCAAATTCGCAGCATTCAGCGCGAGCGACAGCGACTGGCCGCGCATACCGCCATTGCCGGTGATCCGGCCGGTCCCAAAATCCAGGGCAAGGCCGGAAAAGGCGAGGTCGCCACCCCGTTTCGACAGTAGAAGCGGCTGCTCGAGGAGTATCCGGTCGCTGCCAAGCGATCCGGCAAGCCGGCTGAGACGCAGCTCGATCCGACCAGGTTCGAGCCCGCCTTCGCCCGCGAGCGCCACGGTCAACGGTTGCCCCTTGGCATCGCCTTGGAAGGTGAGGCGGCCCGGTCGCGGTGCGTCGAGCGTGAGGTTCGCGGTGGCAAATTCGGCGTTGCCGAGGCTCGCCGTTGTCAGAGCGAGGCGCCCCGTTCCCGACGGCGCCCGCAAGATGTCGGCGAAGCGTGCCGTCAAGTCGAGCCGACCGATCCCGATGGACGATGATCCGGTGCCGGCTGTGAGCCGCGCGCCGGTTAGCGCGAGATCGAGCGCCTGCCCACCGCGCGCGTCGAGCCCGGCCCGGAACTCAAGACTGCCGCCGAGAGGCGTTCCAGCGAGCTTGGACAAGCGCCCGAGATCGGGCGCCCGGCCGGTTATCGAGCCTCGGATCAGGTCAGTATCCGGAGCGATCCGCAGGCTGCCCTCGATCGCACTGTCCGCTGCTGTCAGGCGGAAACGCGGCAGCACCACCTCTGAATTCTCCTTCACCTCGGCCGCGAGCGCCAATGTCCCGTCGAGCCCGTACGCGCGATAGGTGCCATCGAACGCCGCCTTTGGCTCAGCGAGGTCGGGAACCTCGCCGGTTAGGCGCAGGCGGTCGATCCTCGCCCCGGTGGCGGCGATCTCATTGCCCTCGACCTCGCTCTTAAGCCGCAGGTGATCGAGCATTCCCTCGGCATTGATGTGGGCCGACACCGCGCCTGCCATCTCGGTGCCGAGCGCGGCGCCAAGTGGTTTCAACCGCGGCAATTCGAGCGCCAGGCTCGCGGCGAGTTGGCTCGAAGCGGGATCGAAGCGCGCATCACCCGACAAATTCATTGCCGCGCCCGCGATGCTGAGCTGGTCCACGATCAGCGCGCCCGCCGGATCGCGTTGCATTGCGCCGGTCATCGTCACCGAGTCGCCGAGCAGTGCATCGCCAGCCGCAATACCGGTTCGCACCCCCTTCGCCGCGCCCTGGAGCTTCGCTTTGAAGCCTGCCGTCCCCTCCCGCTGCGCATCGGCCGCGAACTCCAGCGAGCCGGCGAGCGGGTGCCCCACGAGACCGGACAACGGACGAAGGTCAGCGATCGATAAATGCAGCTGTCCTTCGACTGTCTGACCGCCCTTTATGAGTTGCCCCGCACCGGTCAAGGCGAGGCCAACACCCTCGGCGGAAAGGCGGGTGAGATCAACCGCGCTGCCGTCGCGAGCGGCAGTGGCGGCGAGCGACCATTGGATGTCGCGGCCGAGCTCGAGCGGCACAACGACTCCTTCGGGCGTCACGACCCCTTCGATCCGGCCTTCCGCCGCAAATTCGATTCGTGCGTCGGGGTTATCGAGAGCGCCGGTCGGCGTTGCGGAGACATTCGCCTCGACATGCTCTGCCCCGGAGGAGCCGAGACGGATCCCGGCCCCCGACAAATTCAGCGCGAGAGTGGGACGGCTCTGCGTGCCCGTGACTTCAGCGGTCAGCGATGCCGAGCCAGCGAGATGAGTGCCGAGCAGGCCTGCAAGCGGCGAGATTTCCGGCACATTTGCCCGCAAATGCGCTGCGACAGCCTTTTCCGGCCCACCGAAGGTGGCGTCACTGCTGACCGTGCCTGCCGCAGCTTCGATCGACAGCGGGTCGACGACGATCCGGTCGCCGAATGTCGCACGCAGCGATAGCGCAACCCGGTCGCCGATAATTGGCGCGAATTCCGCCGGGACGAGCGAGGCCAACGCCGCCGTACCCGACAGCCCGAAAATAGTCTCTGTCGTGACGGCGAGCGTCACATCTGCGTCGACATGGGCGAGCGCGCCCGCCGAGGCGTTGAGCCGGCCCTGCCAGTCCGCGAGCGGGCCGATACCGTTCAGAGCCAGTGCGAGCGGTGGGCGGTCTACGCGGCCGAGCAGTCGGTCGAGTAGGACTCCGGTAGGTTCGCTCGCCTCGAGCTCAAGCTTCAAGATCGGGGTCGCGCCGGTAAGCTCCATCGCCAATACGATGTTCCCGGCAGAGCCGTCCGTGCGATGCAGGTCGAGCGCGACATGCGCCGTCTCACCCTCAAGCTGGGCACTCCCTTCGACCGTCGCGGCAAGGCTCTCGCCCAAGACGGGAGGAGCGAGAGCGAGCCGGTCGATCGAAAGCCGGTCGAGAACGACGCCGACCGGAAGACGCGGAACCCTGAGGTATTCGGTGAGCGGCGTCGTTGATGGCGCTGTCGATGATCGCACCATATGGATCTCGGCGAAGCTCAACGACCGGATATGCACCTGGCCGACCAGCATTGCGGCCCCCGAGATGTCGAGCCCGAAATCGTGCAGGGTGAGATAGGTGCCGTCGCGGTCGCCGATGTCGATCCGGTCGACCTTCAGGCGGAACGGCACGATCCCGCCCAGGCCCTCCATTGCGATAGCGAAATCCGGGCTGCTGACGGTCGCCGCGATGGTTCTCGCGAGCCAAGCCTGCCCGGCGTGTGTCTGCAATAGGCCAAAGGCCGCGAGAAGGATCCCGATCAACAGGCCGAGCGCGACCCCCAACCAGCGAAACACTCTTGCGATCGTCTTCATCAGAAGGCCTGACCGAGGCTGATATAGACCTGGATCGGCGAGTCGCCACTGCGCTTGTGCAGGGGGGTCGCCAGGTCGAGCCGCAGTGGTCCGAAGCCGGTGTAATATCGCAGGCCCAAGCCCACCCCGTAAAGGGGCGCGCGGCCGAGCTGCGGGAGCGGGCTCTCGTAATAACTACCGGCGTCGACGAACGGGACGATGCCGATGGTTTCGGTGATCTTGACCCGGGCTTCCAAGTTCAGCACCAGGCTCGACTTGCCGCCGATCGGTACGTTGTTGGGCGCGAGCGGTCCCGCCATTAGATAGCCGTAAGGGCGGACCGATCCGCCGCCGCCGGCATAAATCCGCTGGTCGGAAGGAAGCTGCGACAGCGGGGCGCCGTCGAGCGAGCCGAGCGCCAGTTTGCCGGCGAGGACCGCACGTTGCTCGGGACCCAGCGCCCAATAAGTGCTGCCAGAAAGCAGGTTCGTACTGAACGTTAGGTGCGAGCCCGAGAAGGTATGGGCCGGTCTAACGTTGAGCTGCGCGCGATAGCCGGTGGTCGGGTTGAGCAGATTATCGGTCGTGTCGAGTTTGACATAGGCGGGGAGGCCGGCAAGCTCGTAGCGCTGCGTGCCGGTCCTCGGGTTGATATCGGCGAGCTGGACGACGTTCGCCTTTTCGACCTCGAAGTTGACACCACCCGTCACCAGATGATCGAAGCGGCGCTCGATCCCGGCCGTGGCGATCGCGCGGCGGCTGCGATAGGCGACCGGGTTGTCGTTGGCGGCTTCGGCGGTCGCCAGAAAGTCCTGATCGATCGACAAAAAATCGGGACGGCGGAAATTCGCGCGGAACGCGTCGAGTTGCTGACCGGCCTCGACGGAAAGCCGCAGATTTTCGGCATAGCCGAACAGGTTGCGGTTTTCCCAGAAGGCGCGAGCCCCGAAGCCTTGGCTGGTATTGTAGGCGAGCCCGGCCCCGACGGTGCGATGCAATCGCTCGGTCGCATCGATCGCCATCCGCACATCCTCGGGGTTGTCGGGATCGACTGTCGGAGTGATCTGAACCGTGCTGAACAACCCGGTTTCGATCAGCGCGCGACGCGTTTCTTCGACCTTGCTCGCGTCGTAGACCTCGCCACCCTGCCAGCGGATGCGGCCCTCGACATAGGCGGGATCGAGCCGCTCGAGCCCCGTGATCACGGGCGGGCCAAAGCGCATCACCGGTCCCGGGTCGAGCGCGTAGGTCACATCCATCGTCTGCGTGTCTTTATCGATCTCGACACGACGGGTCTCCGCCTTAGCGAAGGGATGGCCGCTATCGCCGAGCGACGCCAACAGAGCCGTCTCAGTCGCCAGCACCGGGGCCGTGCGTGCCGTGTCGCCGGGTTTGAGCGGCAATCTGTTTAGGATCGATAGAGGCTGCTCGTCGGGTCCCAGCACCTTGACCGAGGCGACATGGTAGAGCGGTCCCGGCTTGACCCTGACTGCGACCTTTGCTGGGTCGGTCGCTGTGTCGATGTCGTAAGAGAACTCCGCATCCCAGTAACCGAGGCTGTGCGCGGCATCCGTGAGCCGGCCGAGATCGCGGTCGGCGCGGCGGCGCAACGCCTCCTCGGAAACCGGGGGCTTGTCCTCGAGCGTCTTCAGCTCAGAGACCTTCTCTAGAAGATCGGCGAGCGCGTTATCCTCGACGCCGGTTATTTCGGTCCGATAGTTCAGATCGGCAAGGGCAGTAGAGCGGAGAACAAACGCCGGCGCGATCAGCACGACCATCAGGTAAAGCCATCGAACGCCCATCCCGGCCCCATCGGGGAACGGCTAAGCGCAACGACTTGTTCCTGCGGCGGAACCCGTCTACCCGCTCTTACGCTCCGCCGCCGCCGTGATCCGGCGCTTCAGACGGCGGATCTCGGGTGACAGCTTGCGGTCCGGCGTATTGCGTACAAACGCGTCAATGCCGCCCTTGTGCTCAATCGTGCGAATCGCCGCGGCGGTAATGCGCAACCGGACCGCGCCGAGGACGTCCGAGAGGACACTTGTTCGCTGCAAATTGGGCAGATAGCGTCGTTTGGTCTTATTGTTGGCATGGCTGACATTGTGCCCGACCTGGACGCCCTTGCCGGTGACCGTGCATCTCCGCGCCATGGCACACCTCGATCCAACCCAACCTTGGAACGACTTGCGCGGCCGCTTTTGGGCCGCGCACCCTCCTTCTACCCACTCCGGCCACGCCGCGTCAAGCGTAGGCCCCAAGCAGTACGGCTCGAACGGCTCGACGGTTGATCGACTGGGGTGCTTCGCCGCCGCGCTATTCCTGGCTGTCGGCATTCCACGGCAGAACGGCGGTGGCCGACCAGCTCATTCTGCCCCAGGCCGCCGGTCGGACCCATCCGCTCGAGGCCGCCTACCTCTTCGAGAAGCCTGCAACGGGCCGCGGTTTTCTCGATATCGAGTGGAGCGACGTCGACGGTCGGGTGATCGAGCGGCACCGCATCCCGCTCGATCTGGAGGGTGCGTCCGATTTGGCGTTTCCGCTCGACGCCAGGCGCGCCGTGACGATGAAAAACCGACTCGCCGCCCACCTCTCGCTCGACAGCGTCGATCAACACGGCACCGCGGCGCATCGCGATAACGATGAAGCCAGGTCATTCGTCGTCTCGCCCTCCGACCAACCGTGGTCGAATTTTCAAATCATCATGTGGCAACCGCATACACAAGCCGGCTACGCCGCTCTGAAGCGGCTCGGCGTTACGGCCGGAATGGCGGAAACCGACCATTGCGACGAGTGGCACACCTACCTCGCCGACAACGTCGAGCCTCTGCTCGCCAACGATTTGCGTTGGCATCTCAAGAACATCGCGACCGATTTCTATTCTCCCTACCACAAGTGTTCCGGCAACCTGCCCGTGAACTGGAAATTCCTCGAAGTCAAGAAACGCTATTGGGAAAATCCTCTCGATCCCTCGGCCCTGATTCGCGAGTCCAGCCCGTCCGACCGCCGTTGGCCGGAAAGGTCCACGATCGTTTGACCCGTAACGTCCGCGCGCTGCAGCCCTACCGGCCGCTCTATCACAATCTCGGCGACGAAACAGGCATCGCGCACCTGACCGCGTTCTGGGATTTCGACTTCTCCGAGGCATCCCTGACGGCGATGCGGGACTGGTTGAAGGAGCGCTACGACAGCTTTGACGGGGCTCAATCGAGAGTGGGCCTCCGAGTTCGATCGCTGGGGACAGGTCAAGCCGATGACAACGCGCGAGGCCATGCAGAGGCCGGATCAGAATTTCTCGCCCTGGGCTGATTTCAAGGAGTGGATGGCTGTCGCCTTCTTGCGCGCTATCGAGGCCGGTACCGAGGCCACCCATTCCGCCGATCCCCAAGCGGTGGCGGCGATCGAAGGCGGCCAAATCCCCGGCTGGGGCGGCTATGACTATTCTCGCCTCGCCGCCAGCGTCGACGCAATGGAGCTTTATGATTTGGGCGATAACGTCGAAATCGTGTGGTCGTTCAACCGTGATTATGCTGCTGACCTCGGGAGGACGCGGGGCGTTCGAAGAGCACCGCGTATGGCGGGAAGCGCTGCGCGGAATACGCGGGCTCATCCTGTGGGACGAGAAAAACGAGTTTGTCGATGCGGACGGCAACGTGGCCGCACACGGTCGTGAGGCGGCGCCTTATTTCGCCGAGCTGCGCGGCGGGCTCGGCGCCTTGTTGATCAACAGTCGCAGGCATACCGACCCGATCGGCGTGCTCTATTCGCCCGCCAGCATGCGCGTGCAATGGCTGCTCGACCGCCGAGCGTCACGAGCGGACTGGAGCCGCCGCAACGCCAGCACTGAATATCAGGACGATACGATTAGAGCGGCCACACGGAACTTCGCTCGCCTGATCGAGCACCGAGGTTCGCAGCATCGATTCGTTTCGACCGAAGAGTGGAGACGCGGCGAACTCGGCAACCGGGATTACCGCATCTTAATGCTCCCCCATACGATTGCATTGTCGCCGATCGAGGCGAGAGAGATCCGTGCCTTTGTCGAGCATGGCGGCATCGTCGTGGCCGACGGGGAGCCAGGGATTTTCGACGACCACGGCCGGCGAATGGCGAAACCGGC
>Ga0182035_10002272_pt1 | contig 10074 bp, 9 predicted proteins | sample flu12Cox44000170_FD_125969 | JGI IMG/M metagenome (GOLD analysis project Ga0182035, IMG submission 125969) | Lab enrichment of tropical soil microbial communities from Luquillo Experimental Forest, Puerto Rico - flux4day.12C.oxic.44.000.170 | ecosystem: Environmental > Terrestrial > Soil >...
TCGCTCATGGCGCGTCTCGACCGGCTTGGCGGCCCGGTCAAGGAGTTGGCACAGATCGCGGCGGCGATCGGCCGCGAGTTTTCCCATGCCTTGCTCGCCTCGGTGGTCCACCAGCCGGAGGCGCAGCTGGAATCGACGTTAGACCGTCTCATCGCGGCTGGTTTGCTGTTCCGACGGGGCGTGCCCCCGCATGCGACCTATCTGTTCAAACATGCCCTCGTGCAGGACGCGGCTTACGGGACGCTGCTGCGCGGGCCGCGACGCACACTACATGCCCGCATCGCTGAAACGATCGAGAGCGAATTCGTGGAAAGCGCCGAGAGCCGACCAGAATTGTTGGCGCGACACTGGACCGAGGCCGGCGTGATCGAGAAGGCCGCAGACCTTTGGGGCAAAGCGGGCCAGCGGTCGCTGGCGCAGTCGGCGCTGGTCGAAGCGGTAGAGCAACTCACGCGCGCCCTCGATCAAATCGCCGCTTTGTCTGCCACGTCTGCGCTGCGCCGTGAGCAGATCAAGCTTCAGGTCGCGCTCGCAAACGCTCTGATGCATGTCAAGGGCTATGCCGCGTCGGAGACGAAAGCGGCGGCAGAGCTGGCGCGTGTGCTGGTCGAGCAGGCTGAAGCGCTGGGTGAAACTCCCGAGGACCCGCTGGCGGTGTTCTCTGTCCTCTATGGGCCGTGGGCTACGAGCTATGTCGCTTTCAACGGCGATATGATGCTCGAACTTGCGGCGCGTTTCATGACGCTTGCCGAAAAGCAAGGGGCGACAGTCCCGCTCATGATCGGACATCGCATGGTGGGTCTTTCCTTGCTGTCTACCGGAGGGATAGCCCAAAGCCGAGCTCACCTTGATCGCTCGATCACACTTTATGATCCACCCGCACATCGAGCGATGGCGTCACGGTTTGGCCACGACAATAGAGTTGCGGCCTCGATCTACCGCTCCTGGGCGCTGTGGATGCTCGGGTATCCCGAGGCCGCGCTCGCGGACGCTGAACGCGCGATCACGCATGCCCGCGAGCTTGGCCAAGCTGCCACGTTGATGCTCGCGCTATGCTTCACGAGTTTGACTTATAGCTTGTGCGGGAGCTATTCGGCAGCGAATGCACGATTGGACGAAGACCTCGCGTTGGCGAACGAAAAAGGTGCCGCGCTGTGGAGGGCGTTTGGTATGTTGTCTCAAGGTTGCGTATTGGCGCTGACCGGCAAAAGTTCGGATGCAGCGCAGACAATCACCGCCGGTCTCGCAGAGTTCCGCGCAACGGGATCAACGTTCTGGACACCACTATTCTTGTCATATTTGGCGAAAGCGCACGCGGAACTCCGCCAATTCGATGACGCTTGGCGCTGCATCGACGAAGTGATAACCGCGGTGCAAGCGACTAAGGAAACATTGTGCCAGGCCGAGGTCCACCGCGTCGCTGGCGAAATCGCTCTGCTATCGCCTGAGCGGGATGTGGCCAAGGCAGAGGCGCATTTCGAGCGCGCTCTCACTGTCGCACGCGCGCAGCAAGCAAAATCTTGGGAGTTGCGTGCGGCGATGAGTATGGCGGGTCTCTGGCGCGACGAGGGCAAAGTGCAGCAGGCGCGCGAACTGCTCGCTTCGGTCTACGGCTGGTTCACTGAGGGGTTCAGCACGCGCGATCTGAAGGAGGCCAAGGCGTTGCTCGACGCACTGGCGGCGTAGGCTATCACGCTGCGCTTTGCCGTTACTTACCCTTCAGCCGCGCTTGGAAAACCCTAACAGCAACTACTGTAGCTCGAAGGGGAAGTTCGTAAGCAAGCCCTGTGATCGAGTAAAACGTGCTCAGTTCGCTGCGCCTGCTCACGTCTGGAATCGGCACTAGGCGGACATCGGAACTCACTCCGCCAATGTCCGCTTTTGGGGTAAAGCGGACATCAATGAGCGCCTATCCGATGTCCGCTTTTGACCCAAAGCGGACATTCGTCGCTTGATATTGCTGTGCCGCACCACTCAGTCCTAGCCGTATGCTACGGTGCCATCGTCAACGCGAGGCGCATTCATGAGACGGCGCGAGTTCATCATACTTGTCGGCGGTGCATCGGCCGGTTGGCCGCTGACTGCGCACGCGCAGCAGCCGAGGCCAGCGATCGGATTTCTCGACGGCCAGACCTTTGATCCTTACCTGATGACGGCATTCCGCCAGGCGCTGAACGATACCGGTTACATCGAAGGCAGGAACGTGGAGATTTATTTCCGTTCCGCGGATGGTCAGACGGATCGACTTGTAACGCTGGCTGGGGATATCGTCGGCCGGCGCGTAGCCGTTATGGTCACGACGGGAGGCGGTGCCGCCGCGCTTGCGGCCTACGCTACAACCACAACGATTCCAATTGTCTTCGTAACCGGAGTCGATCCAGTCACATCTGGCCTAGTCACGAGCCTCAATCGGCCGGGCGGCAACGCAACCGGGGTGTACATCTTTCAACAGGTGCTGGAGGGAAAGCGACTGGGGCTGCTGCGCGAGATGATGCCGGGTGCAGCGCTGATTGCGGTGTTGCTCAATTCGACCAATGGGAATTTTCAAACTCAGTTGAGGGGGGTTCAAGATGCCGCTCGCGCCCTCGGGCAGCAAGTAAGCATCTTAAGTGCGAAATCCGAACGCGAAATCGACGTGGCAATCGCAACTGCGACTGAATCACGTGCCGGAGCGCTACTGGTTGGTTCCGATCCGTTCTTTAACAATGAGCGCGATCAAGTCGTTGCGCTGGCAGCGCGCCACGCCATTCCGGCGATTTATGAAGGACGTGAATTTGTCATGGCCGGCGGCCTGGCGAGCTATGGCGCGAGCCTTGCCGATGCCTATCGCCAGGCTGGCATCTACGCTGGCCGAATTCTCCGGGGCGAGAAGCCTGCCGATCTGCCTATCGTGCAGCCAACCCAGTTCGAGTTCGTGATCAACTTGAAGACCGCCAAAGCGCTTGGCCTCAACGTGCCGCCAGGCCTGTCAGCAAGCGCCAACGAAATCATCGAATGAGGGCGTTCGACTTATGTGCGGTCGGGGTCATTCCGCGCAAAGGCAGATTTAGGCGAAGTGAGGCAGGCGCTTACTTCGCCTGCTCGTAGGGGTATATCAACCTGCCCGACTCGTATTCGGCAGGCGCCACCACCACCTGGGTCGAGATGTCCTTAAACTGAGTAAGGTCATTCGTTTTGACATTCCGGAATTGGACTTGAAGGACGCGCGACTGCGCTAATTCGCCGTCGCTACCGAACTTCACGTCGCCCACCACGGTCTTGAAAGTGTTGGCCCGGATATAGTCGCCAAGCCTGGCGTCATCGAGGCTTTGGGTCGCTGTCACTGCCTGCTGGAGGACCTGGAGTTGAGCATAGCTCCACGGCACCATGTAGTAACCAAGCGCATCTACGCCTTCCACTGCCGCGTGCGCTTGGTATTTTTTCATCAGCTCATCCACGCCTGCGAACAGCATCTTCGGAACCGGCAGCCAGACGTCGTAAATGGTCCAACCGTTGAGCAGCGGACCGAGCCGAGCCTTAATCGCCGTGCTCTGTAGGCCGACCATGGCACCGCCGATCATTTTCGGCTTGAAGTTTGCCTCATTGACCGCCCGCACCATGGCCACTGAGTCGGGCGGATAGGAGCAGACGATGACGAGGTCTGGATTTGTCTCGGCAATTGCCCGAACCACCGGTACGAGGTCAGAGGTCGCTGACGGATATCTGCGGTCGTAGACGACGGTTAGGCCGCCGGCCTTCACATTTTCGCGCACGCCTTCGGCGCTATTTAGGGCGAACTCCCCGTCGGCGGCGACGATCGCGACCGTCTGCGGCCTGGGACTCTGCCGCACCGCAAGGTCGACGAAGCCTTTGGTGTAGGATCGCTTCGGCTCGGGCCCGTTGGGGGCAATGCTGAAATAGTTCGAATAATTAAATGTGCTATTCACCGCGGTTCCGAGCAGGCCGATGAAGACCTTCTTTCGTTGCATGGCGATCGGCATCGCGGGCGCCTGCAGGTTGGTCGCGTAAGGGCCGATGATCAGGTCGACTTTGTCGACGTCGAGCAATTTGACATAGATGTCGGGCACGGTCGCAGGATTGGTTTGATCATCATAATAGATGAGCTTCACGGGACGGCCGAGCAGTCCGCCCGTGGCGTTGGTATCCTCCTCCCAGATCTTGTGGGCGAGCAGGGCAGACCTGCCGTTGGCGGCGAGGCCTCCCGTCAGCGACATGCTGTAGCCGATCTTGAGCGGTTCGCCGGCCTGTGTCGCCGTCGTCGATGCGAGGAAAAAAGCACAGGCGGGAAGCGCCGAGAGAACAGCGAAGAGGGCGCCGAACACTGTGCTGGAAAGTCGCCGGAATTTCAGCTCGAGGGGCATGCGCAATCCCACCAGTCCGACCAAGACGTGCCACGGCAGCGTTAACGGTCAAGATAAATCGATTTCGGCGCGGTTTGACAGCACCGCATTCGCCGGCGTCGCACTGATTGCTGCACTGCACTTTGGTCACATTTGGCACTAAGCGGACATGAACTACGTCGGGACCCATGTCCGCTTTTGGGGGTAAAGCGAACATTGAAAACTCGCCCCGTCATGTCCGCTTCTGACCCAAAGCAGACATCAGCGTCCTCAAGACTGTTGCCGTGTAAACTGACCCCTAAACCCCATTCCGCTGGCAGCAAATCCTTGCTGTAATCGCGTCCTATTCGGCGTAGTCCCGGCCTCAGGCAAGGCAATGCGACGACGCGATTTCATCAAAGTAATTGCTGGATCGGCTGCCTCGTGGCCGCTGGCCGCACGCGGACAGCAGCCGGCAATAGCCCTGATCGGAATACTCGGGAGCGGCTTTCCGACGTCGAGCGCGATATTCGTCGACGCTTTCAAGCAAGGCATGGCTGAGAATGGACTCGCCGAAGGATGTGACTACATGCTCGACCTACGCTGGGCGGAAGGCGACTACACGCGGTTTGCAGCACTTACCGCCGACCTCGCGCAGCGCAAACCCAAGCTGATTGTCGTCAGTACGATTCCGGGGGCGCGGATCGCTCAGCAGGTAGCGCCGACAATACCGCTTGTCATGTCCGGACTCATCGATCCGGTGGGTGCTGGGCTGATCGCTAGCTTGGCACGACCGGGAAACAATACGACAGGCATTTCCAACATGACGCAGGATCTTACTGCGAAGGGCTTGGAGCTCCTACGCACTGTCGTTCCAACGATCAGGACGGTCGCGGTTTTGTTCAATCCGGCTAATCCGGGAAACCGGCTCATCATGGAAGATGTGAGGAACAAGGCAGCAACACTGGGTCTGACGGTACAACCGATTGAATTCAAAGGGCCTGACACGCTGGATAGAACAATCGAGGCCGCGACCGGCAATGATGCGTTCCTGATGGTTGGCGACGCGGCACTCATCGATCTGCGCGACCCTATTGCCGCGCTGACGCTTCGGCATCGACTGCCTACGGCCCAGCTCTATCCCCGAGTTCACCGATGCCGGCGCGCTTATTGGCTATGGCCCATCGCGTCGTGCCTTCTACAAACGCGCCGCGACCTACGTGAAGAAGGTGCTCGATGGCGCGAAGCCGTCCGACCTTCCGGTTGAACAGCCGACAGAGATCGAATTGTCAATTAATCTGCGGACAGCAAAAGCACTCGGTATTGTTTTTCCCGACACATTGATCGCGCGCGCTGATCGAGTGGTCGAATGAATCGGCTGATGTCCGCTATTGGCACAAAGCGGACATGGCGATCACGCTCAGCGATGTCCGCTTTTGGGGGAATAGCGGACATCGCAAATCCGCCTCGTGATGTCCGCTTTTGACCCAAAGCGGACATCCCTACCCACGGCTATGCTATTAAAGGCTTTTCTCGCAGCCTGTTAGATCAGGGCAGCTTCCACTACGCTTACTGCAGACTTAGTCGGTACAACCCGCCTCAGCCGGAATCCCGCTTTATCGAGCAAAGCTCGGTATTCTGGTTCGGTGCGTTCCTGTCCGCCCGGAACTGCAAGCATGATGATGTCGAGCATCTTGCCGAAGTGCGGCGCGTTACCCGTTGGTAGGACCATCTCGATGATGAGCAAGCGACTGTCGGGTCGCATCGCGCGGCGACAGTTATTGAGGATGGTCAGGCACTGTGCTTCGCTCCAATCGTGTATGATGTGTGAGAGCAGATAAACGTCGCCGCCTGAAGGGACATTTTCGAAAAAGCTGCCGCGTTCGATCTTGACACGGTCGAGCAATCCGCGCGCGCTAATCAGCTCCGGTGCGTCGGCAACCACGTGTGGCAGGTCAAACAGTATGCCACGCGGCTTCGGATAGCGACTGAGAATGGTGCTGAGCAGGTTACCAGTGGCTCCACCCACATCGATGATCGTTCCAGATTCAGCAAAGTCGTAGGCTGCTGCAACAGCGGGAGGCCCGTTCCATGCAGCCCGACCATAGTTTCGCTGAACATCGACGCCTCTGTCGGATGGCTTGCTAACCAATCAAAAAGGGGCACTCCAAACTCTTTCTCGAAGCTAGTCTTTCCGGTTTGGACGGAATAAAGCAAATGATCCAGCGCGTGCGTGAAGGCCTCACCCGCCAATGTCAGGACCGACGCGCGAACCGAGCCGGGGGTACACGTCCTAAGGGCCTCGCCCAATCGCGTCAAAGAAAAGCGATGCTCGGAATCCTCCGTGAATAATCCCAGACTGGCCAGTGTTCGCATAAAACGGTACAGGGACGACGTGGTGGCCCCTGTTAACTGGGCGATCTCTTCGGCGGTTTTCGATTGCTCAGCGAGCTGGTCGGCCAAATTCATTCGAGTTGCAACGTAGAGAAAACGTGAAACCCAATAGGCCGTGGCCATCTGGATGAGTTGACTCTGTGGTGACGGTGTTTCGGTTTTTCCGTGAGCGATGTCAGACATGCTGGATGTGCCCCGGTGACAGACTAGCGACAAATTTACACAAGTTGCCGATGTATGCGGAAGGCTGGGTGACGACGTGATCAGGTGAGCCGAGCCGATGTCCGCTTTTGCCACAAAGCGCCCTTTTGCTATACCGCACTGCGCCGTAATTACCCATGATCTGCTAGGGTATTGCCTTCAGCCTAGGGGCAACGTCCATGAGGCGACGCAATTTCATCGCCGGTCTTGCCAGCACGGCTGCTTCGCCAGTCTCGGCGCGTGCGCAGCAACCGCTGCTTCCAATTATTGGTTTCCTCAGCAGCCTCTCATCTGCCGCTCTCACCGGTCCCGTTGCCGCGTTCCGCCAGGGACTTAAAAGTTCAGGCTATGAAGAAGGGAAAAACGTCGCGATTGAGTTTCGATGGGCGGAAGGGCACTACGACCAATTACCCGCTCTCGCGACCGAGCTTGTGCAGAAGCGAGCCTCAGTAATTGTCACGATAGGTGGAGACGCGCCGGCCTTTGCAGCGAAAACAGCGTCGGCTAGCATTCCACTTGTGTTCATGGTCGGGCAAGACCCCGTCAAATCAGGCTTGGTGACAAGCTTGAGCCGACCGGGAGGTAACGCAACCGGCGTCAATTTGCTCATCGTGGAAACGGAATCAAAACGTGTCGATTTATTGAGAGAACTAGCGCCAGCGGCTTCCGTTTTCGCTGCATTCGTTAATCCAAGTAGCACGTACGCGCAGATGCAATCAAATGCGGTGACGTCAGCCGCTCACAGCATTGGACAGCAGATCGAAATTGTTACTGCCAGCAACGAACTTGAGCTTGAAAATGCCTTCGCCCGGTTCGTACAGGACAAAATTGGCGCGTTCCTCCTTACAGCCGATCCGTTCTTCGTGTATCGCCGCGAACAGATCATAGCCGCGGCGGCAAATCACCAAATTCCTGGTGTGTACTTTCTTCGCGAGTTTGCGGAATCTGGAGGTTTGGTAAGTTATGGGACCAGCCTGGCGGATGCTTATTGGCAGGTAGGGGTTTACGCCGGCAAAATTCTTGACGGTACAAAGCCAGCTGATCTACCGGTCGTTCAGCCGACCAAGTTCGAACTTGTGATCAACCTCAAGACCGCTAAAGCGCTCGGCCTCGCGGTACCTCCAAGTCTGCTAGCGATTGCCGACCAGGTGATCGAATAGTGCTGCTGATGTCCGCTTATGGCACAAAGGGACATCCCAATGCTCTCAGCCATGCCCGTTTTTGGGGGTAAAGCGGACGTGGCGCGGACCTAATGCATGTCCGCTTTTGACCCAAAGCGGACATTCACCCCTGATCTCGGCCTAGCGGTAATCTCGGTCCTGGCGGTAAAAGTGTCCGGCGGTAAAGTGTCCAGCGACAGGTCGTGCCACAGCGCTTGTCCTAAAACCATATCGGTTTCGGTGATGAAACGGCGTGATACCACTAAGGTTACAACGCGACACACCAAGAGTGTGAGGCGTAAGGGCAGCGAAGCGCCCATGATCGCGCGTCGCGTTGCCAATCTGGAAATGCAAGTTAGCGCTCTCGCCCGCGAACTAGCAGAGAGGCGAGAGGCTGACCGGCAAGTGCTGCATAGCTCAGCGCAGTTTGCAATATTGGTTCAAAGTATCAAGGAATATGCGATTTATATGATGGATCGTGCGGGTCACATCATAAGCTGGAACGGCGGCGCCGAACGCATAAAGGGTTACAGCCGCGATGAAATAATCGGCCAGCATTTTTCCCGCTTCTACGTAGATGTTGATCGGAAGTCGGGGCTTCCAACAAAAGCGCTTCGTCAAGCGATCATTGACGGCAAGTTTGAGGGAGAAGGATGGCGCGTCCGCAAAGACGGCAGTCAATTCTGGGCAAGTGTTGTTATCCACCCGATCTACGATGGCAGCAAGACGCTCATTGGCTTTGCAAAAGTGACCCGCGACGTAACTGACCGACACCAAGCGCAGGATTTGTTGGAGCAGAAGAACAAGGACCTCGAACGGTTTGCTGCTAGGCTCCAGCGCGAACGAGACGATAAACTAATGAATGCGCAGGCGATTGTGGCCGCGATTGCTCATGAGGTGCGACAGCCACTCACAAGAATCACCGCGGGCGGCAATGCAGGGCAACGCTTTCTTAAAATGGTCCCACCCCAACAGGACAAAGCACAGACCGCTTTTGAAGGCATAGTAAATGCCGGTCATCGCACCAGTGAAATAATCGATGGCTTTCAGGCCTTGTTCGCGAAGAGCGATCAGAGACGACAACTGGTGGACGTAAACGAGATTATCCGAGGGGCTCTAGAGTCAATGAGCCGCGAGCTGGCAGATCATCACGTCGAGCCGCGCGCCGAGCTAATGGCCAAACTCCCAAGCGTCTACGGCAATAGGAGTCAATTACAACAGGTCATATCCAACTTGATCGTGAATGCCATCGAAGCAATGGAAAACACGTCAAATCGCAGTCGGCTGTTGCTTGTGAGCAGTGAGCTTCGCGATCAAAAAGATGTTGCGGTGGTGGTAAAAGATTCCGGGCCAGGAATTGATAAAGATAGACTGGACAGCATCTTCACTTCGGTTGTTTCGACCAAGCGACATGGAATGGGATTAGGATTAGCCATCTCCCGAATGATCATTGACTACCACGGCGGTAAACTTACCGCATCGTCGGACGGCAAAGACGGTGCATCATTCCAGTTCCTCCTGCCAACTGCGCCTATAAATAAGAATGGCAATCGCGCGGAATTAGCTACTGGTTCTTAAATCATAGTTCGAGGTGATCGAATGAGCGGAGTGCCGATACCTCTGTGAAAAAAATCTGGACGGCGCCAAACTCCAGTGGAGCAGCCAATGTTGATCGAACTCTCTATTAACATGCAGACCGCGAAGGCTCTCCACATCACTATTCCCGACACCTTAGTCGCCATGCTGACCGTGTAATCGAATAGGTAAGCCGAATGTCGCCTACTGGCACAAAGCGGACATTCCCGCCGCCGATTCCGCTGTTTTTATCGCGATTTGTCCTTGCTGGGCATGGCCGTGGACGATGGTATTAGTCACCGAAGTTGCACGATTTTGACATGCGAGCCGAATAACGCGATGGGCGAGCTGCACGATCGTATGCCGGTCATCCTCGCAGAGAAGGACTGGCCAAAGTGGCTAGGTGAAAAACCGACGAGCGAGCA